>Ga0129308_1000616_pt1 | contig 49822 bp, 36 predicted proteins | sample L827metagenome_FD_94440 | JGI IMG/M metagenome (GOLD analysis project Ga0129308, IMG submission 94440) | Ring-tailed lemur group fecal microbial communities from Wisconsin, USA - L827 metagenome | ecosystem: Host-associated > Mammals > Digestive system > Large intestine > Fecal | place: USA... | reverse complement strand
TCCTGCATACCGTCAACTTCGCCTAAAGCTGACCGTTTAAATAGATAAAAGAATATGTCTCCCAAAGTCCGGTTCCGGCGGGGCTTATTAAAGTGCCTCTATTCACAGAACTGCCATTCCATATCTCTCATAAAAACGGCAAATTGGTGCTTTAGACAGACATATCCATTTTTCAATTACACTTTGCGGAAACTCAAGCAGGTTTTCATTGCGTTACTGTGAATTTTACCGTATAATGGAAAGGAGTCAAAAGATAAAGGAGTAGCAGGATATGTATTACGAAACAGCAGAGAAACTGCTTGCATTTATCAGAAAAAGCCCTACCGCTTTTCATGCAGTGGATACAATGAGAAAAACACTGGCAGACCAGGGATTTCAGGAGCTTTCCGAAAAGGATTACTGGAAGCTGACACCTGGCGGCCGGTATATGGTTACAAGAAATAATTCAGCGCTGATCGCATTTTCCATTCCGGAGGATGCACCCAGAAGATTTCATATTATGGCAAGTCACAGCGATTCTCCCACCTTTAAGATCAAGGAAAATCCGGAGATCACTGTAGAAAAGGCTTATGTAAAGCTGAACGTGGAGAAATACGGCGGTATGCTGATGTCTCCATGGTTTGACCGTCCGCTGTCAGTGGCAGGAAGAGTCATTGTTTCAGAAGGCGGAGAGATCAGAGAAAAACTGATTGATATTGACAGGGATCTCCTGATGATCCCAAGTCTGGCCATCCACATGAACCGTGAGGTAAACTCCGGTTATTCTTACAATCCTCAGAAAGATCTTCTTCCTCTTTATGGTACTGCAGGAACCGAAGAGACCTTCAGCAAAACTCTTGCAGAAGCAGCAGGAGTCCGTGAGGAAGAAATTTTAAGTCATGACCTGTTTCTTTACAGCAGGACAAGAGGCGCTGTGTGGGGTGCAGAGAAGGAATTTATTTCTGCGGGAAGACTTGATGACCTGCAGTGCGCATTTGCTTCCATGGAAGGTCTTCTTTCCGGAGAAAAGAAGAAAAGCATCGCAGTCCACTGTGTTATGGATAATGAAGAAGTAGGAAGCGGAACCAAACAGGGAGCCGCATCTACATTTCTGAAGGATACACTCCTTCGGATCAATTCCGGACTGGGAAGAACCTATGAAGAATATCTGATGTCACTGGCAGACAGTTTTATGATCTCGGCAGACAATGCCCATGCCCTTCATCCGAATTACACAGATATGGCAGATCCTGTAAACCGTCCGCTCCTTAATAAAGGAATTGTGATCAAGTACAATGCCAACCAGAAATATTGTACAGACGCGGTTTCGGCGGCAAGGTTCAAGGAACTCTGCAATAGAGCGGAAGTACCATATCAGACATTTGTAAACCGTTCAGATATGGCAGGAGGCTCTACTCTTGGTAATATTTCCAACACACAGGTTCCTGTGAATACGGTGGATATCGGACTGCCGCAGCTGGCAATGCATTCTCCTTATGAAACAGCAGGAGTCAAGGATACCCTTAGTCTTGTAAAAGCAGCAGAGCTGTTTTTTGAATAGAAGAACGGAACCGGATACGGGGAGAAAAGAAAGACAGAAGAGGAAAAATGAATAAAAAAGCAGTGTTTTTTGATGCAGACGGTACGGTCTGTGATATAAAAAAAGGAGTTCCGGACAGCGCGGTCAGAGCAATCACTCAACTGGTGGAGAACGGACATGAAGCGTGGTTATGTACCGGAAGGAGCCGGGCCTTTGTTCCCTGGTATCTGGAGCAGATCCCTTTTACCGGAATGATCAGTGCCTGTGGAGCGACTATTGAAAAAAATGGCCAGCGACTTTTTAACAGAGAAATGCCTGCAGAAGTTGCACAGAAATCAGTGGAGATTCTGAGAAAATACGGTCTGATCCCGGTAATGGAGGGAGCGGATTATATGTATTATGATAAAGAGGAATATACGACGGAAGTAAACTGGTACAGAGATCTGATCACAGAGGCGCTGGGACCAAAATGGAAACCAATTGCAGGAAACGAAGCCTGTCTTCAGATCAATAAGATCAGTGCCAAAATGACGGAAGGCTGTGATGACCGGCAGGCAGTAAGAGAACTTTCCTCCTGGTATGATGTGATTCGTCATGAAAACAATGCCTTTGTGGGAACAACTATTGAGTTTATACCAAAAGGCTGCAGCAAGGCAGTGGGGATTGCCGCCGTATGCAGGATTTTTGATATTCCCTGGGAAGATACGGTGGTATTTGGAGACAGCAACAACGATCTGTCCATGTTTGAATATGCAGCTACTAAGGTAGCAATGGGAAATGCATCGCAGAAGATTCTGGAGCTTGCAGATCATATCACTACGGATATGTTTCATTATGGTATCAGAAACGGACTGAAAACACTGGAACTGATCTGAAAAAGGTAAAGAGATAAGAAATCAATGAAAGATTTTAAAAAATATGAAGAGGAGCTGCTCCGGCACAGGCGGTATTTTCACATGTATCCGGAGCTGGGACTTCAGGAAAAACAGACATCGGCATATATCAGGGATTATCTGGAAAAACGGGGATATGAGATCACCTTTGTTGAGCCCACCGGGATGATTGCTGAACTTCCGGAGCTGAAAAACAGAAAAAAAACAGTGGTTCTCAGAGCAGAAATGGATGGTCTTCCCATGGAAGAAAAGACAGGACTTCCTTTTGCATCCCGAAATCAGGGCTGTATGCATGCCTGCGGTCATGATGGGATTCTTGCGGTGGCACTTACTCTATGTGGGATCCTTGCAGAAGAAAAAGACAGTTTTCCGGTTAATGTGCGCTTCCTTTTTGAACCGGCAGAGGAGATCGGAGAGGGAGCAAAAAGGATGCTGGCAGCCGGAGCTCTGGAAGATCCGGTGCCGGATGCTTTTCTGATGTTTCATTTTGCAGTGGACATGCCTTTTGGAATGGCCGTTCATGAAGGTCAGGCATCTGCCATGATCGCAGGGATCGGAATTGATATAAAAGGAAAGGCAAGCCACTGGAGTGAGGCCCATAAGGGAATCGACAGCATTTATGCAGGTGCAAGAGCTATCCAGGAGGTACATGATCTGAACAGCTCCTATAAGGGGGCGGCTCCCTGCCTTGTGGGAATCGGCACAGCCCATGGCGGCGAATACACAAATATCATTGCTGATTCCATGCAGCTGACCGGTAATATCCGTGCGTGCAGAGAGGAAGACTTCCGGGCTCTGTATGAAAATCTGGAAAAAAGACTTCAAAATACAGAAAAAGAAACGGGAGCAGAGCTGACGCTAAGTATCCTGAAGGAACCGGTACTCTCTTTTGCCAATGATCCGGAATTTACCAGAAATGCAGAAGAAATCGGGAAAGATGTTTTTGGAGATCGTTTTATTCTGGAAGGAGAGGAAGAACTGTTTCTGGCAGGGGACAATGCCTATCGGTATTTCCAGAAGACAAGAGGTATTTTTCTGGTCTTTCTGGCAGCCGTGCCCGGACATGAGCATCCTCTTCATCATCCGCAGATGGAGATCGATGAGAAAATTTTTCCATACAGTCTGGAGACTGTTTATCGGATGATACGGAAGATCGGCGGGGCCTGACATACGTATCAGACAAAAAAGAAAAAGTTGCTGCGAACGGAGTGAACAGTAACGAGAAAATAGAACAGACACTATGAATGATGCATGGTGAGGTTATAGGTTGGAGGGAGCAATATGAAATATGGAAAAATAAAGATTGAAAATGGAAATCTGGTATTTACCAGACATATGATGACGAACCACCTTCCATGCAGAGATATCCTGTGGGTTTATAAAAGACAGGAAGGCGTAGATGGCGGGGTGCAAAAACAGATCAGTACCAGCTATCTGGTTGTTGTGACCAGGAGGCGGAAACGCTATAAATTTGATATGACTGACAGAGAGATACAGGATTGTATCCAACTGTTAAAAGCATTAAATCCCAATATTATCGTTGGCTTTCCAAAAGGCGGGAAAATTCATCTCCAAAGTCTTCCGAATACCCGGGATCTGGGAGCGCTGGTCACAGAAGATGGAAGACATATTCTGCCAAAGCGCCTTCTTCGGAGTGGAAGTCTTTATCATATTTCTCTGGCAGATCAGGATGTACTGACAGAAGAATATCATCTGACCGAGGTGATCGATCTTCGTACCAGATATGAGATTCTGGAAAAGCCGGATATTGTTATGGATGGAGTAAAATATCGAGAGATTCCCATTATAGATGAGGAAACAGCGGGAATTTCCCAGGCGGGAAATCTCATGGATATGATAAAGAAATTTGACAGGATCCCAGATGAATTTCTACATAAGCAGTATCAGAATCTGGTTCGTGACCAGTATTCTGTGAGACAGTATGCACGTTTTATGGATGTGATTCTGAATCATGAGGATGGTGCAATATTATGGCACTGCAGTGCCGGAAAAGACAGGGCAGGAGTAGGAACCGCACTTCTTCTCTGTGCATTGGGTGTGCCAAGAAAAACTATACAGGAGGATTTCCTGAAAACAAATCTGTATCTGGAAGAAGAGATGCAGCATATGGTTCGTTATCTGGAAACAAAAACGATCGTTGACAGCAGAATCATGGATAAGGTTCGTATCTTATATAAAGTAAAGAGCGAATACCTGGATACAGTCTTTCAAACGATAGAGCAGGATTACGGGTCGGTAGAGCACTTTATGAAGAAAGCGCTTTATTTAAATCCCAAATCGATAGAGACATTAAAAAATAAATATCTTGTATGAATTGTAAAGAAATTCATTGACAAATGAACGATTATTGCTATAATGATATTCATGCAGAGTTTTTATAAGTTAAAAATTTACAAGATTAAAGTGGTGAAAGCAGGTGTGATATGCAAAAGAGAATTTTGTCCCTGTTAGTAGATAATACCGCAGGTGTGTTAAGCCGTATTTCAGGGCTGTTCAGCCGAAGAGGGTATAATATTGACAGTCTTTCAGTTGGTGTTACTGCAGATGAACGCTATTCCAGAATGACCGTTGTATGCAGCGGAGATGAACTGATCCTGGAACAGATTACAAAACAGCTGGCGAAGTTGGTAGATGTAAGAGACATCAAGGTGCTGGAACCGGATAACAGTGTAAGTCGTGAACTGGTTCTGGTAAAAGTGGCAGCTAAGCCGGAACAGAGAGAAGCGATCATTTCTATCGCAAACATTTTCCGTGCAAATGTCATCGATGTGGCAAAGGAATCTCTTGTGATCGAACTGACAGGAAGCAAAAGCAAGCTTAAAGCATTCGTAAAGCTTCTGGAGGATTATGAGATCCTTGAACTTGCAAGAACCGGTATCACAGGTCTTTCCAGAGGTGCGGCAGATGTAACATTTCTTTAATCTGCACAGATTGCTGAGGGGTATTCCCTTAACGATATATTATGAAAAAATTTATAAAAAGCTTAGGAGGAAAAGAAAATGGCAAACAGGATTTTTTATCAGGAAGACTGTAATTTAAGTTTACTGGATGGTAAAACCATCGCCATTATCGGTTATGGAAGCCAGGGACATGCTCATGCACTGAACTTAAAAGAATCAGGATGCAATGTGATCATTGGTCTGTATGAGGGAAGCAGATCCTGGAAAAAAGCAGAAGACCAGGGATTTGAAGTATATACAGCAGCAGAAGCTGCAAAAAAAGCGGACATTATTATGATTCTTATCAATGATGAGAAGCAGGCAGCCCTTTACAAAAAAGACATCGAGCCAAATCTGGAGGCTGGCAATATGCTGATGTTTGCTCACGGCTTCAATATTCATTTTGGATGCATCGTTCCACCAAAGGATGTAGATGTAACCATGATCGCTCCGAAAGGACCGGGTCATACGGTAAGAAGTGAATATCAGGCAGGCAAAGGTGTTCCGTGTCTGGTGGCTGTTCAGCAGGATGCTACAGGCAAGGCACTTGATATGGCACTTGCATATGCTCTGGGAATTGGCGGAGCAAGAGCCGGTGTTCTTGAGACAACATTCCGTACAGAGACAGAGACAGACCTTTTTGGCGAGCAGGCTGTTCTTTGCGGTGGTGTGTGTGCTCTTATGCAGGCTGGATTCGAAACTCTCTGTGAGGCTGGCTATGATCCAAGAAATGCATATTTTGAATGTATCCATGAGATGAAGCTGATCGTAGATCTGATCTACCAGTCAGGATTTGCTGGAATGAGATATTCTATTTCCAACACTGCAGAATATGGTGACTATATTACCGGACCGAAGATCATTACAGAAGATACAAAGAAAGCTATGAAGAAAATTCTTTCCGATATTCAGGATGGTACTTTTGCAAAAGATTTCCTTCTGGATATGTCTTCTGCAGGCGGACAGGTTCACTTTAAAGCAATGAGAAAGCTTGCTGCTGAGCATGAATCAGAAAAAGTTGGTGAGGAAATCCGTAAGCTGTACAGCTGGAACGGAGAAGACAAGCTGATCAATAACTAAAAATAAGACCCTCTGTCATTTGGCAGAGGGATTTTTTTGTCCGAAATTAGCTATGTTCAAAAAAATATCGCAGTAAAGGAAGCTCCTCTTCTTTTTTACGACACACGAATCCAAGTTCTCTCTCAGGAAAATGCAGCCCAAAAGGAACCTCACATAGTGTTCCCTGCTCTAATTCTTTTTCGACAAACTGGCGGACAACACCGGCGATTCCCAACCCGGTTTCAGCAAATTGGATAAGGAGATCCATGGTACTAACTTCCAGAATATGAACAGGCTCCATTCGGTGTTCTTTTAACCGGGCATTTATCGTCTGACGTGAAATATTTTCTTCGTCCAGCATCATAAATACCGCATTATGAGACAATGGTTCCCCAGGATAAAGAGCCTTCTGGGTTTTCAGATATTGTTGGGTGGCAACAAAGGTATCTTGCACGTTCATGATCGGATGAAAAAAACATCCATGAAGGTTATGTGGTCTTCCGATCAGTCCTATGTCAATTTTTTCTTCTTCCAGGAGACGAAGGGTCTGATAAGTATCCTGACAGGAGATGCTGATTCTTACCTGCGGATAAGCGGAAATATAAGGCTTTAAGCGGGAAAGAAGTACGTATCGGCAAAGGGTGGTGCTGGTACCGAGCCGCAGATGAGGAATCTTTCGGGAACTGTTGTGTATGATCAGGTCTTCTCCTTCTGCAACCAATTCGAATGCAGCTTTTATTTTATCAAAAAGGATTCTTCCGTCAGTAGTCAGAAAAACACCGCGGGAACTTCTTTTAAAAAGCTGGGTGTCCAGATTTGCTTCCAGTTTCTGTATGGCACGGCTGACTGCAGGCTGGCTGATATAAAGCTCTTTGGCAGCGAGGGAGATATTACCTGTTTTTCCAACGATATAAAAAATATGATATAGAGATAGATTTTCTTTCATATACATTTCCTTTGCATTATAACTTATACACATAATAAATATGAATAATATGTATTTGTATTATAACAGATCATATGTTAAAATAATACCATTAAAAAAGAAAATCATTTATAAAAATATATGACGGAGGAAAAAACCATGGGAATGACAATGACACAGAAAATTCTGGCTGCACATGCAGGCTTAGATCATGTGGAAGCAGGTCAGCTGATTGAAGCAGACCTGGACCTGGTCCTTGGAAATGATATTACATCTCCGGTGGCAATCCATGAGATGGATAAGATGAAGGTGAATTCTGTATTTAATAAAGAAAAAATTGCTCTCGTGATGGATCACTTTATTCCAAATAAGGACATTAAATCTGCAGAACACTGTAAGTGTGTCCGGGAATTTGCCTGTCATCATGATATCACTAATTATTTTGATGTAGGAGAGATGGGAATCGAACATGCACTTCTTCCTGAAAAAGGTCTGACAGTTGCAGGGGATGTGATCATTGGCGCCGATTCTCATACATGTACCTACGGTGCTCTTGGTGCATTTTCTACAGGAGTGGGAAGTACAGATATGGCAGCAGGAATGGTAACAGGTAAAGCATGGTTTAAAGTTCCTGCCGCTATCAGATTTCATATTACCGGGAAACCAAAAAAATGGGTCAGTGGTAAAGATGTGATTCTGCATATCATTGGGATGATCGGAGTAGACGGAGCACTTTATAAATCTATGGAATTTGTAGGCGATGGAATTCAGTATCTTTCCATGGATGACCGATTTACTATTGCAAATATGGCGATTGAAGCAGGTGGAAAAAATGGAATTTTTCCAGTAGACGAGCAGACAGAGGCCTACATGAGAGAGCATTCAAAGAGACCATATAAAGCTTATGAAGCAGATGCAGATGCTGTTTATGATGCGGAATATACCATTGATCTCAGTTCTTTAGAGCCAACGATCGCCTTTCCGCATCTTCCGGAAAATACCAAGGGAATTTCAGAAATTACAGAAGATGTGGTGATCGATCAGGCTGTGATCGGTTCCTGCACAAATGGCAGGATTGAAGACCTTCGAACTGCAGCAGAGATATTAAAAGACCGTAAGGTGAAAAAGGGTGTCCGCTGTATTGTGATTCCTGCGACTCAGGGAATTTATCTTCAGGCTATGGAAGAAGGACTGCTTAAAATCTTTATTGAGGCGGGAGCAGTTGTCAGTACGCCTACCTGTGGACCTTGCCTGGGAGGATATATGGGTATTCTGGCAGCAGGAGAAAGGTGCATTTCGACAACAAATAGAAACTTTGTAGGCCGTATGGGCCATGTGGACTCGGAGGTTTATCTGGCAAGTCCGGCGGTAGCAGCGGCAAGTGCAGTGACAGGTAAGATTTCCGCACCGGAAGAACTGGGATTATAAGGAGGAGAGAAAATGCAGGCAAAAGGCAGAGTATTTAAATACGGAGACAATGTGGATACAGATGTGATCATTCCTGCCCGTTATCTGAATTCCTCAGATCCAGCAGAACTGGCAACTCATTGTATGGAAGATATTGATAAAGATTTTGTAAAAAATGTAAAAAAAGGGGATATTATCGTAGCGGATAAAAACTTTGGCTGTGGTTCATCCAGAGAACATGCACCAATTGCGATTAAAGCCGCTGGTGTAAGCTGTGTGATTGCGGAAACCTTTGCAAGAATTTTTTATAGAAATGCAATCAACATCGGGCTTCCCATTATTGAATGCCCAGAGGCAAGCAAAGGAATACAGGCGGGAGATGAGATAGAAGTGGATTTTGATTCCGGAATGATCTATGATCGTACGAAAGGAACGGAATACAAAGGCCAGGCATTTCCGGAATTTATGCAGAAGATTATCCAGGCGGGCGGACTTGTGAATTATATCAATGAAAAAAACTGAAACAAAAAGAGCAGCTGTTGGTTTTATGGAAACTGACAGCTGTTTTTTAATGGAAATTACAGATACGCTGGAATATACAAAAAAAATATGCTAGACTGTAAAAAAGGCTACAGAAGTTTTTGAAATAAGAGATATTACAGACCGAAAGAGAGGAGGAAGACAATCGATTATGAAAAAAAATAGTATAGAAACAGCTTTACCAAGATTGGCGCACCGATTGATCGTGATCTTGATTTTATTGATTCTTCCTGCTAATATCGGGCTGCAGCAATATATTGAACATCAGAATCAAAGGGAAAGTTCAGAAGAAGTATTTGCACAGCTGGAACAGCTCATTGAACTTAATGAAAAAAATCTGGAAAACGAAAAAAATAATTTTTCCGAGAAATGTATACAAGCGGCAGAAATGGCAGCTTATTTTGCGAAATATTCACCTTCGGTCAAATCTGATCTTGAGGAGGTCAGAATGCTTGCAGAAAAGCTGGATATAGATGAAATTCATTTTTTTACAGAGGATGGAAGAATCTATTTTGGAACACATCCGGAATATTATGGGTATACCTTTGAATCCGGAGAACAGATGAGTTTTTTTCTTCCAATGCTGGAAGATCATTCTTTGAAGCTTTGCCAGGAGATTACGCCAAACACCGCAGAAGGGAAAGAAATGCAATATGCAGCCGTCTGGTCGGATGATGGCAGGGAAATTGTCCAGATTGGAGTGGAATCAGTTCGTGTACTGCAGGAAATTGATGACAGCAGACTGGAAAATATAGTGTCCGCCATTCCCATGGATTTAAGAGGATATCTGCATATTATGGATCGCAATACAGGTATGATCACTGCATCTACGGGAAAGCTGACAGGGAAAGTGTTTAAAGCTGGAATTGGATATGATCAGGGGGAAGCAATCAAAGAATACCATAGCTGGTTTCATGGAGAAAGATATTGCGTTTATTCTAAGATTTATAAAAATTATCAGCTGATCAGAACATATTATTCTGCGTATCCACTGCAGAATTCTATTCTGTCTACAGCTTTTGTGCTGTTATATATGCTTTTGGCAGCGACTGCTGTAATCGGAGCAATCGTATGGTATGTAAATAAAAATTTGTCCAAAAATCTTACGTCAATTGTAAATGACCTGAAAAAGATAGAGCAGGGTAATCTGAATAACATTACAATTAATACAAACATTAAAGAGTTTGATGAGCTGATCCTGTATATTAACGCGCTTTTAAAAAGCATAAGACTTAACTGGAACAAAATGTCACATGTAGTTGATAAGGGCAGTCTTCCAATCGGAATATTCGAAGACAATCGTTTTTATAAAAAGACTTTTGTGAATGAGCGTATGCTGGAACTTTTAAATATTGGGAATAAAGAAGAAAGATCTTCGGAAGCACTTTTTGAGCTTGTAAGAAAAAAGATGAGAAAAGTAGAAGAAAATTGTGTAAATCCGGAAGAACAGATATATAAATATTCCGAAGACGGAGAAGAAAAGTCTCTTCGTATTGAAAAGTTTTCAGATGATCAAAGTGATACTTACTATGTTACAGATGTTTCTCTCTGGTGCAGCGAGATCAGTGTGCTCAAAGAACAGAGCAGCCGGGACAGTTTGACAGGACTTTATAATAGAAGAGGATTAAGCGAAAGAATGGAAGAGCTGTTTGCGGTTCCGGAGAATCTGGGATATGGTGCATTTATTATGCTGGATGCGGATGGGCTGAAAAGGATTAATGATGTTTATGGGCATTTGGCAGGAGATGAATACCTGAGCCGGATCGGGAAACTTCTTTCTTCGGTATCTGGGGAAAATTCGGTTTGCGCCAGACTCGGAGGAGATGAATTTGCCATCTTCCTTTATGGATACGCAGCTGCTGCAGATATACAGAACAGGATCCACATTTTGAAAGCACGCAGAGGAGAAAGATTTGTGTCAGAAACTTTAGGAGCGGAAATTTCTGTGGAATTTTCTGTCGGGTACGCATTTTATCCTGCAGATGGATCGGATTATCATTTGCTGATGCATTTGGCAGATGAACATATGTATCAGGAAAAGAAGCAGAGAAAAGAAGAAAAAAGATAGTGTCCTATATTTTGGACAGGCATTTTGGATACGTCGGAGAATGATATTTCTCCGGCGTATTTTTATAGGCATTTTGTCGTATTCTGAGGGCATAATTTGACGAACGAATTTCGTTGACTTTTTGGCATTTTCGAACTAGAATTAAATCATCTTAACAAGCAGGAACATCCACCTGCAGCCACCTTCTTCAGAAGGCATATCGGGGAATTTTCCATATATAGAAACTAAGAAAGTCATTCAGACATCAGAAAAATGATAGCTGAACGTTTATAAAGCTATGCTGTTTTTTGGGAGGTTAAAGAAGCCTGGCTTCTTTGGTCTTATATAAAAGAATACGCCGCTTTCTACCCTCTGGCAGGGAGTCTTCAGAGTATCGTTACTCTTCTGTTTATCTTTAAGGTGTCATTCAAAAAATAATACAATTCTGCTGATCTGATCTATTTTATCCTGTTTTGAGGGAAAGCGAGCGTGATCTATGAAAAATGGAATGCGGGGGAGAGCCCCGCCAAAAATGAAAAAATCAGAGAATGATTAATAGGGAAAAGAGGATGAATCAATGAAAAAAAGCAGACACAGATCAATGGCAATGATGTGGATTATCATACTGGGATTATTTGCGTTTTTGACCTTTTCAAAAAGATTTTCTGTAAATGTGGTACTATCCGGCTCTATGGAACCAGCTTTGAAAACAGGCGGAATCGTGGTAGCTGATAAAGGAAAGCGAGAGCCGGATAAAGGGGATGTGATCACGTATCAGCTGGGTGATATGAATATTGCTCACAGAGTGGTCGGAAAAAGCAATAGCGGATACATAACAAAAGGAGATGCCAATGACAGCAAGGATCCGATTTTGGTAGAACCGGAGCAGATTACCGGTACAGTTGTTCTATGCATACCTTTTCTGGGATATGCAGTTGCTTTTATCCAGCAAAAAGCAGTATTTTGTCTGCTTGCTTTTATGTTCATTCAGGAACTTATTTTACTTGGTATCCATTGGAAAGGAGAACACAGAAAAGGCTGTGTGAGAAAAATATGAGAAAAATAAAAACAAATATGAAAAAAGCTATTATTTTAGCAGGTGCGATTTCTTTGGCAGCAGTTGGCGGAGCTTCCGCATACTTGACAGATTATGATAAAACGGTCAATCAGTTTACTGTTGGAAAGGTGGACATTCAGTTGGAAGAACCAGGATGGAAACCAGAAGAACATACAAAAATAGAACCGGGAAAAGACATACAGAAGGACCCTCAGATCCGCAATACAGGAGTCAATGATGCGTTTGTGTACATGGAGGTAACGGTTCCTATGGCTGATGTAATAGCAGCCGATCAGGAAGGAAACCGTCTGGAACAAAAAGTTCAGGAGCTGTTTTCTTTTACAGCAAAAAACAGCTGGACAAAACTTGAGACAAAGAGAAAAGCAGATAATGTTGTTTATGTATATGCCTACAATAAAATTCTGAAGCCGGAAGAAACAACAGAACCTCTTTTTGATATGATTAAATTTTTGAATATCATTGAAGGACAGCTGGATACACAGCAACTTGATATGCCGGTCAGAGCATATGCAATTCAAACTTCTTATACAGGAGGCGATAAAGGAACCATTCCGGAGCAGGCAAAAGCCGCATATCAAAAATACGTAAATCAGAATAGAGGCCAGGGAGGTCAGGTAACAGAATGAGCAATGATCAGAAAAAGAGGGTAAGAAATGAAAAAAAGAAGGAAGGCAGTCATATGGCTGGCTGTTTTAACAGTAGCAGTGCTGGGAATCGGAGGAACTGCAGCATATCTGACTTCTTTTGACAGGAAAGAGAATGTTGCAGCAGCAGGCAGCAACACAACGGGAATAGAAGAAGAATTTCCGGATCCATCACCTACACCAGTAGAGAATAACCCAGAGTTTACGAAAAAAGTGTGGGTATCGAATACATCTCCGGGAGAGGAAGGATTTAATGTAGAATGCTATGTGAGACTTTCTCTTGGCTATTCCGATCATGATATTGGCAAAGCTGTTGTTTTACGAAATCTGGATCAAACCAACTGGGTCTTCAGAGAGGATGGATATTATTATTACCGTTATCCGTTAAAAGAAGGGGAGTCTACGCCACCGCTATTTACCGGTTTTTATATTGATTCCTCAAGGATAGACAAAACATATCTGAATCATATATCAGAATTTCGGATTCAGATTTATGAAGAATCAGTCCAGTCAGCAGGCTTTTCTGATTATCTGAGTGCATGGAGATATTACCAGAATCAGATTTGAAAGGAGGGTGTCAGATGAAACGACTGATAAAATTTGCAGCAGCCGCGGCAGCAATAACACTTTTGGGATTAACAGGTGTATATGGATATTTTTCTGATAGTCTGACAGTAACCAATCATATTGCTCTTGGGGATGTAAATATCGACTTGAAGGAGTATCAGAAAAAAGGGAGTACAGAGGTTTTGTACACAAATCCTAAATCTGTGGTTCCGGGAGAATCTGTTTCCAAAATTCCCCGTATCACGAATCTGGCAAAGCCCTGTTGGGTAAGAGCCAGAATCGTTTATACGGATGATCGGGAGCGTGTGGAAGGATTTCAGGATGAAATGCTTTCAGGTATGTCGGAAGATTGGGTAAAACGTGGAGAATATTATTATTTTACAAAAATCTTAAAAAGAAAAGAATACGCAGATTTGTTTCAGGAAGTAAAGGTACCTGCTGTATGGGGAGAAGAACATTCTGGTCAGAAGCTTGGAATCCTGATACAGGCAGAAGCAATCCAGGCGGCAAATTTTGTTCCGGATTTTTCGGGAATATCTCCATGGGGCAATCAAAAAATACAACTTTGTGTACATGAAGAAGATGGTGCAGCGGCCTGCAGAGGTGAGAAGATGAATCTGTCGGTGGAATTTAATGGGAAGGCACATAAGCTTGTTTCTGTTCCAGGAGATTTTTTTATTAATTTGGGAACAGCCATGCCGGGAGACCATTTTGAAGATGTAGTGGATGTTTCAAATACAACAAGAAAAGAAGCAGAATTATTCTTTCATACAGCTGTGAAAGGACAAAACAACAGTCAGATGGAAATACTGAAAGGAATCCGTCTTACAATTTTTATGAATGAGAAAAAATTGTACAAAGGGACATTGGATTCTCCTGAGCTGGAAAAAAAGCAGTCTCTTGGAAAATTCCAGCCGGAACAGAAAGGAAAATTGAAATTTGTACTTGATGTGCCAGCTGACTGGGATAATTCTTTTGCTTTAAGAAAGGCAGATGTTCAGTGGATCTTTAGTGTAAATGAAGAGGAGACTACGGTGCCGGAAAGAACACCGCAGGAAACAGGAGGAAATCCTTCAGAGCCAGGACGAAACAGATATCCGGTAAAAACATCAGATGGATTGGATCCGGAGAAAGCAGTTTTGTTGTTTCTCTGGTCTGGAGTGTCAGCTCTTGTTGGTCTGACATATCTGATATGCAGAAAAGGAGGTCGTAAGGAGTGAAAAAAACAATAGTCAGTCTGGTACTGGCAGCAGTCCTGGGACTTTCAGCACCTGGGGTGGAGCCAACAAATATACAGGATATGGAAGAGGCTGCAGAGAATTTTTCAGAGCATGCGGAAGAGGAGAGTCTGGAAGAGGATATTTTTGTAGACGAAGAAGAGGGGAATAATGGAGAGACAAATTCAGATACTGGAATTGAAGAGGAAGCTGATTTTCCAGAGGATTTCTTTCTGCCCCAGGAACCTTCCGGCGGAGAGCCTGCAGATGGGACAGAGAATCCGGAAGAAACAGAGAATCCGGAGGAGTTTGCCGGAACTTTTCTGACAGAAGACAATGCTCAGTTATTGACAGGAGAAACGCCGGAAGAAGAATTGATGATTGAAGAAATTGAAAAGGGAGAAGTGATTGGATTTGCCCCAGCAACTTTAGCCGATGTTGGAGAAGAGGAACTTGCATCGTCGGCATATACAGAGGGGAAAGCAGCCGCGGCACAGTTGAAACCTGGGCGATATCGTTTGATTTCTACTTCTGTGATTGCGAATTGTGATGAAATATGGACCTCCAGTTCTGCGATACATGCCAGAGTTCGCTACATTGAATATGTAGATTCCGATGGAAATATAAAAAGAGCGCCTCTTTATTGCTTAAAAGCTTCTAAAATGGGAATTGATAATACTGGAGATGCAGGAATCAATCTGAAACCTGAGGCAGTTCGCTTTTTTTCTAATTCTACGATAAAAAAGATCCTGTATTTTGGATATGGGGGACCTGGTGATATTTGCAATGATTATGATCCCAGCTGCTCTCATGTAAACTGGTCGAAATGGCAGAACAGATATGTATTTACGCATCAGGCTTTATCAAAGATATATGCCAATGATGTAAATGGCGCGACACAAGCTCAGATCGAACATGTAGGACTGGTCCGCTTTATCAACAAGATTAAAAAAATGACTATTCCGAACAGAAGCGCAGTGAAGATTCGAGCTATGAATCAAAGTGGAAATATGATCACAGCTAATCCGTTAAACATTAATATGATTCTTTACAGAGAGAAACCATCCTCCGGTTTTAGCTGGCTGGATTCAGCGTTCCAAAATGGATTTCAAATCTCTCCTTTGTGCTCTGTTGTGGATCAGGGGAAAACTGGAAATGGGATGACTGTCTGGAGAGGAAACAGTGATGTATGGCAGCTGGCATACTGGACAAGTGAAGCGGAAGCAAAAAAGAATCCGGAAAAACCATCCATACTGCAAAAGGGAAAAGGTGTGCAGTTAAAAAATGGATACTGTTTTCGAGTGGTATATCCAAAGAAATCTTCAGGTGTCAAATATTTTTCCTGGAAAATGCTGCTTAGACCAGTTAAATATATTCTGGTAGATGGATCTGTTCAGACAGGAATGGATATTCAGGATTTTGGTGCCTGCGTGTATCAGGGAGACAGAGGACTTTTGAAATTAAACCTGGCTTTCCAGCCAATGGGAGTTATCACTGTAAAGAAAACCTGTTCGCAGACAGGAAATCCGGTAAAAGATGCGGTATACTCCTTATATGCTGCGCAGGATTTATACAGCGGAGGCGTTCTGATGTACAAAAAAGATACAATAGTTGCAGAAGCTGTTACAAATGAAAACGGACAGATTACTTTTAATGATCTGATACCCGGAACTTATTATATAAAAGAAAAAACAGCAGCCCCGGGATATCTTATATCATCAGTGACTGTTCCATGTACAGCTGCTGCAGGAAAAACAACACCGGTGTATGTGACTAATGACCCGGATATACAAGGGGCGGTATCTGTAGAGAAAGTGGCAGAGGGAACAGAAGTTCATCTTTCGGATGCAGAATTTACACTTTTTACATGGAATAAAACATTGGGAAGGTATGAAAACGGACGCCAGCTGATTTATCATGCAGATCAGAAGCGTTATATAGCCGACGGTCTGATCTATAGTGAAAATAATCAGGGAAAATATAAGATCATAGAAACAAAGAATCCGGCAGGATATACCGGGAGCTGGAGTCAGGAATTTGTGTTAACGGACAATGGAACAAATCGAAGTTTCTTTTATCGTGTAGAAAATACACCGGTGAAGGAACAACGAGTGGAGATTCGAAAGATAGATTCTATGACAGGGACCTTCCTTCAGGGAGCAGAATTTTGTATTTATGAATGGGATCAGTCCATATATGACTACAGTCCGAAAGGAAAAATTCTGGAATATGATATGAATTCCGGTGTGTACAGAAGTGAACAACTTTTCATCACAGACCAGAATCTTGGCAAATACAAGATTTTGGAAACGAAAAATCCAGAAGGATATCAGGGGGAATGGAGTCAGGAAATCAACCTTTCCGATTCGAATGTGCAGCTGCAGTTTTACGTAAAAAATGATCCGATACCGGGAAAATATGGCTCTGTGTTTATTACAAAAAGGGATTCCATAACAGGAGAAATTCTTTCAGGAGCAGAATTTAAAGCGTATGCATGGAGTGAAAAAAACGGAAATTATGCAGAAACTGCAGAAAAACAGGATTTTATATTCCATAGAGACAGGAAGCTTTATATTTGTTCAAATCTGGAGATCACTAAGGATAACAAAGGTAAATTTCTGATCAGAGAAAGAAAAGCTCCGGAAGGTTATCATGGAAATTGGGAAAAGGAAATCGTTCTTGAAAAAGATGGTCAGATTTTGGAGCTGGAAGCAGTAAATGAGCCGGAACAGCTTCCGATGGGACAGATTACGGTGATAAAAAAGATAAAAGAAGAAGAGATCACCTGGGCACATGGCAATCCTACGTTTTCTTTTGTTATAACAGGAACAGATAGTTACGGAATGAAAAGAGAATATGAAGAAACGGTCGTCTATACTCCGGGCGGATATACCAGGGATGGAAATGGAAATGCTGTTCTGGCGGTAACGGTAACCGGAATTCCATTGGGAAATTATAAAATATACGAAAAACAGGTTCTTCGCTATTATCTGGAAAGAGCAGAAGCCGGTACATCCAATGTAAATATCATAAATATGGGAGCCCCGCAGTATGGAAACAGACCTCAGGATATTGCTTATGGAACAGCAGATCTCAGCCAGGAATACAAAAATGCCTCTCTTACATTTTACAATCGTAAAAAACGTTACGATGGATATTCTCATAATAGTTTTGTAGAAAATATTGTTCCAATTATAAAAAATAATGAGACATTAGATACGATAAGATAATGTAATCAAGAGTAATCAAAAAAAGAGTCTCCGTTATTACGGAAACCCTTGATTTTAAAGGAAAAATCGGGGCAACAGGATTTGAACCTGCGACCTCGCGGCCCCCAGCCGCGCGCGCTACCAAGCTACGCCATACCCCGATAAAAATTATTATATCAAAATGTGTATGATTTTGCAACAATTTTTTAAAGGATCTGTTGTGAAAATATGTCTCTATTTTTTCTTGACAAAGTGCTGGTATCGTGTTAGTCTATATCCAACAACCAATTTAATACATAAATGCGTTGATAAGGAACAGTACATAAGGACTGGAGCACAGAGAACTGTCGGTTGGTGAGAGACAGCGGAAAGAAATTATGGAACTCCCCTTGGAGCATCTGTCTGAACTTCCTGGTGAAAAGTAGGCACAGACGGGATCCACCGTTATATGGAAAGGATATAAGAATGAGCTGCAGTGGCTTGCAGGTGTTCCGTATCCGCTGAGTGTATGAATTTATTCATAAAAAAGAGTGGTACCGCGAGGAAATAGATCTTTCGTCTCTTAAATTAAAAAATTTTAAGAGACGGAAGATTTTTTATTCATTCGAAAAGTAGTATATTTTGCAGTGACTTTTCTGGTGAATGAAAGACGCTTCGCGAGGAAGCGGAAGGATCCTTTTTGTTCTATATCAGAAAAAATCTGTGAAACAGAAAAACGATAATTGCTGGTATATAAAACAGTGGGAAGGTAATCAGACATATCATACAGAAATCGGAGGGAAAGAAATGAAAAACGTAACAAAATATCAGAAACAATATTATATGCCGCCTGTCAAATGTATGAAATGGACAGAAAAGGAGTATGTAGACAAAGCGCCGATATGGTGCAGTGTGGATCTTCGAGATGGAAATCAGGCTTTGGTGATTCCTATGAGTCTGGAACAAAAAGTTGAGTTTTTTAAACTTCTTGTAAAAATTGGTTTTAAGGAGATTGAGGTAGGTTTTCCTGCGGCGTCTGAAACGGAGTATACATTTCTTAGAACTTTGATCGAGCAGGATCTGATTCCGGAAGATGTAACGATACAGGTGCTGACGCAAGCGAGAGAGCATATCATTCGCAAAACTTTCGAAGCAGTAAAGGGTGCACCGAAAGCTATTATTCATGTATATAATTCTACTTCGGTAGCGCAGAGAGAGCAGGTATTTAAAAAATCAAAAGAAGAAATTATTCAGATTGCAGTAGAAGGTGCAAAACTTTTGAAAGAACTGGCAGAGGAGACAGAAGGGAATTTCCAGTTTGAGTACAGTCCTGAAAGTTTTACAGGAACCGAACCGGAATATGCACTGGAAGTATGCAATGCGGTACTTGATGTTTGGCAGCCGACACCGGAGAATAAATGCATCATCAATCTTCCTGTAACGGTACAGCTTTCCATGCCTCATGTTTATGCCAGTCAGATAGAATACATGAGTGAAAATATGAAATACAGAGAAAATGTAATTCTTTCTCAGCATCCTCATAATGACCGTGGCTGTGGCGTGGCGGATTCTGAAATGGGACTTCTGGCAGGAGCAGACAGGGTAGAAGGAACACTTTTTGGAAATGGAGAACGTACAGGAAACGTAGATATCGTAACACTTGCAATGAACATGTATTCTCAGGGAGTGGATCCGGAGCTTGATTTCTCTGATATGCCGTATATCTGCGAAGTATATGAAGAATGTACCGGTATGAAGGTGGACGAAAGAAGTCCGTACAGTGGAGCTCTTGTATTTGCCGCTTTTTCTGGTTCACATCAGGATGCTATTGCAAAAGGAATGCATTGGAGAGAAGAAAAAGATCCTGGTCGCTGGACGGTGCCTTATCTTCCAATCGATCCTACCGATGTGGGAAGAAATTACGATGCAGATGTGATCCGCATTAACAGCCAGTCCGGAAAAGGCGGTGTTGGTTATATACTGGAAACAAAATTTGGCTTAAATCTTCCGGCAAAAATGCGGGAGGCTATGGGTTATGTGGCTAAGGCAGTTTCTGACCACAGTCATAAAGAACTGCGTCCGGAAGAAATCTTCAGTCTCTTTAAACAGACCTTTGAGAATGTGAAGGAACCATATAGCATTAAAGAAGTGCATTTCCAGCAGAAAGATGATGGAATTGTGACACAGGTAACTTCCTGCTTTAATGGAAAAACGATTACCACGGAAGCGGTTGGAAATGGACGTCTTAATGCAGTCAGCAATGCTTTGAAAAAAGCCTACGAATTGAAGTTTAATCTGGTTACTTATCAGGAACATGCTTTAGAAAAAAGCTCCAGTTCCAAAGCGATTGCATATGTTGGTATCCAGAAACCAGATGGAAGTCTTTCCTGGGGAGCCGGAGTGGACCCGGATATTATCCGTGCTTCTATTGATGCGCTTGTTACAGCAATCAATAACCGTTAGATCAAAAAGTTTTCTATAGAAATCATATTAAAAAAGGACGGCTTAGGAATAAGCTGTCTTTTTTATGAGGAAACCAGCATCCGCTACGAAGCGGACTGGCTTTTACGTAATAAGAATATTAGGTGAATATTATAATCGTATATTTAAAAAAAATATAGCTTTTTTAAAAAATACCTGTTAGACTAAAATTAAGTATGCCCATTTAACAGGGCAGAACTGTATATCTGTTATTTAGATAGTTTTATAAAAGAAAGGAAGTTCATATGCTAAAGATTAAAAGCTATGTGAAGGTGAACAGTATTGCTGAAGCCTACGAGCTGAATCAGAAAAAAAGTGCCTGTGTTCTGGGAGGAATGATATGGCTGAAAATGGGAAATCGAAATGTTTCCACAGCGATCGATCTTTCGGGTCTGGGGCTGGATACCGTTCAGGAACTGGAGGATGAATATGTGATCGGATGTATGACAACGCTTCACGACCTGGAAATTAATAAATCTCTGGATGCATTTACCCAGGGGGCTCTCCGGGAAAGCCTTCGTCACATTGTTGGAGTACAGTTTCGTAATTGCGCCACAGTTGGAGGCAGTATTTTTGGAAGATATGGATTTTCTGATGTCCTGACTTTGTTCCTTGCTATGGACACCTGGGTAGACCTCTATCAGGCAGGGAGAGTTCCTCTTGCTGAATTTGTCAAAATGAAAAAAGACAGAGATATACTGCAGGCTGTGATCGTAAAGAAAACACCGTTGAAAACGGTTTATCTCAGTCAGAGAAACACAGAGACAGATTTTCCTGTTCTGACCTGTGCAGTGTCCCTGATCGGAGAACAGCCACGAACGGTGATCGGCGCAAGACCTGGCTGTGCTATGGTGGTAGAAGATAAGGAAGATTTTCTTTATGGATTCACAGAAATGTCGAAAAAAGAAAAAACAGAGGCTGCGCGCAGATTTTCTGAATATGCAGCAGCAAATGTACCGGTTGGCAGTAATATGCGTGGATCCGGAGAATATCGCAGGCTCCTTACCGAAGTATTGACCAGAAGAGCCTGGGAAACATTAGGAGGGATAGAAAAATGAATCTGAGTTTTTGGCTGAATGGGGTTTATCGTCATGAAGAAGTAGAACCAGATACGATGCTTCTGGACTTTTTGAGAGAAAAAGGCTGTTACAGTGTTAAGTGTGGTTGTGAAACTTCTAACTGCGGACTGTGTACAGTACTGATGGATGGCAAACCGGTTCTTTCCTGCAGTATGCTTGCTCTTCGCGCAGAGGGCAAGAAAATTGTGACAATGGAAGGAATGCAGAAAGAAGCAGAGGAATTTGGGGCGTTTCTGGCGGATGAAGGTGCAGAACAGTGCGGATTTTGTAACCCGGGATTTATCATGAATATTTTTGCTATGGAAAATGAACTGGAGGATCCGACGGAAGAAGAAATCAAAGAGTATCTTGCGGGAAATCTTTGCAGATGTTCCGGATTTGTGGGACAAACAAGGAGTATCCTGAAATATCTCGAGTATAAAAAAACAAAGAAGAGGGAGGAGGCAGAAGAATGAGTTATGTCAGTAAGCCAGTAAGAAAAAAAGACGCGATGGCACTGGTAACTGGAAAACCGGTATTTACCAATGATCTGGCGTCGAAAGATTGTCTGATCGTTAAAATTTTGCGAAGCCCTCACGCAAATGCCTGGATCGAAGAAATTAAAACAGGAACAGCGAAGCAGGTCAACGGTGTTGTGGCTGTTTATACATATAAGGATGTGCCTCGTAAACGTTTTACTCTGGCGGGTCAGACCTATCCGGAATTGAGTCCTTATGATCATTATATTCTGGATCAGAGACTGAGATTTGTTGGAGATGCAGTTGCAATCGTAGCAGCGGAAACAGAGGCAGCCGCAGAAAAAGCTCTGAAAAGAATCAAGGTAAAATACCGTGTGGATGAGCCTGTTCTTGACATGCATAAGGCAAAGGATGGGAAAATCCTTGTACATCCAGAAGAGGACTGGGAGGCAAAGATTCCGGTAGGAGCAGACAACAAAAGAAACCTTTGTGCATCTGGAGTGGAAGAATCCGGTGATGTGGAAAAAATTCTTGGAGAGTGTAAATATACGGTAGATCGTACCTATCATACAAAAGCAAATCAGCAGGCAATGATGGAAACTTTCCGTACGTATTGTTATAAGGATTATTTTGGACGATTGAATGTGGTTTCTTCTACACAGGTACCATTTCATGTAAGAAGAATTCTTGGGAATGCACTGGACATTCCTTCCTCGAAAATTCGTGTGATCAAACCTAGAATCGGCGGCGGATTTGGAGCGAAACAGACAGCGGTAACAGAAATCTATCCTGCGTTTGTTACCTGGATGACAGGCCGCCCGTCAAAAATTTTGTATTCACGTTATGAATCACAGATCTGTGCCTCTCCACGTCATGAAATGGAAATTCGCGTAAGAGCTGGTGCTGATGAGAATGGAATCGTCCGTGCCCTGGATGTTTATACTCTTTCCAATGCCGGGGCATATGGGGAGCATAGTCCGACAACTGTAGGTTTAAGCGGACATAAATCCATTGCCCTTTATCGTCATACGGAGGCGCATCGTTTTGCATATGATGTAGTCTACACCAATGTGCAGGCAGCAGGAGCATACCGAGGATATGGTGCTACTCAGGGAATCTATGCAGTGGAATCTGCGATAAATGAACTTGCACATATGATGAAGATGGATCCGGTGAAATTGCGTGAACTGAATATGCCAATGGAAGGGGAACCGCTTCCGGCATATCAGGATTGCATCACAGCTCCTAGCTGTACGATGGATCAGTGTATGCAGCGTGCCAAAGAAATGATGAACTGGGACGAAAAATATCCATATAAAGATATGGGAAACGGAAAAGTCAGAGGAGTAGGCGTTGCTATGGCTATGCAGGGTTCCTCAATTGCCGGTATTGATGTTGGCGGGGCAGATATGAAGCTGAATGAGGACGGATCTTATACCCTGGGCCTTGGATGTACAGACATGGGTACCGGATGTGATACAATCCTTTCTCAGATAGCAGCAGATTGCCTGGAAACTTCTATTGAAAATATTGTGGTATTTGGTGTAGATACCGATATTTCTCCTTATGATTCAGGTTCTTATGCATCAGCGACTACTTATACAACAGGAATGGCTGTTTTTCAGGCATGTCAGGAGCTGAGGAAAAAAATATGTGCTCTGGGAGCAAAAATGCTGGAAGTGAATCCGGAAGAAGTAAATTTTGATGGGGAATTTGTATTCACAGATGAAGAACATAAGGTTTCACTAAAAGAAGTTGCGATAAAAGGAACCTGTGGAAATACACAGGAACTTCAGGTTACCAGAACCCATTGTTCTCCGATTTCACCGCCGCCGTTTATGGTAGGTATGGCAGAAGTAGAAGTTGATAAAGAAACAGGAAGCGTCAAAGTCATTGACTATGCAGCGGTAGTAGACTGTGGTACACCGATCAATCCAAACCTTGTACGGGTACAGACGGAAGGTGGAATTGTTCAGGGTATTGGTATGGCGCTTCATGAAGATGTTCAATACACGGAAAAAGGAAAGATTCGTAACAATTCTTTTATGCAGTATAAGATTCCTTCTCGTCTTGATATCGGTGATGTGCGGGTGGAAATCCGTGGAAGCTATGAACCTAGTGGTCCATTTGGCGCAAAATCCATAGGAGAGCTGGTTATCAACACTCCGTGTCCGGCAATTGCAGATGCAGTCTACAATGCAACCGGAGTAAGAGTGAGGGAACTTCCGATCACTCCGGAAAAAGTTGCTATGGGAATTCTGAAGCAGAAACTGGAGAAGTAAGATGGATATGGTGATGAAAGGGGTTCTGGCTCTGGTGTGGCTGGCAGTAGTTCCCGCTGCAGCAGGAATCCTTTTTACAGGCAAAAGGCAGCTGAAATTTGCTGAAATTTTTCTTCATGGATATTTGCTGCTTTTTGCAATGATGGAAATTCTGGTTCTTCCTATGATCTTACTGAAAATGCCGCTGCATGTTCTGACTGCAGTGTATGGGAGTCTGGCAGCAGGCTTTGCAGTGGCCGGTTTATTGTTATGGAAAAAAAAGAACAGAAATAAAAATCTGCGAAAAAAAATGGAACGGCCATCCATATATTTTTGGATGGCTGTTGTGGTAATCCTCCTTCAAGTACTCATGTGTGCGGCTATGGCACATATGGATGCGGATGATTGTTTTTATGTGGCGGCAGCAACAACCGATGTACACACGGATTCTATTTTTGCAGTGGATCCTTATACAGGATGTGAGTATAGAATTCTGCCCAGACGATATGTACTTTCTCCGTTTCCTGTTTTTCTGGCAGTGGTTAGTCAGCTTAGCGGGGGACTGCATCCGGCAATTATGGCTCATATGATTTTTCCTGTGATCTTTCTTCCGATGGCATATATGGTGCAGTATTGTCTTGGAGAAAAATGGTTTTCCGGAGAAAAGAAAGCAAAAGATATTTATCTCCTTTTGGCAGCTTGTATATGTAGCTTTTCGGGATATTCCGTATATAATGCAGGGAATTTTCAAATGGTTCGAATCTGGCAGGGGAAGGCAGTTCTTGCATCTGTTTTGCTTCCTTATCTGATTTGCCTTTGCATATCAATGCTTCTGGAGAAGCAAAGAAAAAATTCATGGACTGCGCTTCTTCTGGCTAATATCAGCTGCTGCCTTTTGTCCTCTATGGGCATTATTCTGGCTCCAATTATGACGGGATGTTTTCTGGCAGTATCTCTAGTGATGCGAAAAGACTGGAAGAGAGTGGGAAAAGGACTTTTGTGCTGTCTGCCGTCCTTTGTTTTAGGCATTGCATATATTTTAATAGGCTGACAGGAGGACAAAAATGAAAGAAATTTTTCAACAGACAAAAATCTTCTGGGATAATTACTGGGGAAAAAGTCTGGTCATGTGGCTGCTTGTGTTTTCTATTTTGTATCTTTTGATATTTCGCAGGCATAAAAAAAGTACAAAATATCTGATTCCCTACACTGCAGTCGTATTGATCCTGTTTTTTTGCCCAATAAGTGCAAAATTCATTCAGAAGTGTATTGGAAAAACGGTATATTGGCGTGTCTTATGGCTTCTTCCGGCAATTCCGGTAATTGCTGCTGCTATGACAGAATTTATGAAAGAACGGAAAAACAAAGGAATTCAGTTTGGGCTTGTCCTGCTGGCAATAGCTGCGATTGCATATTCTGGAAGAGGAATTTATGCAGCCGGGAACTATAAGCTGGTAAATAATTATCAGCAGGTACCGGATGAAGTGGCTGCTATTTGTGAAATGGTAAAAAAAGATGCAGGTGATTCGGAATTTCTTCTGGCAGCAGACAATTATATAGGACCTTATGTTCGCGTGTATGACCCCTCAATCTGTATGATGTTTAACAGAGAAGGCCGTGGAAACGCTGGAGCAGGGGCGAGACGTCTGTATTTGGAAATTAATGCACCGGTATTTAATTATACGAACATTGGGGCAGTGGGAAAAAGAATCCTGTGTAATTATCTTGTAGTGAAAATTCCTAATGAGCAGCAGAAGAAAGAACTGGAAAACCAGGGATATCAGGAAGTAGGAACGGCGGGAAATTACAGTCTGTACCGTTTAGGAGTGTCTGCAGACGCAGTCAGAAGCCCATTATTGGATCGTTGGGAGTGGGGAGTTAAATAAGGAGACTACTGTGAAATAGATGGGTAATCTATTTCACAGTAGTCTCCAAATATAAAAAGGCTCTATGTCAAGTTTTGGGGTGAGATTCTTAGAAATCCTGCCCCGTTATTACGTTTGGAGCCTTTTTTACGTTTTTAAGTTCTATACTGATATTAGGGTATGAAAAATAAACCTTCGTGCCAGTCTTGTTTATAAGTTTTTATTTAGTTTGTACTATGTAAGATCCTGGTACGGAAACGTTCAAAGTTTTGAATTCCATAGGATCTTAAATACAACGAAAATCCGGAGTCCCCATCAGGTCATACGGGGTGCTCTGGTAAACGTAATAGTTCAGCCAGTTGGTGTACAGGTTGTTTGCATGAGCGCGCCACATAAGCAACGGCTTGTTTTGTGGATCATTATCCTGATAATAATTTTCCGGGATATCAATGGCAAGCCCTTTGTCAGAGTCTCGTTTATATTCGCCATCAAGCGTAATCCGATCATATTCAGGATGTCCCATAACAAAGATTCTCCGGCCATCTTCTGCCATGGCAAGGAATAGTCCGGCTTCTTTTGATTCTGCAAGGACAGTCAGTTCTTTACAGGCATGGATATCATCAATTGGAACTTCTGTATGTCTGGAATGAGGCGCAAGGAACATATCGTCAAACCCTCTTACGAGAGGAACCTTGCGGTTTAAAACCTTATGCCAGAAAAGTCCAAACATTTTTTTATCCAACATTTTCTTTTGGAGACCATAGAAATGATAAAGGCTCGCCTGAGCTGCCCAACAAAGGAAAATGGTAGAGGTAACATGAGATTCTGTCCAGTCCATAATTTCCGTCAGCTCATTCCAGTAATCAACCTCCTCAAACTCCATCTGTTCCACAGGAGCACCTGTGATGATCATTCCGTCAAAACGCAGATGCTTCAGTTCAGAAAATGTCTGATAAAATTTATTTAAATGACTTTTTGAGGTGTTTTTAGCAACATGGCTTTCTACTGCCATAAAGGTAACATCTACCTGCAGAGGAGTATTGGAAAGTGATCTCAGAAGCTGAAGTTCGGTTTCTTCCTTTAAAGGCATCAGATTCAGAATCAGGATCTGGATCGGACGAATATCCTGATGGACGGCTCTTCCCTCGTCCATGACAAAGATGTTTTCTTTTTCCAAAATCTCTTTTACGGGCAGATCACTCTGTATTTTAATTGGCATTTTATTTTTCCTCCTGGTATATCATTCTGTCTGGCCTTCCGCCTGAGTAAGCTTTATAAAGTCTTCCTCTGAAAGGATAGGGACTCCCAGTTCCCTGGCTTTTTTGTTTTTTGATGAATTAGAAGCAGTATCATTATTGATCAAATAAGTGGTTTTTCCAGTCACAGAGCCGGTTACTTTTCCGCCGAGGGACTCAATAAGATTTTTTGCTTCGCTTCTATTCGAAAAGTGCTCCAGGCTTCCTGTAATCACAAAATTCATCCCTGTGAAAATCTGTTCTTTTTGGAGCACGTCTTTTTGTATGTGAAGATGCTGCATAAGCTGGTCCAGCTTTTGGTTGTTTTCTGCTTTCTGAAAATATTTTACCAGATTGCGGGCAATAACCGGACCGATTCCGTCGATGGCACTGACTTCTTCAAGATCAGCTTTTCGGATTGCTTCCAGATCATTGTCAAAGTGACGGCAGATCACCTTGGCGTTAGACAGACCTATATTGGCAATTCCAAGACTGTAGATTACTTTGGCAAGAGTGGTTTCTTTTGCTTTTTCCAGGCTTTCCATAAGATTATCAAAAGACTTCTGGCCAAAGCCCTCCATTTCTATAATTTCCTTCCGGTAACGACCGATTTCAAAAATATCTCCAAAATTATGGATGAATCCTCGGGCAATAAATTTTTCCAGAGTGGCTTCTGAAAGACCGTCAATATTCATTGCATCTCTGCTGACAAAAAGTGTGAAAGCTTTGATTTTTTTTGCGGCGCATTCAGGATTCATACAGTAAAGTGCTTCTACTTCATTTTCCCTGATGACTTTTGCCTCCTGCCCGCAGGCGGGACAGATATCCGGAATAGGAAGATTACTGCTTCTTGTAAGATTTTCAGCAATTTGTGGGATGATCATATTTGCTTTATATACCTGTATTGTGTCTCCGATTCCCAATTCCAGCTCTTTTAGGATACTGACATTATGGACACTGGCACGGCTGACGGTAGTTCCTTCCAGTTCCACCGGATCAAACACAGCAATAGGGTTAATCAAGCCGGTTCGGGAAGGACTCCATTCAATGCTGCGCAATGTTGTTTCACGTATTTCATCTGCCCACTTAAAGGCAAAAGCATTTCTTGGGAATTTTGCTGTAGATCCAAGAGAATCTCCATAGGCAATATCGTCATAAAGAGCGACAAGCCCATCGGAAGGAAAATCATTTTTTTCGATAGTGGTTGCAAAATAATCCATAGCATTATCCAGATTATCTGCTGTGACAACGCGATATTCCACAACCTCGAACCCTTGATCTTTCAGCCATTCCATCTGATATTCTCTGGAGTTATGCATATCTGTTCCAGAAGCAGATACAAGAGCAAATGCATAAAACCGTACGTTTCTTTCAGCTGTGATCTGATTGTTCAGCTGCCGCACAGAACCGCTGCATAGATTTCGCGGATTTTTGTATCTTGCTTCTACATCTTCAATTGATTTATTGATACGCTCAAACTCAGAATAAGTTATGACAGCCTCTCCACGCAGTACCAGACGACCCTGATAAGCAATCTTTAATGGGATATTCCGGAAAACCCGGGCATTGTTGGTAATAACTTCCCCTACAGTTCCATTCCCCCTTGTAACTGCTTTTTGAAGTTCTCCGTTTTCATAGGTAAGAACAATGGTCAAGCCGTCCATTTTCCAGGACAAAAGAGTTTTATGGTTCCCGACAAATTGCCGAAGCGTTTCTCTGTCTTTTGTTTTGTCAAGAGAAAGCATGGGGCTTTCGTGAGTTTCTTTTGGAAGAACATCAACAGCCTCATAGCCTACGTTTACTGTGGGGCTGTCTGCCAGTGTGATTCCTGTTTCCTTCTCCAGTTTTTCCAGCTGATCGTACAGAGCGTCGTACTCCCGATTGTCCATGATCTCTCGATCTTCCTGATAATAAGCTTTTGCCGCTTTGTTTAATGTTTTGACCAGCTCTTTCATTTGCTGCAGGGCTGTTTCCATAATTTCCTCCTGTAATTGTCTTGCTTGATGAATTTTTCAGCATTTGCTCCAGCCGTTTCATTTCATCAGGCTGGATTTCTCTGTATTCTCCGGATTTCAGGCCGCTTAATGTCAGATTCATAATCCGTATTCTTTTTAAAGAAACAACTTCATAACCCAAATAGGAGCACATACGCCGGATCTGCCTGTTTAATCCCTGAGTCAGGATAATGCGAAAGGCATTTTTGCCTGTTTTTTCTACAAAGCATTTACGTGTAATAGTGTCCAGAATCGGAACTCCCGAAGCCATATGCCGGATAAATTCCGGGGTAACTTCTTTATTTACCGTAACCAGGTATTCTTTTTCGTGATAATTTCCTGCTCGCATGATCCGATTTACCAAATCTCCCTGATTCGTCAGAAGGAGTAGTCCTTCCGATTCTTTATCAAGACGTCCGATAGGATAAATGCGTACCGGATAATCCAAAAATTCTGTGACGGTGGTTTCCTGTCGCTGCTTTTTTGTACTGCAGACAATCCCTCTGGGTTTGTAAAAAAGGAGCAGGACCTGACGGCTTTCCGGTTGGATGAGTTTTCCGTCCAGACAGATTTCTGCATTAGGAGAAACACGTTCTCCAGTAGAGACCGGTCTTCCGTTTATGGTGATTCGTCCGGCGTCTGTATATTGGTCGGCCTCACGCCTGGAGCACACTCCGGCACTGCTAAGATACTTATTTATTCGGATAGTAGTTTCGTTTGTTATTTTTTCCATTTTTCCATTATATAATCTTTCTGGTTTATTATCAACAAGCAAATACATGGCAGGGTTGTATTTTTTTGTCGATTATTGTATGATAGGAGCAGACACGATGATGTGAAAAAATATGAGGAGGAAAGAAAATGCCAGGCGGCAATAAGCGGACAAATATTTTTCTGCTTCTGATTTCTATACTACTCTGTTTTGGATGCGGATATCTGTTTCGTCAGTCAACAGCGATTCCTTCAAAGCTTCAAAATGATACCATCCAATTGTTTGCGGCAAAGGAAAATGACGAAGAACCGTCTCATAAAAAAGAAACGCCAGAAGAAACGCCTGTTGTACAGGCATCACCTTCACCAACAGCAGCTCCTACAGTGTCACCTGCTATATATGAGATATCCCCAGAAGCCTCCACAGGTGTCTGGACATCCAGCGGAAGCAACTGGATGTTTATGGTCAATGGGGCTCCTTACAAAGGATGGCTTACTGATACAGATGGAAAAAGATACTTTTTCAATCAGGATGGAATCATGCAGACTGGTTGGGTAGACGATGGCGGAAAACGTTATTTTATGGATCTGGACGGAATTATGCAGACTGGTTTTATTACAACCGGCGGAAAAAGCTATGAACTTCAGGCGGATGGCTCTCTGAAAGATTACTCTTCAGAAAAAGAAAAGAAGTCAGAAGCTCCTAAACAGACCGACGTCCCTGAACAGACAGAAGCACCAAAGGCAGAGCCCACCAAAGTTCCTGAAAAAAAGGAAAAAAAATATGTGGCTCTGACCTTTGATGATGGTCCAAGCTCTTTTACAGACAGACTTTTGGACTGTCTGGAAAAAAACAAAGCAAAAGCTACTTTTTTTATGGTAGGAAAAGAAATTGAATATTTTTCTGATGAAGTAAAGAGAATGAAAGAATTGGGCTGCGAATTGGGAAATCATTCATATTCTCATGCAGATCTTACCAATTTATCACCGGAGGATATATCCGCGGAGATAGGTGCTGTAGACGAACTTCTTGTAAAGCTTACCGGGCAGGGAGCTACTGTGGTACGACCACCTTATGGATCTGTGAATTCCTCTGTGAAATCGGTTGTTGGAACACCAATGGTACTTTGGTCTGTCGATACTCTGGACTGGGAAAGTCAGAATCCTCAGCAGATCGCAGAAATTGTTCGTTCTCAGGCCAAAGATGGTTCGATTATTCTTATGCATGATATTTTTAGTACCTCTGTAGATGCGGCAGAAATTTTTATTCCGGAAATGATCAAAGAAGGTTATCAGTTTGTAACTGTTCATAAGCTTGCAGAAATCAATGGAGTCCAGCTGCAGACAGGGACAACCTACAGCGACTTGCAGAAAACATCTTAAAGAAAGCATACGAGGCCGGAAAAATCCAGGCCTCTGTTTTTTGCTGAGATGTTGTCAGCAGGATAACGTTTGTAGGGAAATATGCAAAATCTTTATCATACACTAGATATACTACAAATTTCCTTAATTGTGCATAGAAAAGAAAAATCTTTACTTTTATAAATTAATGTGATATTATATATTTCAATGAAATGTATTTATGCACCTGTAGCTCAGTGGATAGAGCAGTGGTTTCCGGTACCATGTGCGGGGGTTCGATTCCCTTCAGGTGTGTTTGCGCAGGACAATTGGGAGGTTCCGGCGCGTTGTAATTTAAGGAGGACAAGAACTTGGAGAATTTCAAAGAATGGTTATCAGATAACCTCCGCTATTTTATGCTTGGCGGTGCTATTCTGGTGATCGTAGCTGTTTTGTTCTTCGGCATACGTGCCTGTGTAGGAAGCGGGAAGGGTGCTTCTGATGAAGATCAAAAAACAGTTCAGGACAACAGCCAGGGAAATGATCCTTCTTCTCCGGAAGATGATGGGGAGACAAACGACGGGAAGAAAGAAGATGCGAATCCCTTGGAAGAAGGCAGCGCAGATATTTCTGCGTTTATGCACAGCTATTACAGAGCTTTAGGGGAAAGAGATATTGCAGCATTAAGAACTTTGGTCAGTGATCTGACTGCATCTGATGAGTCAAGAATCACAAATGCCAAAGATTATATTGAAGCTTATACACCAGGCAATGTCTATACAAAAAAGGGGTTGGATGATAATTCTTATGTAGTATATACTTGTTACAGTTATATCTGCACAGGAATTGATACGCCGGTACCTTCATTAGGATATGCGTATGTTGTAAAAGACAGTAAGAACATTTATAAAATCCTGGGTGCAGCAGATCAAAATACAAAAATTTCCACATATATGGAAAATCTTTTGAATGATGCAGATGTTCAGCAGTTACGGACGAGAGTACAGGCGGAATATGATGCTGCACAGAAGAACGATCCAGATCTTGCAGAATTTCTGAATGGGCTTGGCGAAGATGCCAGTGCTTCTGGAAATGCTGAAAACGGAACTGTTTTGACGGTTACAGAAGGTTGTAATGTCAGAACAGAAGCAGACGGTGATGCAGACATCATTGGAGGCCTGGATGAAGGCACAGAAGTTGAAAAGCTGGGTCAGGAAGGCGATTGGATCCAAATTGAATATGAAGGACAGACGGGTTATGTATACAGCGGTCTGTTAGAGTAAAAACAAGGTACGGTTTCCGTACCTTGTTTTTTATAATCGTTTCATTGCTGTAAACGAAGCGAACAGCAGCCTGCTTCCGAATAGATTTCGGAAGCTTTTCTGTAGAAGATTGAAAAAAGCTCCTTTCTGTGATAGGATTCTCATAGGAAAAATGTCGAAAGACAGAGAACTGTGTAGAGAGGAGCGGATATGTTGAAAAGTTTGAAACGGTTTTTGGTTTCGGCTGCAGCTGCGGGGATACTGATTTGGGGAAGCGGCGGTTCGTACGTGGAAAGCACGGTGGTTTATGCAGCCGCGAACCTGGCAGAAATACCTTCTTATACGGGAAATCCATATACGGTGCTGAATGATAATGTTCCAGAGTTTTCGCAGGAGGAATTTACGGAAGAATCTTTTGAAAGCTATAGTGAACTGGATGCGCTTGGCAGGTGTGGAGTGGCATATGCCAATATCGGACCGGATCTGATGCCGCAAAAAGAGAGAGAAAAAATAGGACAGGTTCGTCCTTCCGGATGGCAGACAGTAAAGTATGATTTTGTAGATGGAAAGTATTTATATAACAGATGTCACCTCATTGGATATCAGCTTACGGCAGAAAATGCAAATAAACAAAATCTGATAACGGGTACCAGATATATGAATGTGGATGGAATGCTGCCTTTTGAAAATATGACGGCAGATTATATCCATGAGACGGGAAATCATGTGCTTTACAGAGTGACACCTTTATATCAGGGCGATGACCTGGTGGCTTCCGGCGTGCAGATGGAGGCGAGATCTGTAGAAGACGAGGGCGAGGGAATTCTCTTTAATGTGTATTGCTATAACGTTCAGCCAGGAGTAAAAATTGATTACCGTACAGGGGATAGCTGGGAAGATTCAGAATATGTGACGGAGGAAGCCGAAGCGCTTTCGGATGGCGGAAATATGGCGAATCAGTCAGAAGGCAATGCGATCAGTCAGGCTGCATATGTGGTCAATATTAATACAGAAATTTTTCACAAACCAGAATGTTCGAGTGTAAAACGCATGAAAGAGAAAAACAAACTGGAATATACAGGCAGCAGAGATGAACTGATCAGTCAGGGCTATACTCCGTGTAAAAACTGTAATCCTTAGAATGCAGTAGTTGTGAATGGAAAAATAGGATTTCATCATATTTTACAAAAATTTTATTTGTAAAAATATGATGTTTCTGGTATAGTATATTTTGGTTGCGATAAACGGTTTCTTTAAGAAAGAGAGAAAAGATTTGAGAAAAAAATCACATATATTGCTGGCAAGATATCTGGCTGACCAGATGACAGCTTCCGAAAGTTTACAGTCACATAGAAAAGCATTTTGTCTTGGAAGTATTCTTCCGGATATCAGACCTTCTTTTGTAACAAAAAGACATGAGTTTTTTGGAACTTTTGATGAGGTTCAGGAAAAACTGAAACTTCTGGTAGAATATGGAACTGAACAGTATAAGGAAAGAGTATTCTGGCGGAGACTTGGAGAAATCTTCCATTATATTGCGGATTATTTTACATTTCCACACAATAGGACGTTTACAGGTTCTTTGGTACAGCATAACAGTTATGAAAAAGAGCTGAAAAACAGATTAAAAAGCTATATCAGAAATGGAGAAGCGGATAAATATGCAGGTCCGGCGATCCATTTTGGTGATTTTGGACAGATTATCGAATATATTAAAACACAGCATGAGATTTATCTGAAAAAAGAAAGAAATATTACCGATGATATCGGATATATTTTAAATGTTTGCTGTCAGGTATTTCAGGGAGTGTGTCATCTTAGTACCGGTTCGATGCCGGCTCGGATCCCGGCATTTTAAACGGGATAAATATGAAAAAAATATGAATTTTGTGCTAAAACCGCCGGGGTGTAAACTCCGGCGGTTGATTTTAAAAAAAGTGTGTGCTAAAATAAAAAAGGTTATATATAAGGATTTAGCATTGAGGAAGGCATACCTTTATGTAGGGGAATAAAGATATGTTCTTGGAAGGGAGCAATTCTACCAGAATGAAGAACAAATATCTTACAAAATATTTATGTATCACGTTAATATCAGCTACCGTGCTGTCTACACCTGCGTCTGTAATGGCAAATGGGGATGGCACGGCATCTGTTTCAGATTCGGATAATGGGGTTTCTCAGGAGACGGTGCAGCCGGAACCAACAGCAGCACCGGCACCGACAGTTGCTCCGGCGCCGACGGAAGCACCGGTACCGACAGAAGCACCGGTACCCACGGAAGCGCCGACACCAACGCAGGCGCCAGAGCCGACGCAGGCACCGGAACCAAGTATTACACCTGACCCGGATGTGACACCGATTCCAAGTGTGACGCCGGAACCAAGTGTAACGCCTGAGCCAAGCGTGACACCGGAACCAAGTATTACACCTGAGCCAAGCGTGACACCTGAGCCAAGTGTGACACCCGGACCCACCGGAACGCCGACACCGGATGATCAGACAGTAAAAAAGCTTATTTATGAAATTGAACAGCTGTCAAAGGAAAAACTGACTTTGAAGCATGAGCCAAAAGTAAAAGCCCTTCGGGCAGCATATGATAAGCTCACAGAAGAACAGAAGAAACTGGTAACAAATTATGAGAAGCTCGAGGAAATGGAAAAGCGGATCGCTGAGTTGAAGGAAGAGGAAAATAATAGTACAGATAGCGATTCGACAGATATTTCTGATGGAACAGAACCGGGAAGAGAAGGAACACCAGTGTATTATAGCAGTATGGTGGCGAATCTTCATGCGGGACGCGAGTTTTATCTGGACAGTCTGAAAAATAATTATCAGCTTTCTTTTTCTGATGATTTTTCCTCTGTAATGGATGAGATTGAAAAAGAATATAAAGAAAAAAACGGACTGACTGATTCCAGCGATTCGAGAAGCAATAATCTGACTGCGTCTTCAGATTCTCTTCTTGTAAGAAACTGGCAGGATATTCTTGCCGTGTATGTATATGAAAAAAGCCAGGAAGGTGTGACAGAATTTAAGCTGGACAGTACGGCCAAAGGTGATCTTGCAGCAATCTTTGCTGAAATGAATCCGGTTATAAGAGATGAAAAACAGCTTTCACATGTTTCCTATGGAAATTATCACATCAATCATTATATCAAAGAAAATAAGATTGGACAGGAATACAGAGCTGTTCTGAAAAAATATGTAGAGACAGACTGTAAACTTTTGTGCGCGATTGTTACAGATGCGAAAGGCTTTGTACGCCAGAGTGTTGGAGAAAATGTATCCGAGGAACGCGTCAATGTGATTACTGCAGCTTATTCCCTGGTAGGAGAAGTTGGTTATTTCTGGGGAGGAAAATCAACAGTGATCGGAAAAGATTCTACTTGGGGAAATGCAGAAAAAGTGTCTGCAGAAGGAAGCCCGAGTACGGGAACCGTAAGGGCTTATGGACTGGACTGCAGCGGATTTGTTACCTGGGCAGTGATTAATGGTTATTTGGATCAGGATATGCAGGAAACAATCGGAGATGGAACTTCTGCTCAATGGCTGAATGCAAATGTGGTAAGTGAGCAGGACGCCCAGCCTGGAGATCTGGTGTTTCAGAGTGGTCCGGAGGCAGGAAGCAATAATCATGTAGGAATCATTTGCGGACAGACAGATGCCGGGGACTGGATTGCAGTTCATTGCTCTTCCAGCAAAAATGGAGTTACTGTAGGAGAAGCATATGGTGCAAGCTTCCGTTATATCCGTCAGCCTGACTTTTATCCGACAAAAGAGGAACTGGAGCAGATGATCAGCGATGGAGCTGCAGCAGATAATGCGGAAATTCCAGAGGGGCTTACCGTAGATCAGGCGGGAGATACAGACTTTACTTCCGGTACATCTCAGGAAAATACAACAGACACAGAAGATATTGAAAACGAGGAAATTTTCGTTTCCGGTGACGGCGAGGATGACGTTGTTGTTACCTTTGAGGAGACAGAAGACAGTGGAGATATCGTGCTTTCTGATGGCAGCGGAGACAATGGGAATGTAGAGGTGACAGATACACTGCAGGCAATTCTTGACCAGAATGTATCTGTTTATGGAGTTCCGGAGATTCTTCCGGGCAGACCGGAAATCGAAGATATTGAAATTGTGTTCAGTGACTGATCGAATGTGTCTATAGAGATTAAAAATATGCCCATGCGGATCGGAATAAGGCCGCATGGGCATGATTTTTCAAAAAGGAGAATCAGATGAAAAGAAAACGATTTCCGGGAAAAGGCTTTCTGTTCCTTCTGTTTCTGCTCGGAATCCTATGCGCTCTGTCCTATACGCTGTTTTTGAAGAATCAGACGGAAGAGGAACCTCAGAGTTCTCTGGTGGATATGGCAGAATCATTTCTGGATCCGGAACCAAAAGAGGTTCAGCAGCTCAGGGAGCAGGAGGTTGTTCAGTTCGATGAAGGCCATCAGGAATATTATTTTTCTTTTCTGACAGAAGAAGAAAAAAGAGTATATAGAGAAATGCTTCAGGGTATCCGTCAGAGAAAAGAAGAATTTTATCTTACAACGGCAAATGAAAATACGATTGATAAAGCCTATCATGGAATTTTGAAAGATCATCCGGAGCTTTTCTGGATACACAATCGACAGCCGGTTTACAGAACGTCATATCCAGGGAAAAATTACTGTAGTTTTTCACCGGGATATACTTATACAGAGCAGCAGATGCAGGAAATTCAACAATCGATGGAGCTTGCATTTCAGGAAGTTTCTTCTATGACTGCAGATGCGGTCAATGATTATGAAAAGATCAAGACGGTATATACGTATCTGATTGATACAACAGAATATGTTTCCACAGAGGATGATCAGAATATTGCAGGAGTGTTTTGGAAAAAAGAGGCTGTTTGTGCCGGATATGCCAGGGCAGTACAGTATTTGCTGGAAAGGCTTGGTATTCCCTGTATCTATGTAGAGGGAGATACTGTGGGCAGTGATGAGGGACATGCGTGGAATATTGTGACGATCGATGGGCAGTATTATTATGTGGATGCGACAAATGGGGATCAGACAGAATTTTTGGAGGGCGATGCGGTTGAACTGGTAGAACATAAGACGATCATGTATGATTATCTCTGTCCTTTTCCGGAAGAGTATGATCGGATCTACACAGCGTCGACGGAGTTTCCGCTGCCGGAGTGTACAGCGGCAGACAGAAATTTTTATGTGTTGAACCAGGGCTGCTTTGATACTTACGACAGACAGGAATTGTACGAGTACTGTCAGATGCGTTTGAATAATGGAGCTGCGGTAATACGTTTTAAATTCAGCACCCAGGAAGCGTATAATGAAGCTTACAGGGAGTGGATAGAAGAAAGTTATATTAATTATGTAGCCGAATATTACCTTCAAATGTATGGGATGGATTCGGTGGAATATCATTATGGTCTGCTTGAAAATATGAAGACCATGTATTTTATGTTTTAACTTTATATATAATGGAGGAAAAGAGTATGAATGCTATCCTGGATATACTGCTTCAGGGTATGGATATCATAGAAAGACTTCGGACAGCATCTGCTGTGACGGACATACAAATGATCATTTTTGGAGTCCTTCTGGTATTTGGAGTGATAAATTGTGTTTTGGGATACCGCCTGCTGCGGTTCTGGATGATGCTTTTTGGGTTTATTGCGGGAGCCGGACTGGGATTTGGAGCCTCATTTTTAATGGGAATATGGGATACGATGATACAGCTTGCAGTGGCAGCCGGAGTGGGTGTTGTTCTTGCTGTGATCGTATTCATCAGTTACAAAGCTGGTATTTTTGTAATGGGCGCAGGCTTGGGACTGGGAATTGCTATATATGTGCTGCATCCGACTACGTCTTTGATGTTTTTTGTGTGTCTGCTGGCAGGAGTGGGGCTTGGAAGTCTTGCCATGAAATGGGCGAGAGAAGTGATCATTACAGGAACCAGCCTTTTGGGCGGAGCTATGGCAGGTATGTCTCTGGCAAAACTGGGAGGACTTGCAGATTTTCCTTATGGAATTGGCTTGAGTGCAGCTTTTGCGGCTCTTGGAATGTTGATTCAGTTTGCCACAAACCGGAAAAAATACATAGACGATGATCAGGAAGATGACGAGGAAGACTATGAGGAAGAACTGAGGGAGCCTGTAAGAAAAACTCCAAAGAAGAATACAAGGAGGCCGGTTCCGAGAGAACATGTCAAAGAAAAAGAGTATAGGGAAGTTTATTATGAATCACAGCCGCGTTCCAGAGTGAATCCTTCCCGCAGAGATGTGCCGGTGGATATCCAGCTTGACAGGGAAGGCGAGAAATACCATGAATTTCATGGACTTGATTCAGATAAGACGATCATTTATCGTCCACGTAAGAAGTCAGAACCAGAATTTGATCTTCCGCTGGATTCTTATGCGTATGATGATTCTTACGGAAGAAGACCGTATCCAAAAAACTCTTCGAAGAAAAAAACATATACGGTGAGAGTGGAGCATCCGGATGCTTCAGATGAAGAGTGGAGAGGAAGACGCTCTGTCTATCCTTCAAAAGAGCAGAGGGAAAAGGCTTTTTATGCAGACCTTTATGAGGAAGATCTTTATGACGATGATGACCTGTATGATTATGATGATCTGGACTCAATAGACGAAGAAGAACTGGATGAAGAAATCCTTAGAGAAATGATGGAGGAGGAAGATAGGGAAAGCATCCTTCCATGGAAAAAACATGGAGAGAAGTATTCCCGGAAAGAAGGACGTAATGGCAAAAGAAGTTAAAACAAATGCAATGAGGATGCTGGACCGGAAAAAAGTGGAGTATAAGGCTTTTCCGTATGAGTGTGATGAATTTATTGATGGGCTTCACAGTGCAGACCTTATTGGCGCACCTTATGAACAGTCTTTTAAAACGCTTGTAATGGAAGGCAAAAGCGGCGGCTATTATGTGTTTGTTGTGCCTATTGAAAAAGAGGTGGACAGAAAAGCGGCTGCCCGGGCTGTAGGGGAGAAGGCGGTCGATATGATACACGTAAAAGATATTCTTAAGATTACAGGATATGTAAGAGGAGGATGCAGCCCCCTGGGAATGAAAAAGCAATATCCGGTGGTATTTGATTCATCGGCGGAACGGTTTCAGGAAATATATATCAGCGGAGGGCGTATCGGTCTGACGCTGAAAGTACCTCTGGAAAAACTTCTGGAAGTTACAAATGGAAAAACAGCAGACATCACAGTATAAGTGGTGCCTGCTGTTTTTTTACTTACATTAGTTATCGTTTTCGTCCTCTTCGTTCATTGTATATACGTGGCGTTTCTTAGCCATTTCATCACTTGCCAGATATTCATCATAAGTAGTGATCTTATCGATCAGTTTACCGTCAGGAAGAATTTCCATGATGCGGTTAGCAGTTGTCTGAACAAACTGGTGATCGTGAGAAGTAAAAAGAATAACTCCCGGGAATTTGATCAGGCCATTGTTCAGAGCAGTGATAGACTCCATGTCAAGATGGTTGGTAGGTTCATCCAGAAGAAGGATGTTTGCTCCGGAAATCATCATCTTGGAAAGGAGGCAGCGGACTTTCTCTCCACCGGAAAGAACTCTGACGCGTTTTACCCCGTCTTCTCCCGGGAAGAGCATACGACCAAGGAATCCGCGAACATAAGTGGCATCTTTAATCTCAGAATACTGAGTGAGCCAGTCTGTAATCGTTAAATCGTTATCAAACTCGGCGGTATTATCCTTTGGAAAATATGCCTGAGAAGTTGTGACACCCCATTTGTAATTTCCTTCGTCTGGTTCCATTTCACCCATAAGGATTTTGAAGAATGTTGTGATAGCCTGCTCATTAGCTCCTACAAAGGCAACCTTATCATCATGTCCAAGAGTAAAGGAGATATTGTCAAGGACTTTTACTCCGTCAATAGTCTTGGAAAGATTTTCCACCATAAGGACTTCGTTTCCGATTTCACGGTTGGGACGAAAGTCAATATAAGGATATTTACGGCTGGAAGGACGCATGTCGTCCAGCTGGATTTTTTCCAGTGCACGTTTACGGGAAGTTGCCTGTTTGGATTTGGAGGCGTTGGCGCTGAAACGTGAGATAAATTCCTGGAGCTCTTTGATTTTTTCTTCTTTTTTCTTGTTGGCTTCTTTCATCTGCTTGATCAGAAGCTGGCTGGACTCAAACCAGAAGTCATAGTTACCTGCATAAAGCTGGATTTTTCCATAGTCGATGTCTGCTGTGTGAGTACATACTTTGTTAAGGAAATAACGGTCATGTGATACTACAATGATCGTGTTATCAAAGTTGATCAGGAATTCCTCAAGCCATTCGATTGCAGGAAGGTCAAGATGGTTGGTAGGCTCATCCAGAAGAAGGATGTCCGGATTTCCAAAAAGAGCCTGTGCAAGCAGCACTTTCACCTTTTGGCTTCCGGTAAGTTCTGACATTATAGTGTAGTGAAGTTCGGTTTCAATGCCAAGACCATTGAGAAGAGTGGCAGCATCAGATTCTGCCTCCCATCCGTTCATTTCTGCAAATTCGCCCTCCAGCTCGCTTGCGCGGATGCCGTCTTCATCTGTAAAGTCTTCTTTTGCATAAATAGCTTCTTTTTCTTTCATAATGTCATACAGTCTTGTATTTCCCATGATGACAGTATCCAGAACAGGATAAGTATCATATTTGAAATGATCCTGCTGCAGGAAAGAAAGTCTCTGGCCGGGAGTGATGACAATATCTCCGTTCGTAGGTTCAAGCTGACCGGAAAGGATTTTCAGGAAAGTGGATTTTCCGGCGCCGTTTGCACCGATAAGACCATAGCAGTTTCCTTCGGTGAACTTGATGTTTACATCTTCAAACAGAGCTTTTTTGCCAACTCTTAATGTGATGTTATTTGCTGAAATCATAAGGTACCTCTTTTCTTCATTATGGTTTCGTTGTCGTTTTTTATATAACGCTGTTTTTGCAGCTCATTCCCATTGTACCTTAAAGTCTGGATTTTGCAAGACTTATTTTCTTGAAAAATAAAAGAGATACTGCTATAATCATTTTTCAAAAGGAAATGAACAGGAAAAATATGGATGTAACATTTATATAAAGAAGGGAGTTTGTTGTATATGACGGAAATTATAACTGCACTTACAAAGCTGATGACAGAAAATCTGTGGGCGGCTCCTCTGTTGAGCCTGGCAGCAGGGATCATCACTTCCTTTACACCGTGCTCGCTGGCTTCCGTTCCTATGCTTTTGGCATGTGTAGGAGCAGTGGATGCGGACCGTAAAAAAGCAGTGCGTCTTTCTGTTTCCATGGCAGCAGGCATGGCAGTTACTTTTGGTGTTTTTGGTTCTGTGGCATCGTTTATCGGTCATCTGTTCCATGAGGCTGGCCATTGGTGGACATTCCTGATGGGAGTCCTGATGATCTTTATGGCGCTTCAGGTTTTGGGGATCGTAAATATCATTCCTCATATCCATATGTCAGAACATATGACAAAAAAAGGTTATATTGGTGCGTTTCTGACAGGAGCACTCGGCGGAGTGTTCGCTTCCCACTGTGCGATACCGGTTATGGTGGCGCTGTTGGCGCTGGTTGCTGAATTGGGAAGAAATGCATGGTGGGGCGTGCTTCTGATGGTTCTGTATGCACTGGGGCACAGCGTGCTTTTGGTAGGAACAGGGATTGGTTACAGTTATGTGGACCGCCTGATCAGAAACCCGAGATATGCATCAGTTGGTGTGTGGATCAGAAGAATTCTGGGTATTTTGATCCTTCTTTTTGGCTTTTTGTTGATATTTGCAGAAAAATGATAGAAATTCTTTAAAAAAATGTTGTATTTTTACAATGCTGTTGTTATAATAAAAGTTGGTAAAATACCAAATGCCATATAAATGAAAACGGTACGGACAAAATATGCAGTTTGTATGTAAAAAAACTGGCAGGACATAAGAAACATTAGAGAGGACAGAGATATGTTGATTACAAGGGAATGTGATTATGCAGTGAGGGTTATCCGTGCTTTGGCAGGAGAAGAGAGACTCAGTGTCGGAGATATCTGCGAAAAAGAACAGATTACGGCTCCCTTTGCCTATAAGATACTGAAGAAGCTTCAGAAGGCAAAGCTTGTAAAAGGCTTCAGAGGAGTTCATGGGGGATATTCCCTTAATAAAAAAACAGGAGAGATCACACTGTTTGATGTGTATACCGCTATTGACCCGGAACTTATGATTATTGAGTGTATGGAGCCTCATTATCAGTGTGTCAGGGATGACAGGGATAAGACGCCCTGTATCGTGCACAGAGAACTGGAGGATATTCAGCAGGAACTTTGGAAACTGCTGAAACGTAAATCACTCCAGGAACTTTTTGATGATATATGATAAGATGAACGAAGAGAGCGTAACGGTATCTGGCGTATTTCCGTGCAGAAAGGACAGCGCTCTCTTTTGTTGTGTATGCAAAAAAAACCAGAATCCGGTTGGACAATAAAGCTATTATATGGTATAATCAAATACGGAATTTTAGATCGCTTAACGGTCTAGAAATAATTTTTCATCATACCTTTAAGGAGGAAAAGAAAACTATGGCAAGAAAGATGAAAACCATGGATGGTAACCATGCAGCCGCTCATGCATCATATGCTTATTCTGATGTAGCTGCTATTTACCCGATCACCCCTTCATCTGTTATGGCTGAAGCTACAGACGAGTGGGCTACCCAGGGAAGAAAGAACATCTTCGGACAGGAAGTACAGGTTACAGAGATGCAGTCTGAGGCAGGTGCTGCAGGTGCAGTTCACGGATCTCTGGCAGCTGGTGCCCTTACTACTACTTACACAGCATCCCAGGGTCTTCTTCTGATGATCCCGAACCTTTATAAGATCGCAGGAGAGCAGCTTCCGGGCGTTATCAACGTATCTGCTCGTGCACTTGCTTCTCATGCACTTTCTATCTTTGGAGATCATTCCGACGTTATGGCATGCCGCCAGACAGGATGCGCAATGCTTTGTGAATCTTCTGTACAGGAAGTAATGGACCTGACACCGGTTGCTCATCTTGCAGCAATCAAGGGAAAAGTTCCGTTTATCAACTTCTTTGACGGATTCCGTACCTCCCATGAGATCCAGAAGATCGAGACATGGGACTATGAAGATCTGAAAGATATGGCTGATATGGATGCTATCGCAGAGTTCCGTAAACATGCTCTGAACCCGAACCATCCATGCCAGAGAGGTTCTGCACAGAACCCGGATATCTTCTTCCAGGCGAGAGAAGCATGTAATCCGTACTATGATGCTCTTCCGGCAGTTGTACAGGAATACATGGACAAAGTGAACGAGAAGATCGGAACAAACTACAAACTGTTCAACTACTATGGTGCTGAGGATGCAGAGCATGTAGTTGTAGCTATGGGTTCTGTAAACGATACTATCGAGGAGACAATTGACTACCTTGCAGCAGCAGGCAAAAAAGTCGGCGTTGTAAAAGTTCGTCTTTACAGACCATTCAGCGCAGAAGCTCTGATCGAAGCATTCCCTGCAACTACAAAACAGATCACAGTTCTTGACAGAACAAAAGAGCCGGGAGCTCTTGGCGAGCCGCTGTACCTTGATGTTGTAGCAGCTCTCAGAGATTCCAAATTCAAAGATGTTCCGGTATTCTCCGGACGTTACGGCCTTGGTTCCAAAGATACAACACCGGCACAGATCGTTGCTGTATTTGAGAACACAACAAAAGAGAAATTTACAATCGGTATTGTGGATGATGTTACAAATCTGTCCCTGGAAACAGGCGCTCCGATCGTAACTACTCCGGAAGGAACCACAAACTGCAAATTCTGGGGTCTTGGCGCTGACGGTACTGTAGGTGCAAACAAGAACTCCATCAAGATCATCGGTGATAACACAGACATGTACGCACAGGCTTACTTTGACTATGACTCCAAGAAGTCCGGTGGTGTTACCATGTCTCACCTTCGTTTCGGTAAAAAACCGATCAAATCCACATATCTGATCCACAAAGCAAACTTTGTTGCATGTCACAATCCTTCTTATGTGAATAAATACAACATGGTTCAGGAGCTGGTAGATGGAGGAACATTCCTTCTGAACTGCCCATGGGATATGGAAGGACTTGAGAAACATCTTCCGGGACAGGTAAAAGCGTTCATCGCAAATCACGATATCAAATTCTACACCATCGATGGTGTTAAGATCGGTATCGAGACCGGCATGGGACCGACACGTATCAATACAATCCTTCAGTCTGCATTCTTCAAGCTTACAGGCATTATTCCTGAGGAGCAGGCAATCGACCTTATGAAAGCAGCAGCAAAAGCTACTTACGGACGTAAGGGTGATGACGTTGTTCAGAAGAACTGGGCAGCTATCGATGCCGGTGCAAAACAGGTTGTTGAGATCCAGGTTCCGGAAAGCTGGAAAAATGCTGAGGACGAAGGCCTTCATATGACTCATGCAGAAGAGGGAAGAGAAGACGTTATCGATTTCGTTAACAATATCCAGGCAAAAGTAAATGCTCAGGAAGGTAACTCCCTGCCTGTATCTGCATTCAAGGATTATGTAGACGGTACTACACCATCCGGTTCTTCCGCATACGAAAAACGTGGTATCGCTGTAAATATCCCGGTATGGCAGCCAGAAAACTGTATCCAGTGTAACCGTTGTGCATATGTTTGTCCGCACGCTGTTATCCGTCCGGTAGCTCTTACCGAGGAAGAAGCTGCAAATGCACCGGAAGGTATGGCTACTCTGCCGATGACCGGTATGAAAGATTACAAATTTACAATGACTGTTTCCGCTTATGACTGTACAGGCTGCGGTTCTTGTGCAAATGTATGTCCTGGTAAGAAGGGTGCTAAGGCTCTTGTTATGGAAAACATGGAAGCAAACGCAGGCGCACAGAAATTCTTTGATTACGGCGTACAGCTTCCGGTTAAGGAAGATGTAATCGAGAAATTCAAAGAGACAACTGTTAAGGGAAGCCAGTTCAAACAGCCGTTGCTTGAGTTCTCCGGAGCTTGTGCAGGATGTGGTGAGACACCATATGCGAAACTGATCACTCAGCTTTTTGGTGACAGAATGTACATCGCAAACGCAACAGGATGTTCCTCTATCTGGGGTAACTCTTCACCGTCTACACCATACACAGTAAATGCTAAGGGACAGGGTCCGGCATGGTCCAACTCTCTGTTCGAGGACAACGCTGAGTTTGGTTATGGTATGCTTCTCGCACAGAAAGCAATCCGTGACGGTCTGAAAGACAAGGTTGAGGCTCTTGCTGCAGCAACAGATAAAGAAGATGTAAAAGCAGCAGCTCAGGAATGGCTGGATACCTTCTCTGTAGGCGCTACAAACGGAACAGCTACAGATAAACTGGTAGCAGCTCTGGAAGCATGCGGATGTGACGCAGCTCAGGAAATCCTTGTACAGAAAGATTATCTGTCCAAGAAATCCCAGTGGATCTTCGGTGGTGACGGATGGGCTTACGATATCGGATTTGGCGGTGTTGACCATGTTCTCGCAAGCGGACGTGACATCAACGTTATGGTATTCGATACAGAGGTTTATTCCAACACTGGCGGACAGTCCTCCAAGTCTACACCGACAGGTGCAATCGCTCAGTTCGCTGCAGGCGGTAAAGAAGTGAAGAAGAAAGATATGGCTTCCATCGCTATGAGCTATGGCTATGTATATGTAGCACAGATCTCTATGGGCGCTGACTTCAACCAGACTGTAAAAGCAATTGCTGAGGCTGAGGCTTATCCGGGACCGTCTCTGATCATTGCATACGCTCCATGTATCAACCATGGTATCAAGAAGGGTATGTCCAAGGCTCAGACCGAGGAAGAACTGGCAGTTAAGTGCGGATATTGGCACAACTTCCGCTTCAACCCGGCAGCAGAGAACAAGTTCACACTTGATTCCAAAGCTCCGAATATGGAAGACTATCAGGCATTCCTTGACGGCGAGGTTCGTTACAACTCTCTGAAACGTCAGAATCCTGAAAAGGCTGAAAGACTGTTTGCTAAGAATGAAGCAGAGGCTAAGGCTAGATATGAATATCTGAATAAACTCATCACTCTTTACGGAGCAGATGCAGAATAATTTCAGATCAGGAGCCGCGGTACTTATTGTACCGCGGCTTTTTTAGAGGAAATATTATTATGAAAATGAAAAAAAAGTGTTTTACCAAAAGAAGAACAGACTATTATTTGATTTATACTCTGGCATTTGGTGCTATTGCGCTGATTCTTTATATGCACTTTTTTCTGAATGGAAAATCGCTGATATGGAGCCATGACGGAGTTCCTCAGCATTTGAATTCACTGGCATATTATGGGGATTATCTGAGAGAGATCCTGCACCGGTTGTTTATAGAACATAAACTGGAAATACCTATGTGGGATATGCACATTGGATATGGATCCGATATACTGACAACTTTGCATTATTATGTGATCGGTGATCCTCTGACTTTACTATCCGTATTTGTTCCGGCAGAAAAAACAGAGTATTTATATGCTTTCCTGATATTTTTAAGAATTTATCTGGCTGGGATTGCTTTCAGCCGATATTGCTTTTATCACAAAAATTCCAAACAGGCCACCCTTCTGGGCTCTCTTGTTTATATTTTTGCAGGATGGACCATCTATGCGTCTATGAAACATCCGTATTTTGCGAATCCTATGATCTATTTGCCGTTGATTCTTTTGGGGATAGACAAAATATATCGAAAAGAAAAGCCGTACGTGTTTATCTGGTCAGTAGCACTTGCCGGAGTATCGAATTTTTATTTCTTTTATATGTTGGGAATTTTCATGGTACTTTATGCGGCTTTTGACTATTTTGTGGTGTTTTCGGAAAAAAAGGAGAGAAGTATCCGGTGTATTGGAAAGTGGCTGGCTGTTTTTGCCGGATATTCTGTGATTGCGGTACTTTTGGCTGCGGTGATTCTTCTTCCGGTGATCCTTCCGGTATTTGGAACCGGACGGTTTCAGGCAGAAAATTACGTGCCGGTACTTTATGACAGGATATATTACGAAAAATATCTGACTTGTCTGATTGGTGAAAATATGATCCAGTGGGGCGTTGCCGGATATACGGCAGTGGCCATGACAGGTGTTTTTGTTCTTTTTTCAAAACGAAAAAAAAATACAGCCCTGAAATGGGGCTTTGTACTTTTGAATATATTTTTACTCCTGCCTTTTGCAGGTCATGTATTAAATGGTTTTTCTTATGTGTCTAATCGTTGGATCTGGGCATATGGTATGATGATTGCTTATATTTTTGTGAAAACATACCCGGAATTTCCCCAATTGGACAGAACAGAAAAAAGAGGAGTGTTTCTTCTTCTTATGATATATTGCTGCCTGGCTTTGTATCCGGAAGTTGCTCGGACAGAGAGAAATATGTCTGCTATGATTCTTCTGGTTTTTTCAACAGCAGTAATCCTTTTGTATGGATCGATATTTGTGAGAAAAAGAAATCTTTGTATGATGATCAGTGTACTTCTGACTGCAGGTATTGTATTTAATATTTATTATCAGTATTCCTACGAAAAAAATTACCTTTCTGAATTTACGGACAGAGGAATGGCGATGGAAAAGCTGGAGGCTGGCACAGATCTTGCTGTTCTTGATACAGATGATAACTCTGTTTTTCGCTATGATCAGATGGACGCGCTTTCTTATGATAATTCCTCCATGCAGATGGGGACGAACAATACAGCTTATTATTTTAGTGTGGCGAGCAGCAGCATTGGAAGCTTTTTTGACGAAATGTATCTGAACACGCCCTGGGAGCAGCATTATGAGAATCTGGATGGAAGAACGATCCTTGACCGTCTGGCTTCTGTGAAATATTTTGTGACAAAAAATGGAGAGTATCGTTATCTTCCCTATGGCTATTACTGGCTTACCGGAAGCGCAGAGAAAAATGGAAAGATCTATGAGGCTTTTGAAAACAAAGATGCTCTTCCGCTGGGCTATACTTATGATGCGTTTATCTCTCGTGAAAAATATGATAAAATGAGTGTCACAGAAAAACAACAGGCGCTTCTTCAGGGGATCGTGGCAGAAGAATGTCCGCTGCCTGAGGCAGAACCGGAGTTTCTGGATCAGGAGATTCCATACGAGATAAAGAAAGGGAAGGGCTGCAGTTTAAAGGACGGAAAAATCAAAGTGACAAAAGAAGGCGCAGAAATGGAACTGCTCTTTGATGGTCTGGAAAACAGTGAAACGTATTTGATTGCAGAGGGCCTTGATTACGATGGGATTTCTCCACGCGAGACAGTCAGCGATAAAAAATGGGAAAAAATGTCCCGTTATGAAAAAAATAAGGTGATACATGAAGACAGCCATTGGCGTTACTGGAAAGAAAGTCAAAAGGCGTCTATTACAGTAGGGGGACAGTTTCCGGATAAAACCATCCGTATTTTTACAGATAAATATAATGCATACAGCGGAAAACATGATTTTTTATGTAATACAGGGTATGGGAAAAACGGGAAAAAATCTATTACACTTACTTTTGAAAAGACGGGAATCTATACGTTTGACGATCTTCGAATCGTATGTCAGCCTATGGATAAAATTAACGAACAGACAGAAAATCTAAAAAAAGAAGTTCTTACAGATGTTTCTATAGATACAAACAGGATAACAGGAAAAATAACTTTATCCGAACCAAAGGCTTTGGTGCTGTCTCTTCCGTACAGCAAAGGATTCCGGGCATATGTAGACGGAAAAGAAACGGAGATTCTGCAGGCAAATACCATGTATATGGGACTGATGCTGGAAGAAGGAGCGCATGAGATTGAACTGGTGTACGGTACCCCATTTTTGATTCCGGGACTGTGCTTGACTTTAACAGGAGCGTTATGTTACATTTGTCTGGTATTTTTTAGAAAAAGTAAAAAGAAGGTACAGAAAATATGAGTCTATTATCAGTGGTTCTTCCTGCGTATAACGAAGAACTTATGATTAAAAAAACCTGCCGTGTTCTGAAACAGGTTTTGACAGAAGCGGAGATTGCGTACGAACTGGTACTGGTCAACGACGGATCCCGGGATC
>Ga0129308_1000615_pt1 | contig 49848 bp, 58 predicted proteins | sample L827metagenome_FD_94440 | JGI IMG/M metagenome (GOLD analysis project Ga0129308, IMG submission 94440) | Ring-tailed lemur group fecal microbial communities from Wisconsin, USA - L827 metagenome | ecosystem: Host-associated > Mammals > Digestive system > Large intestine > Fecal | place: USA... | reverse complement strand
ATGATTCGCTGATCCTGTCCCCGTACCAGCTCATCGCGAAACCGCATCGCGGACGGCTGCGAGCGCGCGGACCCTCTGCTCCTGGGCCGTGGTCCTGGCGATGGTGTCATCGTCGAATCCCTGGGTCTCCAGGAACACGTCGGTAAGGCCGAATCCCTCGCGGACGGAGGATATCTTCAGCCCCATGTCCGCTGCGGCTGATGCGGTCGGCATCCTTGGGTTCGCGAATCGCGCGCTGATGGCCAGCTGCTCTTCGTCAAGGTCGTCGAGCGTCTTGTTGCCGTCAACCGCCATTGCGATGCGCGCGACGCTCACCAGCGAGTCGGCGTTGCTCTCGATGGCGCGTTCCGCCTCGTCGGTGATGTCCTTGCGCATGGTCTCGATGGCATCGGCGCTCGATGGATTGTCCTGGATGATGCCCATGGAGTTGAGCGGCACGCCCGTCGCTCCGCTGAACAGCGCGGCATCGCACCTGATGATGTCGATGAGCGCCTGGGGGCTGTTGCTCGGCAGCTGCGTGAGCGTCGGCGCGTTGCCGTTCTTGTCGCGCGTAGTGAGCAGTACCGAGTTGATATAGGTCGACCACTTGGACTTCCGCAGGTTGTCGAACTGCTTGTCGGTAAGTCCGAGCAATGCCTTCTGAGGTACGGCATAGAACGCAGTCGATACGACCATCGCAAGGCGCACGCGCAGCACGTCGTCGGTCAGGTCGCGCACCTGCTTTGTGATCCTCGAAGTGCCGAGCGGCTTGGTGTCTGTCGGCTTGTATCGGAAAGCCTCCATCAGCGGCCTGTCGAGTGGTTGCGGATTGCTCTTCGCCGACCACTTGTCGCTATCCCAGCGCGTGATCTCGACAACCTTGCCGGGCATATGCAGGTTCACCTTCGTAGGAACCGGAACCGTGCGGCTCCATGGCGTCCTAGAGCTGTCTGCGATTACGAATCCGTACTTGATGCGCTCTCGCTCGACATCCCAGATCGCTGCGGCGTTGTCGGCGCTATGGAAACGCACGTTAACGCGCCCGTTCCATAGGTTCACGGTCGCGAACATGCAGCCCGCCTTCAGCTCGCCGATGAGGTGCCTGTTGTAGGCAGTCGCCAGGTTCTGCCACGTCATGATGCTCGAAAGCGTTGCATCCATGTCGTAAGGAGATGCGAATGAGCGGAACTTGATGAGGTTCGCCAGCGCATCCACTGCCTTGCGCGGCCAGTCGCAGGAAAGTCCTGCATTTACCGCAGAGTCAGGCGGAAGCACGTCCACGCCGATATCCTTGACCATCACATCGCCCTCGTAATAGCTCTCGATGGCGGCATTGCGGCCGCGAACCCCGTTGTACACGTTGATGAGCTCGTAGAGGGCGTTCCTCTCGTCGTTCTTAAGCCCGTATGCATACAGGATTCCGCTGATATTTGCCATATCTATCCAATCTGAAGGTCGTCGTCAGGCTCCCAGTCGATGTACTCGCACGCCCAGAGTGCGAGCGCGGCAGTCTCTGCCGGCAGCGCATCGGCGCCGTTGATCCCCTCGAATCCGTATCCTGCTTTTCCGATTCTTCGCCTGCGGACGTTCTTGGCCGACTCGTCCAATCCAGGCTGAGATATGTGCGTCATGTTCCCCATGAGCACCGAGTCCACGAAAAGAGAGCACGCCATCGTAAAATCGTGCGTGCCCGACATGATCACCATCTGCTTTGGCATTCCCTGGTTGATGAGGTTCTTGTAGACGATGTCCGCGGTTCCGCCGCCATCGATGACGATTCCGCCTGCCGTGTCCTCGCGACGGAGCGCGAATTCCACGAACCAGTTGATGCCGCATTCGAGCGTGCGCTCGGTTATAACCTCGGTGTGGTATCTTCCGTCGGCATGCTTCCTGCACGCGGCGATGCACCCGAAAAGCCCGTCATCGCTGAATTTCATCGCGAACGATGGAGCGCCTTCATGTGGTACTGCATTTTTCGCAATCGACAGCGCATCCCATGAATCCGCATCGATGCAACCGGTCTCGACAACCAGTGCAACGGGCGGCCACCATCCGAGGCGCTCGCGTGCGAACCCGTCAGGGCTCATCGTGTCGAGCTCGTCTTTAACGGTTGCCTCAGACATGCGCCTGCCCATGGCAGGGTTCGCCAGATACCAGTTGTCGACATCGTCGAGCGATATCTCATCAAGGCCGTTCGCCTGCACGCCCCATTCGAGCCACCAGACGGACGTTGTCCCTTCATGCGCCCTGTCATGCATGTCGCGGAAAACTGTTCCCGAGCATTCGGGACCGGGGACGGTGCCGATATAGATCTTCTGCGGCTCGCCTGCGCCATCTTCCAGTTCCGCTGCAGCGGAAACCGTGGGGATAATCGCTTCCATCTGCGCGTTGGTCAGTTCCTGCGCCTCGTCGATGACGAGGATCCTGTACGTTCCACCGCGACCGCCGCTCGCGGTCCTGGTCTGGAACTCGATGCATGCACCGTTCTTGAAGTAGATGCCCTCGTAGCCGCCAGCCTTGTAGATGTAGTCGAGCTCGGCCTTGAAGTCTTCGTGCGCCTCTATGAAGTCGCACATCTCCTTGAACATCTTGCGGACGGTTCGACCGTGGTGCGCAGAGTAGAGGACGCTGTTACCCTCGACCGCCGCTTGCCAGATGCAGTAGTCGCGAGCCGCGAAGCTCTTACCGTTCTGTCGCGGCTTCGTGATGCCTATCGACTTGGCGGCGAACCCGCCGTTCTCATCCCTCGCGAAGAACACTTCCATCTCGTGCTTCTGCGAGCCGTAGTACCTGCGTCCGTACGCCTCGAACATCTCGATAGCGTCTTTACCGCGGCTGCTCGACCACGTGCCCAGGCGCTCGAATGTCGGTTCCTGGCAGCCCCTACGGAGCATCTCCGCCTATCCTCGCCTTCTCGAGCGGCGTCATCTTCTTCGGCGGCGGTTGCAGGCGCTCGATCTCGTCCATGACCTCCATCAGGCGCTTGGAGAGCGCCGCGATGTCGCGCCCGGAATCGCTGTCCTGGATGCTCTTCGCAATCTGGTCGCGCAGCTGCTTGAGCGTGCTCAGCTTGTCGCCGCTTCGGGCAGCAGATGCCAGCGTTGCCATGGAAAATCACCTCCGAAAAGGCCGTTTTTTAGCTTGTTTCGAAAAGTCAAGAAAATGCAGGTTGAAAATCGATTCGTCCACAAAAACACTGTGGAAAATGAGGTCTGTCTAAATCGGCCCACTCCGAGCCCTAGCGGGCCGCCCGGGCTTGGGGAGGGGGTCACCCCTACCAGCAGTCTGATATGGGGTAATCGTTTTCTCCGATACGGGGGGCGTCCCCGATTTCGAAATCCATTTTGTTTCCGCGCTGCGCGTTGCAGATCCAATGAGCTGGTCTCAAGTTGTTAGGATCGTTTGCGCATGCTTCTGGCGAGGGGTACCCGTACTCTTGCCAACGTGATACTGGAATCTTCTCGTCGATGACGAACGAGAACGGATGCATGTGGTCTGACGGTTGGTCGTACCTGATGGGGCCTCGTGCTCCTTTGCATATCCCGCACGGAAGTCCCATTGCCTTGAACCTCTGTCTCTGCTTGCCCCTCCGGGACCCATTGCTTCTTCTCGGGTTGTACCCCGGTTTGCGGCACCCCGCCACGAATCAGAGCCCCTCCACGCTATAGCGCTGGCAGAAGCAGTCGATTACCTCCCGCTTGCTCGGGCTGTAACGTTTCCGATATCGCTTCCGCTCTGCACTTGACGGACTCCATCCGATGCGGCCGATGGCGCGCAGCATCGCCAAGCTCATGGCGGTGTCGTACCTGCTCGCAATCTCGTAGAGCATGCGGATATCCACGGAATCGATCACCCCCGGCATGCAAAGGGCCGCCCGGTCATCGACTCGAGCGGCCCTCATTGAATTCTTGCAAGCCTAGTGATAACACCGAAACGGACTACAAAGAACTACAACTTTCTACAAAGTTCTACAATCTTCTACAATTTTGTTCAATCAGAGGGCGCTTGGAAGCTTTCGCTCGCGTTCCGGCATCAGATCGTAGTAGTCCAACAGGGCGCGCGACCTGATCGCCATGACATTCGAATACGAGCACCCGAGCCGCATTGCAACGTCGGACCAGTTACCACACGGCATGATGTAGTAATCCATTACAAGCGCGCTCTCATCGCTTCGATCGAGCATGGCTGCAGCTGCCGCGGCCTCGCGCACAAGCGCGTCCCACTCTCCGAGCATTTCCTCGAACCGCGCGCTCATCTTATCGGCGGCATCTATTCCAGCGGCAAGCCTTCCCGATCCATCGTCGGCGCATCCACGGGGACCCATCGATGAGTAATCGATGCCCCTCACCTGGTACATGTTCCGCCTTAAATCCTCGATGCGTTCGCGCATCGCCTCTGCCTTGAAGTATGAATTCCTCACGCGCTCGAGGTACACGCGTGCAACATCGCGCTTGAAATCATCGAGTTCTTCACTGTGCATCGCGTGCTCCTTAGCTTCCTAGAACGGGATATCCTGCTCGTAGACCATGGGCGTCTCGCTGCCGAACGCGCTTGCAACCATAGCTGCGTTGTCGTCTCCAGCACTTACGCTCTGGTAGTGCACCTGCTGCGTTTGCTGATCCCTGAACTCGGGAGCCACGGCATCGGCATTGCTTCGGCGCTGCATCAGCTCGATATCATCGATGACGACATCGACCTTGCTGCGCTTGACTCCGTCCTTCTCCCATTGGTTCCAACGGAGCCTTCCTTCGATTGCAACCTTCATGCCCTTCGACATGTAATGGACGATCGAATCTGCACGCGGCCCGAACATGACGCAGTCGAAGAAGTTCGGCCTATCCTCCCACTGTCCCGTCTGCTGGTTCTTGATTCGGTCGTTAACTGCAATCGAGAACCCGAGCACGGACGAACCGTTGGCGGTCTTGCGAATCTCCGGATTGCGCGTGATGTTGCCGCAGAGGAATACCTTGTTGATGGACATATAGTCACCTCTTCCAAAAAGATTGTCCCATTAATGAGACTGATTTGACCTATCGATTACCTTGTACGTCCCGTTGATTCTCAGCCTCTTCAGCCTCTCAAGCGTACGCTCCCCGCCTTCCTTGCCGAAGACCGTGAGCTTCTGGCCAGGGATGGTGATCTCGTAGACCAATTTCTCTTCGAGCTTCCTCCGCTTCCAAGACTCTCGAAGTATTCGCTCGGTCTCTTCCATCTTCGCTCTGAGGTCGCTCGGAATCTCGTATTTCTCAGGCCCGAAGCCCTGCTCTAAACCATCCATAAGGCCACCGCCTAAACGTATCTTCCAGATAACTGCTTCTTATCTGCCAGGGGAATCGGCGCGTTCTCGGGATTGATTGCTTCTACCTGCGGTTTCATGGTCGATGCGGAAACGATATACGGTTGCACTGCTGGCACGCTTTTGGCACACCAGGAATCACAATCCATTGCAGGAGAGCCTAGCCATCGCGTCGTTGAATATCTGAGCAGCTGCGGCATCGCGTCCCGGCATCATATGGGCGTAGATTCTCAGCGTCGTCGCCTCATCCGCATGGCCAAGCCGCTCGCTTACCGTCTTGATGTCGCAGCCGTTTGCAATGAGCCACGATGCGTGTGTGTGGCGCAGGCTGTGGAAGGTGACTGATCGAGGAAGGCCGCATGCATCGCGCATCGCGCTGAACATCCTCGAAACATCGGTCGGACGCATTACCGACCCGTCGCACGTAACCAAAGGAGCCGAAGCGTTGAGCCTGCCGAACGCGGCGTCCTGCCTTGCTGTGATGCCGTCTATAACCTTCAGATTATGCGCTGTAATTGAAACGTTCCTGCACTTGCGTCCCTTCGTAACATCTCGGCGCACGGGTTTGCTCCCGTTCTGCTCGACCACGTTGCCGCCGACATGGACGAACATGCGCGCCCTGTCGATATCTCGGCGCCTGAGGGCGCATATCTCACCGACCCTCATTCCGGTAACGAGCGAGAGCCACGATGCGAACGCGCAGGCAGCTTCCCTCGCACCTACTGATCTCGAAATGTCCGCATCGAGTCCATGGGCTATCGCATCGGAAAGAGCCGCGAAGTCCCACTCCGTAACGAACGATGCCTCATGACGCTCCGGTGATGGCTTGGTCACAAGCACCATCGGGTTGGTATCGCAGATACCCGCATCGACGAAATGGTTGTATGCGCCGCGCAGGAACTGATGCACCGAAAGCACGCTGTTCCGCGAGAGGCCTGCTCCACCTTCATCCTTCGGCTGCAACAACTTCTGCTCGAAGCGGTTCATGTCCATGACGGTAACGCTCCTTGCATCGGCTCGCCCGATGTACTTCGAAACATAACGGACGAATAACCGGTAGCTCCTGATGCTGTTTGGGCTCGCCCCGTTCCGCTCGCGCAGCTCCACGTAATCGCACAGCAGATCGGCAAGCTTTGCGCTTCGAACAGCTCCGTTTGCAGTAAGGTTCGCAGCCCACGTCCTCGCAAGCTCCAGCGCCTCGGACTCGCTTGCCGCATTCGGGAATCGCTTGTAAGGTCTTATCGGCTTTCCGAGCGCGTTTCTTCCAAGGTAAAGGCGGCATTCCCAGATACCGCCCTTTCCCTTGTTCACGCTCACATTGGGAGCGATCAATCGCTTACCTCGAAGCACTCGATCATCTGGTCGATTATGTGCCTTGCCTTCTTCAGGTCGTCGACACCGCCCTTCCTAGGCCAACGCCAAAGGTATTCCGCCGCTGTCTGCCACTTATGGCAGAGCACGTTTCCTGCCGAACCTTCGAACTCGATACCGGATACCATGGACTTGATCGCCCTGTCGCATGTAATGATTCCGTCTCCTGCGTAATGATTCGGGCTCTTTACTGTATCGTTCATCGTTCCCCATTCTGCAATTTCACGTGTATATTTCTGCTGTCGTACTCGACAAGGACGCCCACCTCATCCCGCAGCCATTCGTGCAGGTCTCGTATGCTGACATAGTCGCGGTCGTAACTGTCGTAAAGGTCGATAATCATCTCCCCCATGCGCTTGACCCGCTGCGCGTCGGGCAGCTCTGCCAGTTGGTCGAACTTGTCGTGTATTACCATCGTCGGAAATGCCACCATGAGTGCAAACGCTTTGCAGATTGCCTCGTTTGTGATATCTGTTTTCATGCCCTCAAGCTGCGAGGCAGTCAGGTTATAAACGGGTTCGGTGCGCTTGACCTTCTGCTTCCTGCGCTCTGCCCTGTTCATTCCTGCACCACCTTTGCGCCGCACCAGTAGCAAAACGGATATAAATATCCCGCCGTTCCGTCAACATGATGTTCCCACGTGTATACGTCCATGCGCTCGCCGCAATGCGAACAGTAGACACCGCGCTTGCTATTGTCGTATTCCATTCGGCAAGTGCGCTCTGGTTCGGGTTCGATGAGGTCTGCTAGGCGGTCCGCAACGTCCCCGAATTCGTGAAAATCCCAACTGTCCATGACTGTTTCTTTTAGAAGCTCATAAAACTGTTCTGCGTATTTGCACCCTTCGAGAACCGTCATGATTCGCAGGTTTTCAGCAATACTTTGTCGCTCTTCGTTAGTCGGCATCGTTTGTCCCTTTCGTCCAGCTTCACTTTCATTATCAGCAACCCGCCATTTGTTCGATTGTCCGCCCTTTCGTGCGCAACCGGCGTTGTGTAATACCAGGCTGATTTAATCGAGCACCCCATCGCGTCGGCTGCCTTATAGATGGTGTTATATACGCCTATCGGCCATCCTTTAACGTATGGCACGTAAGCAAACCTAGCGCCCGCGCTCATCCGTGTAATCCGTGAAACCTGTTAGGTATTCGAGGCTGCAGTTCAGGAAGAACGTGTCGCGAATCTTCACAATCTCGTTGACCTTGAAGTCCGTCCTGCCTTGAAAACGCGAATCAAGCGACGATGCGTCCAGTCCTATGACCTTTCCAACCTGCATCCAGCTGATGCCGTTCCGCGCCATCTCCGCCCGAAGGTTCCGGCTGTCCATTAGATCACCCCCAGCATTAGCGAATTTTCCAGGCTGTATTTAGCTTGGTTGATGCTCTGCTGAGCCCGCATCTGCTTGATAGCCTCCGAAACCTCATCGGCGATATCGTTCCGACCGTAGCTCAGCGCCAGTTCAAGCTCGAATGCTGCGTACGAGATCCACTGGGCGAGCTTGGATTCTCCCGCGTTCTCGATATCTCGCCTCGTGATTCCGGTCGTTGCGACGCGGTATCGCGCGCCTAAGATCCTCATTTCCCTGCAATCGTTCATTCGTCCCCACAATCATCGAAATCATCATCAACGTCGTTTTCCTCGAAGCGCTTGCAGGACGCGGTGTTCTTGTTGCAAGGCCGCGGTAAATCTCCATCCAGCAGGCAGAGCCCATCGAAGAGAACGCCATAGAAACCGTGCATGTACTTCCGGAACCGCTTGCACCTACCGCAGCGGTGATTCGGCTTGGCCCTGTGGCAGAATCCGTTGTCGGGAGTGCCGAACCATCCCGCATCACCATGGACCGTGCAAACAAGCCCGTTATCGCTTTCGACCGCAAAGCCGCAATCGATGCACTTGATAAAGCGTCCGTTTCCCATCAATCCATACCTCCATCATCGTTCCGACAACCTTCGACAACCTCACGGCAACCTTCCTGCAACCTGCCCGATGCGATGTGCCCGGCAGCCTTGCATTCGTCGCAAACCTTCCTTACGCGGCGGGAATTCTCGTTCGGCTTGTAATCCCTCCCACATATGTCGCATTTCCTGATCCTGTAGGCATTCTTCCTCGTCTTCTTGACGAGCCTTGCATGGAGCACGGCAAGCTCGAGAGATTCGCGGTCGTGGTAAAACAATCCGTGCTTGTTGATGGTCGCCATATCTCCCCTGCTCACCGCAACAAGGTTGCCAGGGTCGCAGTTCTGCTCGTTGCGGTCTGCGCATACGACCACGTATCCTTCGGGGATGACCCCATGCTCGCGCTCATAGACGATGTGGGCCTTCTGCTTCCATCCTCCCGGACCCTTGCCGACCTTGACGTACACGCGGTTGGTTTCGCCCCTGATACGCTCGCTGCCGATGCAGAGCTCGTTATTCCTTGCGCCGTCCGATACGCCGAGCCGTTGCCTCCGTGCCCTGTACTGGCCAGCAGTCGGCATCCATCCGAATCGCTGATTGAAGAGCTCTCGCATTCGGCTGGGCTTGAACCTGCGTGCATTCTCTCGGATGAAGTCGTCTTCCTCTTCGGTCCACTTGTGCATCTTCACGCCCTTGCGCCAGGGCCTCTCATCAGGCATCGTGAGCACCTACCTCGCCCATGATCATCTTGGTTGCAGCGGCGCCGTATCCCATGTCGTAGACGAATCGGGCAGTGCTGATCCTCGCCATCTGCAACTCGTTCGATGCCTTCACAAGGTCTGCTACCGCCTTCGAGCGCCCGATCTCCGCATCGATCTCATCCGCGTTCGCGGTATCGAGCCTTTCCAGCTGATCGATGATGTAATCGGCGAATCCCTTCTTGTACTGCTTCCTTGCCACTTCTTCCTCCATTCCCTATGCCTATGATTCCCTGAAACCGTCCAGGTAGCCGGAGATCGCCACGGCCTTCAACCAAACCTCGTTTGCCTTCTCGTAACGCTTGGAGCAGATCAGATCCTTGTAATCGTTGACCGCAGTCTCGAGCATCAACGTCAGCTGGTCCCTGCTTGCCGATGCCATGTCGGCATCCGTAACCTGCAAAGTCGCGATCATCGCCTACACCATGTCCCTTCCAAGCGATTCGTTGTAGAGCTTGCAGGCTTCCATGTGCGGCTGCATGTTGCGCACTCCCATGGATTCAAGCAGGCCGCATAGCGCCGTGATCACATCCGCCGCTTCCTCGATGACGTGCGCCCTGTACAGGTCGACCGCTTCCACCTTCGAAAGCCCGCCGCGCGCCGCAGGCTCGTGCGTTACCGCTGCCAGCACCTCGACCGCACTGAAGACCTCAGACGCCTCCTCAACCACCTTGAGGGCCTGCGCCCTCGAGCAGCTCGCATGCGCATAGGTCGAAACGTCTCCGATGTGTACAGCCATCAGCTTCTCCTTCCTCCGACCGGATAGGCCTTGCCTTCCGGTACTCTCAGCAACGGATGATTCGCAGTCCGATCGCGCGCGTTGGATTGGTTTGGATTGGATTGGATTGGATTGATATGGCGATGATCCTTTGCAAACGCATTTCTAAAACCTGCGATACTCGCGACTTGACCTGCGAAAACGCATCGACCAGAATCAACCACGAAAACCACCGTCGAAAAGCGCCCCTGAAATACCGTCCTGGAAAACGCATCCGTTATTGAGTTTTCAACATTCTTTTCCACATTCTTTGAACATGTTTTCAACAAGTTCCACGCGCTTGGTTCAGCGCTTCTTCTTCGACTTCCGCTGCGCTTCGATCCTCTTGTTGCGCGCCTTGCGCTTCTCCGGGTCGTCCTTGCCTTTGCCAACGGGCTTGTCGAAGTTGGAAAGCTCGTATGACTTAAGCTCTTCGACCGATACGATCCTCACGCCTATCTGATCGCAGAGCGTCCGAATCTGCTTGAAGCTCCACTCGTACACCGTCGCGATTCTGCACCTGTCTCGGTAGAGCGCGATGCAGTTCGGCTCCATCTTCTTAAGCAGCGCGCATGCATCGGCGATCTGGATGTCATCGGGCGGCGTCATGCTTTCCGTTTCCTGCGACTCTCGCTTTCGTTCAGCATCGCGTTTCCGTGGGACGCTCGCGCTGCCATCTACCCTGCGACAATCGCCCGAATACTCGACCTTGATTCCAGGGATGCTCCTCTGCAGATAACGCGTAGACCTACTGCCCGTTGTCACGATCATCTGCATCACCCCAGCGCACCTTGTTGCCTTTCTTGCTGCGGCTGCGCATCATCTTGGAGTTATCGATATCGTCGACGAAGCTCATGAAGACCGCGTCGTAAGGAACGGGAAGGCTCGGGAACTCTCCGAATGCTCCATAATCGATGATCGCCAGCTTCATGGCGTCCTGCATCTCTTTCGGGAGCATCGCGATGATGTCGCCGAACTTCGCGAACCAGGTGAACGAATGAGACATGATTCCCCCTTCCTAGAAACCCAATCCGTAGTGCGCCCAGGTGAGCGCGTAGGTGATACCGGTTGCAACCACTGCGGCTGCGGTGAGCTTGCGCATCTCTCGGCGGCGCCTGCGATCCTCGCGCAGCGCCCTGCGCACCGCGAAGCTCTGCATCGCCTTCGCGTGCGCCTCGGTCAAAACCCTTTCATCCATCTCTGATACCTCCTTTAGCATTCGACGATTATTAGACGTATGCGAGCACCCTCCCCGACCATCCAGCCACCCAGGGGACATTCGGGATCGAAATGGACTGACCAGTAAGAAATGCCCCGGTTGACGCCACGGGTCCGGCGCATATCCCCCATAGGGCAAGGAGGTTTCCTTTAGGATGGCCGGGAGTGGTGCTCGCATCGGATGCGCCCGCCTGACGGTTCCGCGGCGTATTCGCGAATGCAATGTGCCTGGTTACTTACTCCGCGTTTAACGATCCTGGTCGATCGCATACGCCGCTTAACACAGAAAGGTGGTGCTTAGGAACCATCAGATGGACGCATCCAGAACTTGTAGACTCAACGCTCAGCAATACCGGGTCGCGATATACGCCATAACGACCCCGAAAACGAAAGCTGCTACTATTAGCAGGACACCTACCATTGGAACCACCTCCCGAAAGGACGATCTATGAAGACGGGTGCATTGAAGAAGTTCGCGTACGAGATAGTCGCATCGGTCATAGGCGCCTGCGGATTGGGCGGCATGATCGTATCCATCGTCTGCAGGTCCGGCGCGCTTCTCGAAGAAGACCCGTACGCATTCCTCGCATCCGTTGCATCCGCATTTCTCTTGGGTTTCTTCCTCGGAATGTCCCTGAGATTCCCTGGAAGGTTCAGGGCTAGGAAGGAAGCGAAACGCTCTGCAATCGAGGAAGAAAACTTGCTTCGCAAAGCGCACCGCAAGGATTTCGAAGCTATGAGCGCCGACGAGAAATGGCTCATAAAGAAGCTCGCAACATCCGGAAGGTACATCTCGAATGGAAGCACGCGGACCGAATGGATCCTCAGCCTGCCCACCGCCTGCGGATACGTATCCGTAAGCGAGATAGACAAAGGTAAGTGCCGCCTGCGCCTGAACGAAGAAGGAGCCGCTCTCGTGGAGCATTGCAAAGACATGCTCGCGGAAACCTCCGAATAGGCGCGCATCACATCTTCTTCCGCCAGGTTTGGAGCACCCACTGGTCAAGCTCCGGCGCGTAGGCGCGCCATCCCTTGCCGTTTCCAGGCGGGTAGTAGACGGGAAGCGGATGCTCCATCCTGGGGTACTCGTAAACCTTGTTTACGCTCACCCCAAGCCTGTCTGCGACCTGTGCGGGCGTGAGCCAAGGGGAATCATGCTTGCTGCCCGCATCCTCGGGAACCATGGTCGCAACATTCGTGCTCATCGCTGGTCCTCCCAACCGCACAAGTCATTCGGAGTGCATCCAAGCGCTTCGGCAAGCTTGCATACAGTTACGAATAGAGGTGCAGCGTCTTTTCGTAGGTAATCCCTGATTGACTCAATGCTCACTCCAGAAGATTCGGAAAGTTCTGAAGGCGTCATTTCAGCTTCTGCCATGCATACGCTCAGCTTCTTCCCGAAGATTGCATTGAAAGAATCGTAATCCTTCATTTCAAACCTCCGTGATTCTGTCGGTATGCATCTGATATTACTCCAGATTCTGTAGCTGTCAATCAAATTTCTACAGATTTCGTTTATTGAACTACCGTTTTCGTGTACTATGGCAACAGAAAGAAGGAGGTTTCCATGGAATACGAGCTAATGCTTAAGACGTTCAGGAAACTGAAAAGAATGACTCAGGAAGAACTTGCATCTTTGGTTGGAGTATCGGCGCGAAAGCTTGCAAGCTGGGAGCGCGGTGAAACCAATATCCTTTTTGAGGATGCTTGCAAATGCTGCCTTGTTCTTGGTTGTACGCCGAACGATTTATGCGGATGGCCGAGCGGGAAAAATGAAACAACAAGAATGTCGACTTCCGATGAAGAGAAGCTGGTTGACTACTACCGCGAAAGCACACCGGAACAGAAGGACATGATCATGATGTCCGCTCGCAATTCGGCGCTCGTATCTAAAAGCGCAGCCGAACGTAATCCACTTCGGCGAGATGATGAAGCGGCGTGTTAGCCGATAATCGAGCACTCCAAGTCGTGCGCTTTTCGTTCATGGAAGGAACTGGTTGTCATGGGAGCCAACAATGAGCTTATCTCCTCGATTGCATCGATTATCGATAAGTCAGGAAGAAGTCCTTATCTGTTCCTCGGGTCCGGTTTCTCAAGACGTTATCTTGGAACCGATGATTGGGATGGGCTTCTCAGATCGTTGTGCTCGAATATCAGCGACGATGAGTTTTTATTCGAAAAATATGCTGCGCGGATAACGTCGGACGAACGCTATGGCAAGAACCCGGCAATCGCCACAGCAATGGATTCTGATCTATCGATAGCGATACTCGAAGACGATAAACATAAGAGCTTCAGGGAATCGCATGCAGTCGAGATTCATTCTGGCGGGTCGATATTGAAAATGCTCGCAGCCGAACACATCGCATCGTTCAACCAGATCCTCATGGAAGACGAGCTCGAACAGCTCAGGCAAGCAGGCGCTAGGAAAATCTCTGGTGTTATCACGACAAACTACGACAATCTTCCTGAGCTCATCTTCCCCGGTTTCAAAACGTTCGTCGGACAGGACGACCTTTTGTTCCAGAAGACATTCGAGATCGGAGAGATATACAAGATCCACGGCTCAATCGATGAACCGCAGTCTATGGTTCTCCTCTCGAATGATTACCACGAGATGTCGGAAACGAAAGATTATCTTGCGGCGAAGCTTCTTACCATCTTCGTTGAATACCCGATCATATTTATCGGATACTCGATCTCAGACCCCGATATCCAGAACATCCTTAAATCTATCGTAAGGTGCATGAAGCCGAAATTCAGGTCGCGCCTCAGGGATAGATTCATATTCGTCTCTCGTGGCGATGATTCCCTGTCAACGCATTCCCTCACATTCGGAGATGCTGGAACGATAGAGATGACCGAAGTGAATACGAATGATTTCGGTAACGTGTATCAGGCGATATCCAAATCGCGGTGCAACTTCTCACCGCGCGTGATGAGAGAGCTTCGAAGGAACATTTACTCGATGGTCGAGTCGAGTGCTCCGCAAGATAGAATCGTCGTTCAAGGTGGTTTCGACGATCTTGACGAATTGGAGGAAGGAACATCGTTCATCATAGGAATCGGAACAGCATCGCAGATGTCAACATTCCACGGCCACATGATCAAGGCGGAGATACTCTACCAAGATGCCGTGTTCGACGATAAGCATCTTGTCCCGAAGTTGGTTGTCGAAGAATACCTGCCAGTGCTCCTCAAGTCGAACTCCGGCGGTCTTCCAATGTACAAGTACCTTAGTGCATATGACGGAGGAAACCTCGATAGAAGGATATTGGAGAGACTCGATAAAAGAGGATCGCTCGATTCGTTCCTTAACAAAGCATTGCGAGATAGAAAGGTTAAATATCGCATCGATCATGGAAATGCGCTGAGCATCGATTCGATAATCGAAGAAGAAGGAAGAGACGAGGCATACAAGAGAATGGTGTTCCTCAATGAAGATGAGATTGACGCCCTTGAATTGAGGTCGTATCTCAAGGAACTTCTGAAAGACAATAACCGACTCATTGATGGAAACACAGAACTGAAGCGATTGATAAGAATGTACGACTTCATCAGATACAAGAAAGGCTCTCAACAAATCGTCCAATAGTGGGTGTCTTAGACCCACCTAGAGTCAATGAAGAGAGCCTGTTTCTTGGTTCTGCACCTTTTCGTATAGTGCGGACACCACGAATCAGTACAGCACGAATCCTATCACAAACATTCTCAATCCTCACTCTTCATCTTTTCCGTTACTAGATAGAAAACATCATTTCAAACGCCAAGCGTTGGCGTCGGTGTCCTGTTGTCTTTTTCGGAGGTAACCATGCGCAGATCATTCGGAACAATCGTCGATAGAGGCAATGGTTCGTACATGATCAGGTGGATTTCACCAAGTGGAAGGAAATGCTCTAAGACAATCCGTGGTACGCGCGACCAGGCTGAGCGCGAGCTTGCACTGTGTTACGGTACAGACGCAGGCAAGCGGACAATCACTTGGGGTGAGTACTGGCGCCTGTTCGTCGAACCGACCTTGGACGGCCTTGCAGAGTCGACGAAGCACAACTACCGGCGCGAATGGAAGCATGACCTTGCGCCAAGGATATCGGCTACCAGGATTTCTGATACATCGCATCGCTACGTCCAGAACGTCATCGACAGCATCCCGACGCGACCTTTGCAGGAGCACGCGCTCGCCCTGTTCCGCAAGATGTGCAACATGGCGATCCGCGACGGAATGCTGGAAAGCAACCCATGCAGCGCAATAAAGATGATACCGAAGCAGCGCAAGCAGAAGCACCTGTGGACGCCTGCGCAGGCTCTCGAGACGCTCGAAGCGGTTCGTGGATGCAAATTCGAACCGTTGGTGCTTTTGGAGCTCGGCGGCGGACTGCGCCACGAGGAGGCGTCGGCGATGCACTGGGAGGACGTGGCTCCGTACAAGGACCTGTGCGCCGTGCGCATCAAGCGGGCGCTCACGGCAGTATCTGGCCGCAAGGTTCTCAAGGAGACCAAGACGGAAAGCTCAGACCGCATCATGATCATCGGAGAGCCGTTTTCATCAAGGCTGCTTGAACTCAAGGATGAGCGCGGCGAGTATGCCCATGGACCAATCATGGCAACGCCTGTCGGATACCGCGAGCCGGGTAGCTCATCGCGCATGTGGTGCTACTACGCTCGCCAGAACGGCATCGATTACGTGCCGTTCGGGCACATGCGCAGCAACTTCGCGACGCTCCATGGAGAGGCGTTCAGCCCTGATAGCCTCGTATCTTTGGCCATGGGCCACACGGACGGCACCACGCGTGGGAAGCACTACCAGCAGGCGACCATAGACGGTCTCGAGCGCATCGCCCGCAACCTGGCAGACCACTTCGAGCACTGCAAGGATGCAGGACACGAACAGGTCTTCGATGCCTCGAGCATCTTCGGTGATTAGAAGATTGCAGCAAATGCAACCGCTGCGATGATCAACGCAATTCCGACAACAAGAATCGGAATACCTCGCACTTCCCCGCTCTTGTTTGCAATAACGTCTTTGATGATGAACGATAGGATAGAGAATCCACCGACAACCATAAGGTTCGAAACAACGACGTCCGATGCGTCAACACCGCCCGAAACGATTCCCGCATTGACGTTCACAAGCGTGAACACAGCAGCGATGACCGCAAGGAGTGCCATGACGTTGCCGTATATCCTCGTCTCAAGACCCTTGATCTCGTCTTTCTTGTCTTCTATCTCTCTCAGCTCCGATGAGTACACATCCGTATAATCGGCAAGGTTCCTGAAGTCGAATTCCTTATTGAATGTGCCGCTGTACGGCATATCTACGGAATGATCGACCGTTTCGAAAGAGACCTGCGCTATACCCTTCTTTGTATCAAGGTGAATCTCTGACGCACTCACGTTCGTTACTCTGAAGAAGATAGTCGTCTCATGACCAGGGAAGTAGAGCGGAGCATCGAGTGTCAGACCCTGTCTGATCCTCGAATTCCTGAGCATCACGCGCGCAGCGATATCATTTGGAAGATGAATAGACTCTACAGACGATACGAACACGGAATCACCAGGCATGAGAGATACCTCATCCATGGATGATCCGTCGCGATTGAACGACGCAGTCCTCAAGTCGTACGATACAGGGCCGATTGCTCCATATTCTGCATCCGCGAGCACACCTTCATCGATTAGTCGCTTGATGCTTCCATCACTGAGAATCATTCCTACCTCCAAATATCGCTATTCGGTCGAGTATACCACTCGGAACGAGCTAAGATTCTTCACTGCCTTTCACCGAGCGCTGTTCGGTTCTGATGAGTTCTTACCGCATTCAGCTGGTTTAACCATGAAATCGTGTGTCTAATTGTGTCTTGCAACAAGTGAAAACAGGTGATTTTGAGCCGAAAACAAGAAGAAGGCCACGGGCCGTTTCCGAAGAAACTAGCCCGTGGCCTGGGATAACGTGGAGCCAGCGACAGGAATCGAACCCGCAACCTGCTGATTACAAATCAGCTGCTCTACCTTTGAGCCACGCTGGCGCGAGCATGTATTATGACATATCCCGCACAGGAAAGAAAGGGTACTCGAAGCCGTCCGGTTAACGGATTTTCAGCAATTCCACCTTATCACCTGCAGAAATGCTGAAACCCTATTCTCAGGGAAGCGTTTGCAAGCACCCGTCTACAGAGTTAAACCCCGAAACCTTCGAGGTTTGCAGTTGCCGCCCGCTCAACCGCCCTTCCCGCCTTTCTTGAATACATCAAACACTGCATGCTCCTTCTCTCGGTAAAACCATCCAAGCAGGCCGATTCGCGCTTACAGTTTTCCGGCGCCCCGGCAGGACACCGCCATTAGATGCGAATAGGTCCTTGCAACACTTACATTCTAACCCACTATTCTACTAGGTGGGTTCCAAGAAAGCAGCAGACAGACAAGAAGCCTAATCATTCGGCAAACCGACAAAACGGATTAGCTCCATCTCGTCAAACGCTTCTGCAAAGCCGCGAACAAGGTGCTGATGATGGTGATAACCACACCGATCACGATGATTCCCACCAAGATGCGCGTATAGTCGCCGAAATCGCTGTAGTACTTCACATAGAAGCCCATACCGGTATTGCCGCCGATCATCTCCGCAGATGTGAGCAGAATGAAGGACAAGGTCAACCCGATATTGAAGCCGTTGAAGATAAGCGGCAAGGCACCTGGAAGCACAACCCGCAGAAGCATGCTCGCAGTACCCGTGTTCATCACGCGCGCCGAGTCGATAGCGCGCTTATCAAGGCTTTTCACGCCTGCAAGGGTACCCGTCAGCACCGGCCAGAACGTTGCGAGGAAGATAACCATCACAGAGCAGGACCTGAACGTGGGCAGCAAAGCAATACCGTAAGGGATGTACACAACAGGCGGAATCGCAGCAAGGAAGCTCACCACCTTTTCCGTGCAGGCGCTGGTCCTGGCATTGAAACCCAAGAGCAAGCCCACCGCCAGTGCGCACAGCCCCCCTAGCACGAAACCCTGGAATACGATGGAAAGGGAACTTGCGATTCCCACACCGATCTTCGCTGCATCGTGAACCATCTGAAAGAATACTTGCGCCGGGGGCGGGAACATCTTCTCTGGGAGCACTCCGAAAACATCGCTGCTCGCAAGCTCCCACGCAATCAGAACAAGCAGAACTACGCAGCAAACATCGATGGCGGTGCGGATTCGCTTGCGCTTGCTATCCATTTGCTGGCACCTCCTGATAATCCAACTCGAAGAAGATATCGCTCAAATCGCTCACGAACTGCTGGTATTCGGGGTTTCGTAGGAGTTCAAGACGATGCCTCGGGCGCTCGAAAGGTACCTGGAATTCGGCATGCACATGTCCTGGATTCGGACGGAGCATGAGAATCCTATCGGACAGTAGGATCGCCTCTTCCAAATCGTGCGTGATGAAGACAACCGTCTTTCGCTCGCAATCGGGTTCGCCTTCCCACAATTCCAAGAGCAATTCCTGTAACAGACAGCGATTCTTCGCATCGATAGCGCCGAAAGGCTCATCCATTAGAAGAATGGGGGCATCTACGACCAGAGCTCGCGCAATAGCCACACGCTGCTGCTGGCCGCCGGACAGTTCCTTCGGAAATCGCCGACCGAAACCTTCCAGCCCCACACGTGCCAGCATCTTATCTGCAAGCTCCAAGCACTCGCGCCTTTTGAGGCTCTTTTTCGCTTGCTCGAGGGCGAAGGCAACATTCGCGCGGGCGGACATCCAAGGGAAAAGGGAATACTGCTGAAAAACCACGCTACGATCCCGCCCGGGGCCGCTGATCGGCTTACCGCCGATCAGCACTTCCCCTTCGGTCGGCGCAAGAAGCCCTTCCAGTACGGAAAGCAAAGTGGATTTACCGCAACCGCTTGCACCGATAACGCTTACGAATTCGCCGGGTTTTACGGTAAAGGAAACCTTATCCAATGCCCTGAACGGTGCCCCACGGTCCTTGTAGACCACTCCGAGGTTACGGATTTCGATAGCCGACGAGGTCACTCGATCACCTACTTATACTGCTCGAAATGTTCCTTCAGATCCTGATACGTATCGTTATCTGGATCGGATTCGATAACGCTTTCGAGTGCGTTGCTGTAGACATCCAGGTTGTACTTGGATTCAAGATCAAAATCCGCTTCGATGTAACCGAAGTCCACAGCATCCTCCTTTAACGACTCGGTAGCATCGAAGTCGGGGTCGGGGTTGGAATCGCAATAACCTTCGGTATAGAGCTCGTATTCGATCTGGTCTACAGGGATATCGATATACTTCTGAACATCCTCGATGGTTTCATCCTTGTTGTTCTTGTAGAAGTCATACGCCTTGATGATGGCCCGCTCGTACGCCTCGAACTTCTCGGGTTCTTCTTCCAACGCGCTGGTCAGCGCAACTTGACGGCAGCAGGGCTGATTCTGGAAACGCTCGATATCGGCGCAGTTGTAAACCACGGAATAACCGCTTGCCACGGCGATGGAGGTATAGGGACTATACGTAGTCACTGCGTCGATGCTTTCGTTGCTGAGCGCATTGTAAGCATCTTTCTGGCTTTCGAACAAAGTTAGCTGAACATCATAGTCTTCCCCTTCTCCATAAGTCAGGCCGGCATCGGAGAGGGCCTCGTACAGTTCCAGTTCCTGGATGGTGTTGCGGGGAACCGCTACATTCTTTCCCTTCAAGATGGTGACATCCCAATCATCCAGGCCTTCGGTGTACTTGGAATCGATCACTACGCCGTGACCATTGCTCATGGCACCGCCGAAGATGGAGATGTCATGCCCACTTGACTGGTTCACCAAGGTAGGAACGGACCCGATATAAGCAACATCGAGATTCTCGGATTCCAAACCTGCCACTAGTTCAGATCCGGAGCTGAACTGCGTCAAGGTGGCATCGACGCCCTCTTCGTCGAAGAAACCCTCTTCTTCGGCAACGAAGGCAAGCACATGAGCCGTGGAATTCAGATGCCCCAGGTTGATAGTGTAGGAGGCAGCCGCCTGCTCGCTCGACTCTTCCGTTGCACCATCGTCAGTGGATTCGGAAGGAGATGCAGAGCAGGCTGCCAAGCCGAAGGCTGCAGTCAAAGCGGCAGCGCAAAACGTTGCTGCAATCTTTCTTTTCATAATGCGTCATCTTTCTAATCGGTGTCCGGCGAGCCATATCGCTCGGAAACAACTTGCGTGCTGAAACTATGGAAGCGGGAGCGATACGCTCCTAATGCATTCGACAGAACCGCATGCAAGAGGCAACGGATTGGCCATTGGGCGATTCGGGCAGAATCCTTCGAATCGAATAGAACATCCAGGCACCCCCTTCCCTTTTCTTGCGTAATTCCCGAATGCCGAAAACGACGTCTTCGATATTACCTACTGTTTTAATGGGTGGGTAGTTCGGACTTCCGATGCCCAGGATTCGCTTTTCGCGAAGGTATTCGCCTGAAGGGATAACCCGATCGCGCAATCGCAGATAGATCCGGCCCAACGAACAAAACAGTTCCACACGCAAATGGACCCAGAATGATTCTTCATTCTGGGTCCGGTCTTTGCATTGCAGCGATAAACCATCAGCGCTCTGGAATTCGGGGCGTAGAAAAGGGGCTGCACCAAAATCGCTTTGATACAGCCCCATTACGGAACTCAGCTCAGAGACGTTGTGCCTGCGAGGCAAGTAATCCGGGTGCCTTATCGCACCTATCCGTTAGTCCTGATCGGCATTCTCCCAAAGCTCTCGAATTTCCTGAATTTTGCTAGGACGGACTAAATACAAACCCAACACGGTGAACGCCACGATGGTAAACACGGCTGAAGCCATGCTGAACATGGTGGAAGTATCGAATTGCCCGACGAACATAAGCGCACAGAAGTCGATAAGCGCATGGACCGCGATAGTCGCCCACAGATTGCGGGTGCGAACATATACAGCACCGAAGAAGATTCCTATCGCAGAGGCATATAAAACCTGCTGGATCGTACCGAACACATCTCCGTTGAGCAGGTTGAAGAAATGGACCAGACCGAAGGCAATACCGGAAGCAAGCACCGACATGAGAACGTAATTTCCCTTGCCGCGCCAACGCTGCATCATATTACCCAGCACAACGCCGCGGCATACGATCTCTTCGAAGAAGCCAGGGGCAAAACCGCCAACCAATGCAACGATCCAACCGATTAAGGTGCTCTGCAAGGGCAGGCTATTGATGAAGTGGCCTTCGATAACATTGAGCACTGCGATAATCAAGCCCGCCGAAGCCAGCACAAAACCCGGAGCAAAGCGCTTCCCCGTCATACCGAAAGAGAATCTGCCTTCAGAAGTGACCCTCATCACTAGGATGATGATGCAGCCCAAAGCGATTCTGAGCAAAGATGTGACGAACTCGGGTGCCTGAGTGAACGAACGAACCCCATCCCCGCATACCGCAACCACGACCTTGAGAATCAAGGAAGTCAGAATGGTCACGCCGATGATGGCACCCAAAGGCAGAACGAACGCAGGCACCATAGGGTGCTTTAAGAACCAATGGCTCTTCTCTCTTTTTTCCATCAATACATCCTTTCATGGGCATCCTATTGTTATTACGTTATGTCGCATTGTAACAAGCATAGTTGTTTGTTATACAACATATCGTATGGTACAGGATGCCCGAAAGGCAATCAGCACCCGGCCAGTGCCCTCAAGCGCTCCCACGTAGCATCGCGGCCTTCCACAACCGCCTGCACTTCGTCTTCGGTAAGCGACTTGAACCTGCCCTGACGGCGCAGGTAATGCTCTACAGAACCCCATTGGGTGGAATCTGTCTGGAACTGCTTGGGGTCGCGGTTCAACTTGAAGCTGCCACCTTCGTATTCGGCCAAGAACCAAAGGCCGCAATCGACGATTTCCTTCGCGATGTCGATGGTATCGTCAACCGCACATCCCCAACCCGTGGGACAGGGTGCAATGATATGGATGAACTTGGTGCCCTTGATGGACTTGGCTTTTTCCACCTTGCGCATAAAGTCCTGGATATAGCCCACGCTGGCCGTTGCGGCATAGGGAATACCGTGGGCAGCAACTATTTCGAACAGATTCTTCTTTTCCGTCAGGCAACCATGCACGTTGGAACCCGCAGGCGTAGTAGTGGTCTTTGCACCGAAGGGCGTGAGCGAGCTCTTCTGGATGCCCGTGTTCATATAGGCTTCGTTGTCATAGCAGATGTAGAGCACATCGTCATTGCGATCGATTGCACCTGAAAGCGCCTGCAAGCCGATGTCGGCCGTGCCGCCGTCGCCCGCAAAGCCCACGACCGTGCAATCATCCGGCTTCTTCCCTTGGGCGCGCAAGCCCGCCTCGATGCCGGTCAACACCGCAGCGGTCGCTGCAAACGGGGTGATCACCGAGTTGTTCGCGAAGCACAGCTGGGGGAAGTTGAAACCCACCGCACTCATGCAGCCAGCCGGTAACGCGCTCACCGCGTTGGGGCCGAGCACCTTCAAAGCCTGACGCACCACCAAAGATCCGCCGCAACCGGCACAGGCCTTATGACCGAAGAAGAATTCGTCATCCGTGACGTTCTTTGCATTCACTGCCATGGCCCTTAAGCCTCCTTCCCTGCCATCCAGGGCGCATCGACGCCCAGGAATACCACCTGTTCGCAGGTCTTTTCGCCCGCCGCTCGACTGGCAAGCGCTTCGAACATGCCATCGATATCCGCTTCTGAGATATCGTCGCCCCCCAAGCCCCCGACGAAGTTGAGCGAAGGCATGACGAAGCCGGCGCGCTGCAAAGCGGAATTGACGTTGGTGAACACCGTTCCCTCCGCGCCGAAAGAAATATCCTTTTCCAGCACGCCGAAGGCCTTGGCACCTTCCAAGGCAGCCGCCACCCGCGCATATGGGAAGGGGCGCATGTAGCGGATACGCAACAGACCCACCTTCTGGCCTTCTGCACGGCGGGCATCCACCACCGAACGTGCCAGGCCCGCAATGGACCCGAGCGTCACAAGCACATAGTCGGCATCGTCACAGCGATACGCTTCGACCATGCCCGGGTACTTACGGCCGAACACCTGGGCAAAGCGTTCTTCGGTCTCCTCGATGACGCTTTCTGCCGCCTTCATGGCCTTATGGGCGCAATACTTGTAATAGCGGTTGTATTCGGGACCGGCGGAATAGCCCATGTTCACAGGGTTTTCGAAATCGAACCTGTTCGCAGTCTCATAAGGCGGCAGGAATTCGTCCGCCTGCTCCTGCGAGGGAATCTCCACCGTCTCGTAGGTATGCGTGATGGCGAAGCCGTCCAGGTTCACCATGAAAGGCGTTGATATACGTGGGTCTTCGGCAATCGCATAGGCCATGAGCATCATATCCAAGGCCTCCTGGTTGTCCAGCACATAGGCCTGGATCCAGCCGTGATCCAGAAGAGCAAGCGAATCGCGCTGGTCGCCGTAGATGTTCCAAGGCAGCGCGGTAGCACGGTTCGCGTTCATCATGACAATGGGAAACCTGCCGCCAGCCGCATAACTGAGCACTTCGGCCATATAGAGCAGACCCTGGCTGGACGTTGCCGTGAAAGTGCGCGCACCGGTACAACTGGCACCCATGGCGCAGCAGAGTGCGGAATGCTCGGATTCCACATGCACGTATTCGGCGTTCAGGTCGCCGCGCTCCACCATCTCGCTCAGGCGTTCCACCACCACGGTCTGCGGCGTGATGGGATATGCGGAAACCACATGGGGACGGGCCAAGCGCACGCCCTCGGCACAGGCCTCGTCGCCCGAAAGGAACCTCCTGCTCGCCATTAATCCACCTCGCTTTCGGGAACCATCTTGATCGCGTCGAACTTGCACACCCGCTTACAGATGCCGCAGCCCTTGCAGAAGTCCAGGTCGACGAAGACCGCTGCCTGGGTGGAATCGACCGGGTCGGCATGCGTCTTGCGGATGGTGCCATCCGGGCAGTACAGGTAGCACTGCAGGCATGCCGTGCAGGCAGTCGGATCGATGACAGGGCGGACCTGGCGCCAGCCGGCATTCTTCGTCACCAGATGACCCGCAGGAAAGCAGGTGCTCTGAGCGAACTGCAACGGGTCGAGTTGCGTGTCCTGCAGCGTGGGGATGCGGATAGCTGGCGCGTTGGCGGGCACGCCGTAGGTTTCCATCTCTTCCATTACCTTCCCCCTTCCATGGCCCCAACCGCAGCCTTGACCACATCGAAGTTCTTCTGATGCAGTTTGGGTGGCATGTAGTCGCGGATGGCTTGCAGCAGGTCTTCTTCGCGTACATCCTCGGAAAGCACCGAAAGCGCGCCCAACAGCACGGTATTGGGAATCGCGCGCCCCAGAATGCTTGATGAAATACCGTCTGCATCGATGGAGACGATGCGCGGGTCTTCGAACCTGCGCGCGCTGTTGACCAGCACCACGCCGCCTTCCTTCAGCTCGCCGAAGGGGTCTTCGGGCAGCAGGGTGTCGTCCAGGTAGATGACGAAGTCGGCAACGGAAAGCGCGCTGCGGTTGCCGATGCGTTCGCGGGAAAGCTTGGTGAACGCGCGCATGGGGGCGCCGCGCCGCTCGGGGCCGAATGACGGGAAGGCCAGGGCGTAATGGCCATCCTGCGTGCAATAGGCTGCGCCCAGCAGCTTGGCCGCCGTGAAAGCGCCCTGGCCGCCGCGGCCGTGCCACAGAATCTCTACCACGCAGATCCTCCTTCTCTGGATACGGAAAGGAGCCCGCACGGGGCGGGCTCCTGAAAATTATAGGGTGCTGCCATTACTGGCGTGCGTAACGCTCCAGGTTCTTTTCCAGGATTTCGGCGAAGCGCTTGCCGAAGTCGTCCAGTTCCTGGCCCTTGCGGGTCACGTAGCCCAGCTTCAGCTTCACGTCGGTATCCAACGGAATGGTCTTCAGCAGGGAACCGTCGGTGATGCCCACCAGGATGCCGCTGGTGACGGTGTAACCGTTCAGCGCGCAGATGAGCTCGGACAGGGATGCACGGTCGGTTGCGGCGACCAACTTCTTGCGGGGAACGTCCGCCAGGGCCTCCTCGTAGAATTCCCACGGGATGTCATCGCCCTGAGAGAAGTACACATAAGGGTAGTCTTCCAGGTCGTCCAGCGTCAGGCTGGAGGAATTGATGAGCGGATGGCTCGCGGGAAGCGCCACGCGGGGTGCGCTCTGGGCAACCTCGTGGAATTCCAGACCCTGCTCTTCAAGGGCGGCGTCGATGACGGCCTCGTTCTGGGTGGTCTTGAAAATCACGCCCAGCTCGCTGTCGCCGGAAGCGACGTCTGCGAAGACCTGCTTGGTTGCGCGGTCGCGCAGCGCGTAATCGTATTCGTCTCCGCCTGCAGACAGGATGGCCTTGGCGAAGGTCTGCACGCTGAACAGGTAGTGCTGGGTGGATACACCGAAAGTCTTACGCATCTTAGTTCTCCTTCTTGCCGCGCTCGTCGATGAAGCGGGATGCCTTATGCTCGGCGGAAACGCCCAGCTTGTCGGTATCGAATACGATAACACGGGCGGGACGTACGCCGGTGTGCGCCTTCAGGCTGGCCTCGACGCGCTTGGCCACCTCGTCGAAGGGCTCGTCGGAACCCTGGACGCGCTCGACGGAAACCTCGTACTTGGTGGTGAAGTTCTCGTCGTAAGCGCGGATACGGTATTCGCCGGACAGGCCGCGATCGTTGCGGACCACGTACTCGATGTCGCTGGGGAATACATTGACGGCGCTGACGATGAACATCTCGTCCTTACGGCCGGAGATGTAGATACGGGTCATGGTACGGCCGCACTCGCACCTCTCACGATTGATGTAGCCGATGTCGCCGGAACGGAAGCGAATCATGGGACGGGCATGCTTCTTCAGGGTGGTGTAGACGATCTCGCCCTTTTCGCCGTCGGGTACGGGCTCGCAGGTAACCGGGTCGATAACCTCTACCAGGATCTGGTCTTCCACGATGTGCAGGCCGTCCTTATGCTCGCACATCGCAGCGCAAGCACCGTAGATGTCGGACAGGCCGAAGAAGTCGTATACGGAAACGTCCCAGATGTCCTCGATGGCCTTACGGGTGGTTTCGATGGAGCCGCCGGGCTCGCCGGAGATGATGATGGTCTTCAGGCTTGCGAAGTCAACCTTGGGGTCATAGCCCTTCTCGATCGCCTTCTGGCCCAGCAGCCATGCGTAGCTGGGGGAAGACCAGAAGAAGGTGGGCTGGTACTGCTTCATGGCCCACAGCAGACGGTCGGAAGGAACAGCGCCCACCCAGATGCCCAGGGCACCCAGGTTCTGCGCACCGATGACGCAGGGGCCGCCTACGTACAGGGCGAAGTTCATACCATGCAGGTAGCGGTCGTTGGGACGCATGCCTGCCTGCCAGAACAGGCGGGATTCGGCATCCATGAAGTCGTCGAAGTCCTTCTGGTTGAAGGGGCTCATGGTGGGAACGCCAGTGGAACCGGAGCTGGTTGCCATGTAGACCACGTCATCTTCGGGCACGCCGCACAGCTCGCCGAAGAAGGAGCCCACGCCCTGGGTTTCACGCTCGGTCGACTTCTGGATGAAGGGGAACTTGCGCAGGTCGTCCAGGGTCTCGATTTCGGGGCTTACCCCCGCTTCGTCCCATGCGCGCTTGTAGTAGGGGCAGTTGTCATAGGCGAACTTCAGCTCGTCCTTCAACAGCTCCAGCTGCAGCTTTTCCAGCTCTTCGCGCGGCATGGTCTCGATTTCCGGATCATAGTACTTCTGATCGTAGGGAATCTGCTTCTTTGCCATGTTGAGAACTCCTTTTATCAGGAATGATCTTGTTCGATATGCCATCGGCCCGCGGTTCGCAGCACGCGCAGCATGCCAACCGCGGCAATTCGGCCGTGTGCTATTAAACCCCCCACGGCAGCAAGGTTCAAGTCAAAAGGCAATTCATTGTCCGTATATCTTGTTATCGGTATTATCGATATTGGATTTACATGTTTGCTATCGCCATTTCGGATATAAGTTCTACACTACTCAATCGTCATACGAAAAAGAGCGAAAGAGCGAAGGAAGCGAAGAAATGACCCTCCAGCAACTGAGATACCTCATCGCCATTGCCGAATACGGATCGATCAATGCAGCGGCTGCGAACATCTTCGCATCGCAGTCCAACCTCTCCACCGCCATCAAGGACCTGGAAAAGGAACTGGGCATCCCCATCTTCACCCGTTCCAACCGCGGCGTCACCCTGACCAACGAGGGAACCGAGCTATTGGCCTACGCGCGCCAGGTAGTCGAGCGCGCCGACCTGCTTGAAAGCCGCTACCACCGCGGCATCGCCGACCAGCTGCGCCTGGCGGTTTCCACCCAGCACTACGCCTTCAGCGTGGAAGCCTTCATCGAGGTCGCGGAAAGCTGCCAGACCGACCAGTACGAATTCGTGCTGCGCGAGTGCTCCACCGCCCAGATCATCGAGGACGTGCGCACCTTCCGCAGCGAAATCGGCATCCTGTACCTGGACAGCTTCAACCAGCGCGTGCTCACCAAGGCCTTCGAAGACGCCAACCTGGCCTTCTACCCGCTGTTCGAGGCGGACGTGCACGTGTTCGTGAGCGAAAACCACCCTTTGGCCAAGAAGCAGAGCATCAGCTTGGAAGAGCTGGAGGAATGGCCGCGCTATTCCTTCGAGCAGGGACAGAACAGCTCGTTCTACTACGCCGAAGAGCCCTTCAGCAGCATGCCGCACAAGCGCAACATCCGCATCTCCGACCGCGGTACGCTCACCAACCTGCTGACCAACTACAACGGCTATACGCTTTCAACCGGCGTGCTTTCCGCGGAAATGCATTCCGGCATCGCATCCATCCCCCTGGATGCGGAAGAGAAGATGCGCATCGGCTATGTGATCAGGCAGGAACGCATCGCCAACGACCTGCTGAAGGAATACATCGACTGCTTGCAGCGCATCATCAAGCAGAACCCCAACGTGCAGGCGTATCTGGGAGAGTGAGAAACCCCGAAATCTCCCATCGGCAAGGTCTCGGATATATGAAGAAAAAACGCTGCAAGCGATAACTTGCAGCGTTTCGTTCCCTTTTAACGAGCACCGGCAGAAACCATGGGCAACCGCCGGGTTCCATGAAGCGGAAGCCCAATGCTCAAGCCCGCTACTCCCCTAGCACACCTCCACATCGACGATGATCACCGATACGTTATCGTTCGCCAAGCGCGAATACAGCTTGGAACGGATCTGGGGAAGCAATTCGGAAGGGGCTTCGGGACGGACGAACAGATCCTGCGCGATCGTGTCGTTCAAAGTCCCCCATGCCCCGTCGCTGCACAGCACGAAACGGGTCCACCCCCGGGCAAGCTCCTCTTCGCGGAAGTGCACGTCCAGCCTGCGCACCTGGCCCAGAGACTGGGTGACGATGTGGTTGCTGCCGCGGAATCGGTCGTCCACGGTCATCACCTCCATGGCATCGCCCGTTACACGGTACACGCGGCAGTCGCCCACATTCGCGAAGCGCACCGTATCGCCTGCAAGCGTGATCATTGCGGCAGTGGATCCCATCTTGGGCGTCGCCCAAGCGCTACCCGCGGCGGAAATGCCCACATCCAAGCGCTCGAACAGCGCATTTGCGCTTTCGGCGTTATCGGGCAGATGCCTTGAGGCCAGGTAGGCCGCGGTAATGGCAGCCGCATCGGCGCCGCCGGCATAACCTCCCATACCGTCGACCACGGCAAGGGACATCTTGGCCTCCAAGGCCCCTTCCAGCGCAAGCCAGGCCTGTCTTCCAACGCCGATCACCCCATTGGCCATGATGGCGTCCTGATTGTCGGGGCGCTTGGGTCCCACATCGGTGAATCCCCCGATGCGCACGCGTACGGTCCTCTGATCGCTCATTTCAACCTCGAATCGGTCCCATGCCTACAGCATGCTGGCAGGATCGACATCAACCGCCACGTTGACCTGGGGATTGGCCTTCCTGCTGCGGAAAACCGGCTCCAGCACGGCAGAGATGTCGGTATCAAGGGGAGCCTTGATGGTTATATGGTAGCGCCAATTGCCCCGGATGCGGTTGATAAGGCACGGGGTCGCCGGCAGCATGGTCCAACCGCGGCACCCGGCCTGCTCGATGGCCTGCTTCAGTGCCAGCGAGAGCGCACGGCCTTCCACACGCACGTCTTCCTCGCATTCGCCCCAGATGCGCACGTCGGCCAAGCGCACGAAGGGCGGATATTGCAGCATCTTGCGCTTTGCCAGCTCGTCCTGCAAGAACATCTGCCGGTCGTAGCGCGCCGCCGCGCGGATGGGCACGGCATGGGGGCTGTAGGTCTGCACGATCACGCGCCCAGGAAGGTCGGCCCTGCCCGCACGTCCGGCGACCTGCTCGATCAGGTCGAAGGTACGCTCGCCGCTTCGGTAATCGGGCAGGCGCAGCTGCGTGTCGGCGTTGATCACACCCACCAGGGTGACGTCGTCGAAGTCCAGCCCCTTCGCGATCATCTGGGTGCCCAGGAGCACCGCGGCCTCGCTGGCGGCGAATTCCTCAAGCAATCGCTGATGCGCGCCCTTCGCAGAGGTGGTATCGGCATCCATGCGAATCACCTTGGCATCCACACCCTTGAGAGTTTCCAAATACGATACCAATTCCGCCTCCACGCGCTGGGTGCCGGCGCCGAACTTGCGCAGGTAGGGGCTACCGCATTTGGGACATATGGGCGGCGCAGGCTCGCGATGGTCGCAGTGATGGCAGGCCAGCATATTGCCGCGCTCATGGAAGGTCAGCGACACCGAGCAGCTGGGGCATTCGGGCACGAAGCCGCATTCGCGACAGAGCACGAAGCTGGCAAAACCCCTCTGGTTCAAAAGCAGCACGGCCTTCTGCCCTGCCCGAAGCGTTTCTTCCAGCGCCATGCGCAGCGCAAGCGAGAACATGTTCCTGCTGCCCTTGCCGAACTCGCAGGCCATGTCCACCACCTTGATCTGGGGCATGGGACGCCCATTGGCACGTTCGGGCAGGCGCACGATGGACCACTTAGGATCGGTTTCCACCTTATGCAAGGCCTCGATGGAAGGGGTGGCCGATCCCAGCACCAACGCGGCGCCGCAGGCGTTCGCCTTCCATTCCGCCACATCGCGCGATACGTAGCGAGGAGCCTGGTCCTGCTTATAAGAGCCTTCGTGCTCTTCGTCGATCACGATCAGCCCCACGTCCGCCAGGGGCGCGAACAGGGCGCTGCGGGCACCCACCACCACGCGGGCCTGGCCGCTGCGGATGAAATCCCACTGGTCGTAGCGCTCTCCCGCACTCATGCGCGAATGGAGCACGGCCACCATGTCGCCGAAACGCCCGCGGAAACGTGCCACGGTCTGCGGGGTAAGCGAGATTTCCGGAACCAGCACGATGGCGGTGCGTCCTTGGGCGAGCACCCCCTCGATGGCCTGCAGGTACACTTCCGTCTTACCCGACCCGGTTACCCCGTCCACCACCACGACGCTGCCGTTGCGTGCTTCGCACGCGCGACGGATACCTTCCAGCGCCTGCGACTGCCCTTTCGTGAGCTGGGGCTTGGCGCTAGGCACGAAACCCTCGCCTGCACCCCCACCCACAGGCACCCCGCGCATGCGTCGGCGGTGCTCCACCACCACGACCCCGCGCGTTTCCAGCGCCTTGAGCGACGAAGAGACGTTCCCGTATTCGGCAGCCAGCTCGCTCACACGCAAGGCACCCATCTGCAGGGCCGCCAGGATGGACTCCTGCTTGACGGCCCCCTTGCGCGGCTTGAAGTCCTGCGCGTTGGGGCCCAGCCTTACCCAGCGGTCGTCCACCTGGCCGGTTGCAGGCTCGCATACCACCCACTTCCCGTTCTGCTTGCGAACCGTAGGAGTGCCGCCTGGAGGCGTGAATAGGCGCACGCAGCTGGAAAGCGGCGCGATGTAGCGCTTCGCCAGGAAGCGGGCGCATTCTGATGCGGACTCATCGAAGAAGGATTTACCCAGCACCGCCTCGATGGGCTTCGCCTTGGTACGCAAGGACTCGTCTATATCGCACGCATCCTGTAAGGACATGATGAAGCCCACGGCCTTCCTGTGGCCGAAGGGCACTAAAACAGGGCACCCGACCTGCGCATCCTGCATCTGGTCGGGAACCAGATAGGAATACGCCTGGTCGAGTGCCTGTGTCGGGATATCCAGTATGATCTGGGCTATTCGCATGCAGCACGCAATGCGTCGGCACGGTCGGTATGCTCCCAGGTGAACTCGGGGAGCTCGCGGCCGAAGTGGCCGTATGCAGCCGTCTTGCGGTAGATAGGACGGCGCAGGTCCAGCGCGTCGATGATGGCGCCGGGACGCAGGTCAAAGACCTGGTCGATGGCGGCTTCGATCCTCTGCACGGGCACATGTTCGGTTCCGAAGGTTTCCACCATCACGGATACCGGGCGGGACATGCCGATGGCGTATGCCAGCTGGACCTCGCAGCGGTCTGCCAAGCCGGCAGCGACCACGTTCTTGGCAACCCAGCGCGCGGCGTAGGCTGCAGAACGGTCCACCTTCGTGCAGTCCTTGCCGGAGAATGCACCGCCACCGTGACGGCCCATGCCGCCGTAAGTGTCGACGATGATCTTGCGACCGGTCAGGCCGCAGTCGCCCATGGGGCCGCCGATGACGAAGCGACCGGTGGGGTTGACCATGTATTCCACGTCTTCGGCCAGGGGCACGCCTTCCTTTTCGAAGACGGGCTTGATCACATGCTCGATAATGTCGGCACGCAGGGTGTCGTAATCGACCGATTCGGAATGCTGGGTGGAAACGAGCACCTTTTCCACCTGGGTGGGCTTGTCGTCGATATAGCGGACGCTCACCTGGGTCTTTCCATCAGGGCGCAGGTACGGCAGGGTGCCGTTCTTGCGCACTTCGGTAAGGCGCTCGGCCAGGCGATGGGCCAGGAAGATGGGCATGGGCATGAGCGTGGAGGTTTCGTTGCAAGCGTAGCCGAACATCATGCCCTGGTCGCCAGCACCCACCTTGGAATACTCGTCTTCCGCCTCGCCATGCTGCTCTTCCCAGCTGGCGTCGACACCGCGCGCGATGTCGGCGGATTGCTCGGCAATGGCATTGAGCACACCGCAGGTATCGCAATCGAAGCCGTACTTGGCGCGATCGTAGCCGATTTCGCGCACGACCTCGCGGGCGATCTGGGGAACGTCCACCCAGGCTTCGGTGCGGATTTCGCCGGAAACCACGATCATGCCGGTGCTGACCATTGTCTCCGCAGCGCATCGCACGTTTTCCAGATTGGCGGGCACGCCGTTAGGGGCAACGTAGCCTTCGCTTGCCAGGCGCGCCTCCTTTTCCAGGATCGCGTCTAGGATCGCGTCGGAGATCTGGTCGCAGATCTTGTCGGGATGCCCTTCCGTCACCGATTCGCTGGTGAACAGATAGGAACGCTCGTTGTTTTCAGCCATAAGAAAAATGCTCCTCGCAAATATCGACGGACCGGGTTCCGATCCGTTTTTTGACCGATTGGTCGAAAACTGGATTTCCGCTCGTAATGATACACTTTTTCCCTGCTTGCCGCCCCGTGCGAACGGAGAGTTTCCAAATGGTCACGAAACGCCCAAACACCGCTCCCACCTGCGGTTTTATCCATATCCTAATCGTGATTGCCAGTTGCTGCTGCCTTGCTGCGACTCTGTTGGCGGTAGGCTTTGCGGCGTGTATGCAACCGACTGCCACGGACTTGTTCGCCAAAGCCTTCAGCGCGGACGACGCGAGCCCCTATCTGGAAGACGATCTGCAAACGCTCGCACGGGAGACGCGCGACTACACGGTGTCCGATTACGGACGCTCTCAAGGGGGAAGCGACGCCGCCAGACAGCGCATCGCCCTGGCAACGGTGCTCGCAGCCCAGCATTCCGTCGACGAGGATTCGCCCAAACGGGCGCTGTGGCCCGACACTGCCATCGACCTGTTGAGGCAGCCCATGGCGCGCGAGGATCCCGTGGCGACCACGCAGGCGCTGAGCCGCATCAGCTGCAGGCTCGCGCTGGGCGAAGACGAGCTTTCCCATCTGGACGATTGCTACGCGCTCATCAGCTCCGCCATCCCGGTGCTGTGGTGCTGCGCCGGAGCGGCACTGGCGGGCTTCGCCTTCCTGGTGCTTTCGGGCCGCAGGCGCCAGGCAGGACGCGTGCTCTTGTGCGCCCCCGCGGTACTGGCCGCAGTGATGCTCGCACTGGGAGCATGGGCCGCGCTGGACTTCAACGGCTTCTTCGGCGCGTTCCATGGCCTCCTGTTCCCGCAGGGCAACTGGACCTTCCCCGCCCAAAGCCTGCTCATCTGCATGCTTCCCTTGGATTTTTGGGTGAGTATGGCGGCGCTGTGGTTGGCGGTGACGCTGGCTGCCTGTATCATTGCAATGTTACTGGGAAGGCGCCTTTCCAAGGCCGCTTAACATATCGATCCAACGAAGGATATCCATGACCAACACCAACGAAGTGCGCGTTCGCTTCGCGCCGTCACCTACGGGCATGCTGCACATCGGCGGCGCCCGCACCGCTATCGACAACTGGGCATTCGCCCGTGCCAACGGGGGCAAGTTCATCCTCCGCATCGAAGATACCGACCCCACCCGCTCCACCGAGGAAAACACCCAGATCATCCTGCGCGCCATGCGCTGGCTGGGCCTGGATTGGGACGAAGGCCCCGAAGTAGGCGGAGAATACGGCCCCTACACCCAGATGCAGCGCATGGACACCTACACCGCCGCCCTGGAAACCCTGAAGGAACGCGGCGCGGTGTATCCCTGCTTCTGCACCAAGGAAGAACTGGACGCCAAGCGCGCAGCGGCCGAACAGTCCGGCGAAAAGTACACCGGCTATGACCGCAGCTGCCGCAACCTGAGCGCCGAGGAAGCCCAGGCCCGCATCGACGCTGGCGAAGAGCACGTCTGGCGCCTGAAGGTCCCCGAAAACCACGGCCCCATCGAATTCGACGATGCCGTCTACGGCCATATGAGCTTCCCCGCCGACGTCATGGACGACATGATCCTGGTTCGCTCCGACGGAAGCCCCACCTACAACTTCGCGGTGGTATGCGACGACACCAACATGCGCATCACCCACGTCATCCGCGGCGACGACCACCTGTCCAACACCCCGCGCCAGATCCTCATCTACGAGGCGCTGGGCTTCCCCGTGCCCACCTTCGCCCACCTTTCCATGATCCTGGGCGCTGACGGCAAGAAGCTCTCCAAGCGCCACGGTGCCACGAGTGTGGAAGAATACCGCGACCGCGGCTACTTGCCCGACGCCCTGGTGAACTTCCTGGCCCTTCTGGGCTGGTCGCTCGACGGCGAGACCACCATCATCCCGCGCGACGTGCTGGCACGCGAGTTCTCGCTCGACCGCATCACCAAGAAGGACGCAGTTTTCGATGAAACCAAGCTGGATTGGATGAACGGCCAGTACATCAAGGACATGGGCGCAGACGCATGGGTGCAGGCAGCCCGTCCGTGGCTGGTCGAAGCCGGTGCGACTGAAGAAGACATCGACGCACGCCCCGAATGGTACGCGAAGCTGTACCCCCTGGTGGCGGAGCGCCTGGTTCGCATGGACGAAATCCCCGGCAAGCTGGCCTACATGTTCTGGGGCCCGAAGGTAGAACTGGACGAAAAGAGCGTCGCCAAGGTGCTGCAGAAGGAAGGCGCCCGTGCCGAAGAGGCGCTGCGTGCCGCCCGCCAGATCATCGCCGATGAAAGCATCCCCTGGGAATGCAATCCGCTGCAGGACGCCGTCCGCGCACTGACCGAGACCCTGGACATGAAGGCCAAGTTCCTGTTCCAGCCCATCCGCGTCGCCGTATGCGGCAACATGGTTTCTCCCCCGCTGTTCGAAAGCATCGAGCTCATGTCCCGCGAAGACGTGCTCGCACGCTTCGACGCAACCCTGGCAGCGGCATTCTAATCGCCCGAACAACGCTCCCCGCCCGGTTTTCAGGCGGGGAGCTTTCTGTAATGCAGAAAGGATAGGACCCGTGGAAGAAGGCACCCTGCTCCCGGAAAACTTCGATTCGCAAGCTGCCGACACGCTGGCGTCGCTGCCCTTCCTGCATATCCAAAAGCAGTACTGCACCAGGGCCAACGGCTCGGATTGCAAACGCTGCTCGTTGTGCTGCCCCCACGGCGCCATCACCCTTCGCGATAACGCGGCGCCTTCGGTGAACCACGAGGCCTGCGCGGGTTGCGGCATCTGCACGGGTGTCTGCGATGCCTTTTCAGCTACGCGCCTGAGCCTGCACCAACTGCACCGGCAGATTCTGCGTACGTCAGCCGCAGGCAAGCGGGTGTTTATCACCTGCGAGAAAAACCTGGAACCCAAGGCTAAGCCCGCCGAAAACGTGATGGTGCTGCCCTGTATTTCCATGATATCCCCCGCCTTCCTGACCATGATCCTCGCCGAAGGCGTGGAGCTTACCCTGGGCTGCAAGTTGGAGACCTGCGAAGACTGCGCCATGGGAGGTGTGCTGGGAGGCATGCTCTTCCCCCGCGCGGTGGAAATCGCCCAGCAACGCACCGGCAAGGAAGTGCTCATTTCCACGGAAATCCCCACCAAGCTGGCCTTATTGGAAAAGATCACGGAAGACGAAGACCCCACCGGACGCAGGCAGGCCTTCCAGGACCTAGCCGAAGACTTCATGGACATCACTTCCGGAAAGCGCAGGCTCGCCCAGTCGAACGTCATGCAGGATTACGTCCTGCGCAAGCAAAGGGACCGTATCCTTTCGGGTTTGAGCATCCCCGACGGCGCGCAACTCGATGAGCGCGCAACCCAGAACAACCGCAAGGGCGTGCTCTTCCCCCAGCAGCGCATGCTGGCAACCGCGGCAAAAGCGCAACCGGATTGCGCCAAAAAGATCATCCTGCGCATCTCGCAAACCGACGAATCCGCCTGCTGCTCTTCGCTGGAATGCATCCATCTGTGCCCCACCGGAGCGCGCTTTCGCATCCCCGGCCGCAAGCTGGCCTTCGACCCCTTCCTCTGCGTGGGCTGCGGAATCTGCGCGGATATCTGCCCCCATGGAGCGTGCAGCATCATTGCAAGCACCGCGCAGATCTTCCTTGATGACTGAAGCCGGAAGGAAGGGTAACGAAATCCTGCAGACCGTGGAAAAAGCGCAAGACAATTCCTAAAATGGGCGTTGCAAGGGAATGCACATCGGGAAGGGTTTCGAGTGAACGAGGAGTCATTGCGCACGAGCGGTATCCGCCTGCTGAAAAAGGGAAAGCAAGGTATCGTCAGAGCCCTCCTCTTCAGTCGGATCGGCTTGTTCGTCGCACTGCTGGCGATACAGCTCCTCATCATCATAGGGGTCTTCTACTTGTTCGTAGAACCGCCCATGCATTTCTTCGGACTCGATCTGATTATCAGCGTGATCATGGTCCTGTACCTGATCAACTCTCGCATGGATTCAACCGCCAAGGTAACTTGGATGGTCGTCATCATGATCGCAACCATCCCGGGAACGCTGCTCTATCTGTTCACGCAAAGCGACCTGGGGCATCGCACTCTCAAGAAGAGGATCGAGGATCTTATCCTGGAATCCAAAGACAAGCTTCCCCAGAACAAAGCCGCCTGGCAGGCACTGCGCAGCCGGGACAAGGCCGTCGCCTCTCTGGCCTGCTACATGAACAACAACTCCTGCCACCCTGTATACCGCAATACCGCAGTCGAATACTTCCCTTCGGGAGAAAATAAATGGCACGAGGTTTTGCGCCAACTGGAAAAGGCCGAAAACTTCATCTTCTTGGAATACTTCATCATCGAAGAGGGTCTTATGTGGGGCACGGTACTGGAAGTGCTCGCCCGTAAAGCCAAAGAAGGCGTCGATGTGCGCGTCATGTACGACGGATCCTGCGCGCTCACCACACTCCCCTACACCTATCCCCAGCTGATGGAAGGCCTGGGAATCAAATGCAAGCAGTTCGCGCCCATCGCACCCGTGCTATCCACACATTACAATTACCGTGATCACCGTAAAATCCTGGTAATCGATGGGAAAGTTGCCTTCACTGGCGGCGTGAACATGGCCGACGAGTACATCAATCACGTCCAGAAGTTCGGACGCTGGAAAGATGTGGCAATCATGCTGAAAGGCGATGCGGTAAAGAGCTTCACGCTCATGTTCCTCCAGATGTGGAACATACGTAACAAGGAAACCGAAGACTTCGAACCCTTCCTTTCGATCGATTCCCCCATTGCCTCCGAAGGATTCGTCATTCCCTACGGCGACTGCCCACTCGATACCGACAAGATGGGCGAGCGCGTATACATGAGTATCCTGAATAGGGCCAACGACTACGTGCACATCATGTCGCCCTACCTGATCTTAGACGACGTCATGGCCACCGCCCTGAAATTCGCGGCAGAGCGCGGCGTCGACGTGAAGCTGATCCTACCCGGCATCCCCGACAAGCGCTTCCCCTATGCGCTTGCGAAGAACACCTACGCGGAACTGCTGGATTCCGGGGTGCAGATCTACGAGTACACCCCCGGATTCGTGCATGCGAAGGTATTCGTGGCCGACGACCGCGAAGCCGTGGTGGGCACCATCAACCTGGACTACCGCAGCCTGTACCACCACTTCGAATGCGCTGCCTGGATGTTCGAAACCCCCTGCATCGAAGACATCGAGCAAGATTTCCAAACTACGCTCGAAAGCTGCAGGAAGGTCACTAAAGACACCATCTGGAAAGGCCACATGATGCTGTTGCCTTTGGGAAAAGCGCTCGAAGTCATCGCCCCGCTGATGTAGCGCTTATGCAGACACCCCGTTATGCATCTCAACCCGTATAGGCACATCAAAGGCATGCGCCATCGGGCACTCCGCGACGCCCGCACCGCAACCCCAACCTCATCCCTCCCAAACACAAACCTGCCGGCTGGACGATTCCAACCGGCAGGTTTTATAGTGCCGCCTGCAAGCAGACGGCGGACGCACGATTTGAAAGCACCTTAATACTAAAGCTGCATCTTGGGCTCGTCGGCCTTTGCGGGATCGGCCTTCACGATCATCACGATTGCCACGATTGCAGCAACGACGCATGCGACATAGACCAAAGGCGCAGTCTGATGGCACATCATTTCGGGCTTCATGCAGATGCCGATTCCCATGGAAGACACCATGACGGCAGAAAGGACCGCAGTTACCAGGGTGCCCAAAGATGCCATGATGCGACCTTCCTTGGTCTTGGCGATCATCGCGGCAACAGCCATGACGATACCGCCGATGCCGATAGTGCGGGCAGCGATAAATGCCCAGTGGCACTTCATGGGAACCTGCTTCTCACCGCAGGTGAGCATTTCGGTGCAGCCGCCTTTAATCGCACTGACTGCAACAACGGCGATCATCGCGATTGCGGCGATTGCCCCCAGAGCCAGCCAAACGTTCTTCTTCATTCTTTTCCTCCGTTTCTCCGGTATATTCCAGACCTCAGTGCATGCACCCCTTCTCACGTGGACGAGCACTAAGGCCCATTGCACGAATCTGCTTGCCGATAATCGGCCTTACACTTCCTTGAAGGTCTTTCCATCCAGTCGCATGATGCGCGTCGCACGCGAAGCCAGCTCCTCGTCGTGAGTCGCGAATAGCAGGATCCCGCTCTGCGCGCACCTATCGAACAGGGCATCTGCCACGCTGTTGCGGCTTTCCGCGTCCAGGTCATTAGTGGGCTCGTCGGCGATAACGATGGGCGGGTCCATCACGAGCGCTCTGGCAAGCGCAACCCTGCGCTTCTGGCCCACGCTCAACTGATACGGATAATGCAGCAGACGCTTTTCCAAGCCCAGGCGGCAGAGCATTTCCCGCGCCTGTTCGGCCTTGGCCTTGGCACCCTGGGCGCTGAAGTTCGCAGGCACGGTCACATTCTCGATCGCCCTGAGCGAACCGATCAGCTGAGTGTGCTGGAACACGAATCCCACGTTTTCCAACCTCAGCTTGGAAAGCTGCTTGTCATTCATTGTCGATGTGTCGACGCCGTCGACGACCACGCGGCCGGTCGTAGGAGTAAGCAGCAGGCCCAGCATGGAAAGCAAGGTGGACTTGCCCGAACCGGACGGCGACATGAAGGCGATGGAATCGCCGGGATTAGCCTGGAAGCCGATTCCTTCCAGGATGACGGCATCTCCATAGGATTTGCCCAGGTTTTCTGCAACGAGTGTAGTCATGCTAATCAATATCCCCCTGCTGCATTGCCAAAGACGGATCGATACGGGAAATCTGCTTCAAGGGCCAAACCACCGCCAAGAAGGCAATCAGCACGAAAGCTGCCACGATGGCAAGCGCCAGCAACGCGCTTTCCCCAAAGCCATAGGCCACGAAGGGAAAATCCAGGCTCTCGATGAGGATCTTCTGGAGCATTCCCTGACCCACAAAGCCCAGCACCAGGCCCAGGGCGCAGCCACCGAGCACCAGGATGCCGATCTCGCCGCCGATCATCTTGCGCAGGGCACCCGCGTCGGCACCTACCGCGCGGTACAGTGCCAGTTCGGCCTTGCGATCCCACACGCAGGTGTAGAAACGGGCGAACAGCTGCAGCAGGGTGATGACGACCATGGCCACGGTGGTCACGGCAAGCAGCACGAACACCGAACGCAGCTGCTTCTGCGCGGCATCGATGGCTTCGCTGTTTTCAACCAAAGCGATGCCGGAGATCTTGCGGATACTCGAGCACAGGGTGGCATAGGCGGGCGGATCGTCCTCGTTCGCATCGATGACCACGGTGGAAATGAGCTTTTCAGGGTCGCCCAGGCCTTCGAAGATCTCGTCGTAATCGGGCATCTTCTTCGCAAGCTCGCGCGCGGTCTGAATATCCATCACGATGCAATCATCCAGCTCGCCGCCCGTATCGGGCAGCACTTCGACGATTTCGAATTCCTCTCCCAGGATGCGCATCATGCCGGTATCCACACCGGTGACGTTGCCGCCTGCGATGATCTGGTTGCTTGCCAGCCCATCGATAGGCTGGGAAAGCAGGGGGGTCACCACGAAATCGGTCGCGAAGTCGACGCCGATCAGACGGGTTTCCTCACCGACGCTGCAGCAACCCATGTCGAGCGTCTGGCTGAAGAACTGGGGCGATGCCTTTTCCACGCCATCCATAGACGCGATCTGCTCGTACACATCCATGCCCATATACACGTTCGCAGGAGCACCCGTGAACAGGAGCGTAGTATCGGTCAGGTTGATGCGGGCGGAAAGCGGCACGACCATCAGGTCGGACCCGCTGCGCTGCTCGGACAGGTCGATGCCCTTGGTGACGCCTCCGTAGGTAAGCCCCAGGGCTAGGCACAGGCACGTGCTCAAGGCGATGCTGATGAGCACTGCCACAGTACCCACCTTGCGCATCTTCAAGCTGTGCAGGATCAGGTCTTTCAAATCGTTCCCTTTCTCCAGGCGTAAGCAAACCCGGGCAATCCTAGGGAAAACCCGAATAATTCCCACGCCGATGATTCGGTATCCAGACAGAGAAAACGGGAGGGCGCACGCCTTCCCGTTGCGAGAATCTATCACTGTTGCCGAATCACTGCAAATATCGAATAATTTCAAAATATTTGATATTTTCCCAGTTCACATACCTTTTTTAAAATTCTCGTATTGCTTGGTATCGAAAAAATATCGACAAAGGGGGAAACAAATCTGACGGGTTTTATTTGCAGTATAAATACTATGATTTTCTTTATTAGTGTTTCCTATGCCAGAAACCATCCCCCGCTCATTCGCGATCATTTTCCCGCCAAAAAAGAAGCCCGGAATCGCTTCCGGGCTTGCACGATATACCCAGTATCACCGCATACGACTTATACAGGCTGAACGTTCGAGATGCTCACCTTGTGGTCGTACCACTTCCCCTTGGTTCCGATCAGGGCCATGTCGAATTCCTCGTCGATCACGGAAACGGGGATATCGAAGGCGTTCACGGTTTCGGTATAGCCGTCATCGTAGGTTACTTCTTCTTCGGTGGGCTGGAGCAGCTGGGACTGGTCCAGGGTCTTGGCTTCTTCCGCCAAACCCGGATACAGGTTCACGATGTTCTTGGACGGGAACACCACATGAACGGTACCCTCACCGTTTTCCACCGTCAGGGTGGCCTTGCCGTCGAGCGCATCGTTCACGTGGATCATGCTGCTATCGGTGGTGAAGTCCACCGTATAGGTGCCGTCTTCCAAAGAAGATACCTCGTTGGAGCTTGCACCCGAGCAGCCCGCCAGAAGGCCTGCCACCATCATCGCTGCCGCCGCCAGGACGACGAAAAACCGTTTCATCCGAACCCTCCTGTACTGGTTTTTCCAAACCCTCATCCTGCAAACCCGGAGGGCGACCCAGGCAGGCCGCCCTCCGCTTTCAGCTCATTCTAGGCTTTCGGAACCTCTAAAACAGGATCCGTAACGCCCATCTTCAAATTCGCGACTATTCCGCCAGAACCGCAGCGGTGTGCGCCAGATAGATGTCCTGTACGGCAGGAATGCTGCCCAGGCCCGCGATCTGAGCTTCGACGGAATCGAAGTTGCCGGTCGCCTCGAAGACGCTCTTCCAGGAGTCTTCATCCTCGCCTGCCATGTCGTTGTTGGCATGGTCGCCTGCAACCACCATCAGGGGGCGCAGGATAACCTTGGTATAACCGGCATCCGCCACTGCCTCGGCAACCGCATCGACGGAAGTCTCTTCGGGCTCACCTTCGACGGTGCCCACGAAGGCGTTGGTGTAACCGGCTGCGGTCATCTGGTTCTGCATCTGGGTGTATGCCACCTTGGCTTCGTGCGCGGTGCCGTGGCCCAGGAAGACGAATGCCACGCCGTCATCGGCGGCAGCCTGCGCGCTCTCATAGCCGGCGTCCTTTGCGGCAGCGTCAACGGCTGCATCGGCTACGGCAACCTTGTCCGCGTTGATTTCGTTGATGTCTTCAGCTGCAGGACCCAGCAGGGGCTCTGCAACCTTCACGGATTCGAACTTGTCGGATACAGCATCGACGGAAGCCATCATCTCGTCGTATTCGGCGCCATGCATCAGATGGGTGGGCTGGATGACCAGGTTCTTCACACCATTGTCGATTGCGCGCTGCAGGGCCTGATCCATGTTGTCAATCTTTTCACCATCACGAGCCTGGATGTGGTTGATGATGATCTGCGCAGTGAAGGCGCGGCGCACGGACCAGTCGGGATTGGCCTCGGCGATAGCGTCTTCGATAGCCTTGATGTCCTGTACACGGCTGTCATTGAACGAGGTGCCGAAGCTCACTACCAGGATCTCGTTCTCGCCGATGTCGTCGGCATTGCGAGGATCATCCGCGGAAGCGTCGCCCGTGTCGTCACCGAAGTAGCCCGGATCGGCATACTCGCCTTCCACCAGGGCCTTCTGCTCGTCAGTCAGGGCATCCCAGGCGGCTTTGGCGGCTTCGCACTGGGCGTCGGTTTCGTCGGTGCGCTCCTGGACGTAGATGGCGTCAATCAGCGCGGCAACCTCATCTGCTGCAGCCTGGTCATCGGATACTTCGGCCTGCTCGGTTTCCGCCTTGGCGGTATCTTCGGCAGTTGAATCCTGGGCATTGCTGCTGCAACCGGCGAAAAGACCGCATGCCAGCGCGGCAGATGCCAAAACGATAAACGGCTTCTTTTTCATTGTTCCTCCTTACCTGAAGCCCGCGAAAACCGAAGAACGGGCACTAACCGCAAAACTCCGATTTCGTAAGGAGGAAACCCGTATTGGGGCTTCCCGCGAAGCATCCGCCAAACCTGCGGAATAAAAAAGCTTGGCGCATTCACACACCAAGCCCCTTCGCATGCAAGCCACCCCGGGCTGCCGGACAGTACACAATCAAGGCCTCGTGATTTGGATGGTAATCCCAGTACCCACGATCCGGCAGGTCTCCTGGCTCGCCCTCGACGCCCATTGCAGCCTTCCCAGCCAACAGCCAGTGGCATATTTGCAACGCGCTCCGGCATACAGTGACGAGATCGCTCAGGCCTTGCACCTGATTCCCTTTTCACCGCCCACCCGATGCCTCGGGCAAGGCGGCACCGAACCGCACTCTCTTCAGTTTTCACCGTTCTGTGGCGGATTGTAGCACTCGCGCAAAAACGCCCGCAAGGGGGAAAGGAACCGAATAAGGAAACGGCGATTCGATTTACTTATCGCTATCATCATTGCATGCAGGCCAGTGATAAGGTACAACCACCAACACAGAAACCCGTAGATAAGCTCCGAGGTGCCCGATGGAACCAATCCGCAAGCCGCACGCGGGCAGCACCGCGATGCGCCTGGCAATGCTGCTGCTCTTTTCGCTTCTCGCCTGCCTGATGGCATGCTCGTGCTCCGCATCCCAAGATGACTGGCAGAGCTGCGAGGTAGAGCTTTCAGGCGGAACCGGCCGCGCAAGCGTGCAATCCCCCGCCCAGGTTCGCGTCGAAGATGACTCCATCACTGCACGCGTGGTCTGGAGCTCTTCGGATTACGACCTGATGGTGGTAGATGGCGTAGAATACAAGCCTGTCACCACCGAAGGCGGCTCGACCTTCGAAATCCCCGTAAGCGCCTTCGATACCGAAATCCCCGTACAGGCGGAAACCACCGCCATGAGCACCCCGCACATGATCGATTACACCCTGCGTTTCGATTCGTCCACGCTTTCGGGTGACAAGGACAGGGAAGACAACGGGGACGCCGCCCAAGACGACGCCCTGCAAGGCAAGGCATCGGAGCCTACCACCTCGTTGACCAGCGACTTCCGCAACACAGACCTGCAAAACGATTGGCAGCCCTCTTCGCAGATGGATCTGCAATACGCGCAAGAATTCACCGTGGACTACTACGAGAACGGCTGCAAGCTGGTATGCACCGCCACGGGCGAGCGCTACCTGATCGCACCCGAAGGCTTCGACCAATCCCAGCTTGAAGCGCTTCCCGACGACGTGCGGATAATCTCCCAACCTGCCGAAAACGTGTACCTGGCAGCCACCAACGCGCCCTGCCTGTTCGATGCGCTGGGAATTACCGACCGGGTGGGCATGCTCAGCATGACGGAAAAGGATTGTTCCGTTGAAAGCTTCAAGCAAGCGCTGGGCAAGGGCACCATGCAATTCGGCGGCAAATACAACGCACCCGACTACGAGCTGATCGTGGACAAGGGCTGCAAGCTGGCCATCGAGTCGACCATGATCAACCACAACCCCGAAGTGAAGGAAAAGCTGGAGGAGCTGGGCATCACCGTGCTCACCGAGCTGTCCAGCTACGAGCCCCAAGCATTGGGCCGCCTGGAATGGATCAAGCTCTACGGCGCCATCTTCGACAAGGAAGACCAGGCGAAGGCAGCCTTCGATGAGCAGGCGCGCATCTGCCAGGAAGCCTCGCAGAATGAAACCGAATCCCCCACCGTGGCCTTCTTCTACATCAATTCCAACGGCAGCGCCGTCACCCGCATGCCTGGCGACTACATCGCCCAAATGGTCGGCATGGCGGGCGGCGAGTACATCTTCAACGGCTTGGGCGAATCGGAAGGCGCCAATTCCACGGTGACGCTGGAAATGGAGAGTTTCTTCGCCCAGGCGCGCGACGCCGACGTGATCATCTACAACGCCACCATCGACGGCGGCGTGGAAAGCCTGAGCGAACTGGTAGGCAAAAATCCCTTGCTGGGCGAATTCAAGGCGGTTAAGTACTATAACGTCTGGTGCACCGATGCGGACATGTACCAGCAGATGATCAGCACCGGCGAAATAGTCGACGAGATGAACCGGATCTTCGCGGGCACCGCAGAAGACGACATGGAGTTCTTCAAGAAGCTGGACTAGCACGAAGCGAAAGGCACGCACATGAGCATCAACAAGCCCGCATCGTATCGCGAGGGAGGCACCCGCACGCGCACCATCGCGGCATTCGCCCTGATGGCAGTGCTGCTGCTTGCCCTGGTAATCGCGAACACCTGTATCGGCAGCGTTGAAGTGACCCTGGGCCAGATGGCGCAGATCGTCTTCGGAGGCGACCGCACCAGCACTGCGGCGAGCATCATGATCAGCGTGCGCATGCCCCGTCTGATCGCCTGCGTGCTCCTGGGAGGATCCCTGGCGCTGGCGGGCTTTCTGCTGCAGACCTTCTTCAACAACCCCATCGCCGACCCCTACATTCTAGGCATTTCATCAGGTGCGAAGCTGATGGTTGCAATCGTGACCATCGTGTTGGTCGGTTCGAACGTGGTGATCGGATCCTGGGCTATGATCGGCGCGGCTTTTGCCGGCTCGCTCATCTCCATGGCCTTCGTGCTTGCCATTTCCCAACGTGTCAATTCCATGTCCATGCTCATCCTTGCAGGCGTGATGGTGGGATACATCTGCTCGGCGGCAACCAACTTCCTGGTAGCCTTCGCCACCGAGCAGAACATCGTGAACCTGTACAACTGGTCTTTGGGCAGCTTTTCCGGCGTAGGCTGGGACGATGTACAGATCATGACAGCGGTGAGCGTGCTGGGATGCTTGGCGGTCTTCGCCATTTCCAAGCCTTTGGGCGCCTACCAATTGGGCGAGCAGTACGCTCAGAGCATGGGTGTGAACATCAAGCGCTTCCGCGTGCTTCTGATCGTGCTCTCCAGCCTGCTCGCAGGCTGCGTCACCGCCTTCGCGGGCCCCATTTCCTTCGTGGGCATCGCAGTACCGCACCTGATGAAATCGCTGCTGCATTCGTCCAAACCCATCCGCGTGATCCCCGCCAGCTTTCTGGGCGGCGCCTGCTTCTGCCTGGGATGCGACCTGATCGCGCGCACGCTGTTCTCCCCCACCGAACTGAGCATCAGCGCCGTGACCGCGGCCTTCGGCGCGCCCATCGTCATCTACATGATGCTGCGCCGCGAGAAAGCGAGGCGCTAGCATGAGCCGCTACGCGTTCGAAACCCGCAAGCTTACCGTGGGATATGACGGGAAGCCCTTGATCGAGAACATCGAGATCGCCATCGAGCCGGGTCAGGTAATGACGCTCATCGGACCCAACGGCGCAGGAAAATCAACGATCTTGAAGAGCATTTCCAAGCAGCTGCAGATTGTGGACGGCACCGTGCTGGTAGAGGGGCGCGACCTTGCGGGCATCAGCACGTCGGAGCTGGCCAAAACCGTGTCGATGCTGTTCAGCACCGCACCCAGAACCGAGCTTCTGACCTGCCAGGACATCGTGGAAACGGGCCGCTACCCCTACACGGGGCGCATGGGCGTATTAAGCGCAGAAGACCACGAGCGCGTCGACCAGATCATGAAGACCACCCAGGTGTGGGAGATCCGCGACCGCGACTTCAGCCGCATCAGCGACGGCCAGCGCCAGCGCGTGCTTCTGGCCCGTGCGCTCTGCCAAGAACCGAAGATCCTGATTATGGACGAGCCCACGTCGTTTCTGGATATCCGCTACCAGATCGAGCTTCTTGGCCTGGTGCGCAAGCTGGCCACCGAGCAGGGCCTGTGCGTGATCATGTCGCTCCACGAACTGGACATGGCGCAGCGGCTTTCGGACATCGTGCTGGCGATCAAGGACAACGCGGTCTTCCGCTACGGGGATCCCAAAGATATCTTCACCAGGGAAACCATCGGCCAGCTCTACGGCATCGACTTGAGCGAATACCGCCCGCTGTTCAGTTAGCAGATTTTGGGGAAACAAAATGAATCGACCCCACTTCCCGTCTGGAAATGGGGTCGTTTTGCTGTCTGGGACAGGAAGCGGGTCGATACCTACAGGCTTTCGGAAGGCGTGACGGGCATAGGCTCTTCCAGTACCGGATCTTCCCCATCGAAGCGGGCGATGCGACCGCGCAGGCCGCCGCACACGTCCATATGCCAATCGAAGTAGTCGCGGTCGCTTTGGGTGAAGGCGCTGTATGCCGCCATCGCAGTGCCGCCGTGCGCCACCACCACTGCCTCATGCAGTCCCCGTTCCCGCGCATCGCATAGCACCGTGCGGATTCCCGCAGCTATCCTGCCCACGAACTGCGCACGGCTTTCGCCATTGGGGCACTGCGAGGTGCAGCCCGAATCCACCCACTCCTGATACCGCGGGTCGTCGGAAAGCTCCCGGTAGGTGAAACCGTCGAAATCGCCGAAGTCCATTTCGGCCAACCCGTCCACCACTACCTGTTGGGCACTGGGAAACAGGATGCGCGCCGTCTGCCTGCTGCGCGAAAGCGGGCTCACGTAGACCACCCGGGTGGTGCGCGACGGCTCGATAGCGTAGGCCACCTGCTCGCCCTCCCAGTCCAAAGGCTCATCCTGCATGCCCTGGTAGCGATGCGCGCGGTTCATGCGCGTGGGGGCATGGCGGTAGATGGAAAGGAAGCGCGGGGCGTCTTGGGCAAAAGCAGCTCCACTGCCGTCCGGCTCGCTGCCAACCTTGCCGCCGCCGGGCATGCCGCAACAGGGGGAAACGCTTGCAGCCAGGTCGCCCGCCGAAGCAGAGGGTTCGCCACCCCCCCAGGCAACCGTGTCTGCACCGGGACGCCCTTCGCACCCGGCCGTCGCAGCGCCGGCATTCTCCGCCGCAGACGAGGGGACGCCCCCCGTGCGGGGCATATTGCCCTTCAGCACCTGGGGGATGCCGCAGACCACGCGCACCACGCACGTTGCCCTGCCGGCCAAGGCAACGGCCAACCGGCCCGCGCTTTCGCGGAAGGCGCGCTCTTCGGGATCGATGGGCACCACGCCCGCACCCACTTCGGTGCAGATGACCACCTCGCGTTGCGCAAGGGCATCCGCCAGAGCGGTAAGTCCTTCCTTGTCCAAGCCACGTGCAGCTTCCTGCGCGTCCAGGAACACGGGTACGGATTGCTCCGGGTCGCAGGTCATCTGGTCTTCGGAATACCCTAAAGATGCGGCAAGGGCGCGTTTACCCGCTGCGCGGCCGCCTACGATCAGGATCACAGCATCATCACCTTCTGAGCAAGCAAGATGGCTGCGAGCATGGCAAGCTCGGCCATCTGGAGGAAGAAACCCGCCACATCGCCGTTCACGCCGCCGAACTGCTTCTTAGCCACAGCCCGCACGGCAAACCAGACGATGGCGGCAGTGGCCAGGCCGGCAAGCCCCAGCACCCAGTTCGCCCACAGGGCAAAGCCGGCGCACAGCAGCAGGCCGCAGGCCAGAATTATCACGCAGGCGCGCTGCGACGCGGACTTCTTGAACAGCGACACCATGCCATCGGATGAATTCTTGGGGTTGAGCAGGCACAACAAGCCGGAAAGGCAGCGCTCCGTGGGGTAGATGGCGCACATGCACGCAAGGCTGCGCGCGTCGAGCGACAGGTCGGAGCATACCGCCACGTAGACGATCAGGTACAGGCCCACCGACATGACGCTGAAGGCACCCACGTGGGGATCCTTCATGATCTGGCACTTGCGCTCTGGTTCGGCATGGCTGGAAAGCGCATCGGAAACGTCGCAGAAACCGTCCAGATGGATGCCGCCCGTCATCAGCAAGGGAATGGAGACCAAACCCGCTGCCAACACCAGGGGTGCGAAGCCCAAGACGGCGGCGAGATTCGCCCACAGGGCGCACACCAGCGCAACCACCACGCCCACCAGGGGAAACGCTGCGAGCAGATAGCGCATGCTGCGTTCTTCCCACTCCACGTGGGGCATGGGGATACGGGAAAAGGTCATGAAGGCCATCGCGACCGAGCGCGCGACACTAAAGATGAAGCCCAAAGGAAGCCCCTTTCAAGGCGATGGGAATACCGGCGACCACTTCATATACCGCGTCGCTTGCCGCGGCCGCAGCGTCCGTCAGGCGTCCCAGGATGTCGATATAGCTGCAGGTGGCGCTGTCGTAGCTGCCGCCGTCGCCGCCCACGTCGTTGGAGACCACGACCAGATGGCGGCACCTACCCGCCAGGTCCGCAAAGCCCGAAACCGCCTGCGAAAGCACCAGGTCGTCGGGACGCTGCTGCCAATCCTGCCCGAACTGCAGGTTGGCGACCAGGTTGCCCAGGCATTCCAGAAGCACTACCGAATCGGGCCGGACCCGCGCGTCATCCAGGCTGCCGTAGCATTCCACCGTGGCAAAGCCCTTACCCGCGCGCATCGCCCGATGGCGCTCGACCCGCTCGCGACCCGCTTCGCCGTAGGGCTGCATGGTCGCCAGGTAGTCCAACGGAAGGCCGTCGCGCTTTGCCAGCTCGCAGGCGACGCCTTCGGCGAAGCGGCTCTTCCCACTCGAAGCGCCGCCGAATGCAAGCACGATCACTGCGGATCCACCTCATAGGCTTCCAGTTCCATGGTGCCGAAGCTCACGCCGTCGTACACCACCAGGGCCATGTCCAGCATGGGAAGCAGGCACACCGCACCGGTTCCCTCGCCCAGATGCAGCTTGGCATCGATGACGGGACGCAGTCCCAGTTCTTCCATCACCGCAAGGGCGACGGGCTCGGACGAGGCGTGCGTGGCGATCATGGCACAGCGGCTTGCGGGACAGGCGCGTACGGCGCACAGGGCGGCAACCGAGCTGATGGCACCGTCGATCAGCACGGGCACGCGGTGGATGGCACCGCCCAGGAAGGTTCCCATCATAGCGGCGATATCCAAACCGCCCACCTT
>Ga0129308_1000613_pt1 | contig 49932 bp, 69 predicted proteins | sample L827metagenome_FD_94440 | JGI IMG/M metagenome (GOLD analysis project Ga0129308, IMG submission 94440) | Ring-tailed lemur group fecal microbial communities from Wisconsin, USA - L827 metagenome | ecosystem: Host-associated > Mammals > Digestive system > Large intestine > Fecal | place: USA... | reverse complement strand
TCTTTTCTTCATTTTGATATTCCTCCACTTCAAGTTTTGTTTGTAATGCTCTCCGCATTAACGAGGTCATTATAATACATTTCTACCAGAAAAGCAATGCGGTTTTTTCCGTTTTCTTACCGTGGAGAAGTCAAGTAAAAAATGCACCAAATTTTTGTGTGTTATTTTGTGCATTTTTAAGCATGGCAAATGGACCGCCAGTAAAACCCGTCTGGCAGCCTTCCGCTTTATTCTCCAATTTTTACGCAATTTTAAGTGCAAATGTGGACAGATTAGACCTGTGCGCCCTCCATTTCTACCCATTCAGCCAACACAGCGTTGGCGCAGCGTCCGCCTAAAATCCCTCTCGGGTAATCGTTCATCCAGTTTTCGATTTTCTTTACCTGCTGTGTGGAGACGTCTGCCAGCTTGGTCCCCTTCGGGAGCCACCGGCGGATAAGAGTGTTCGCGTTCTCGTTGCTGCCTCGTTCAAAGGCGCTGTACGGATGGCAGTAATATACGTGTGTTCGCTTCTTCTTTGTCAGGCACGACCGCTCAATCCCCTCGCAGTCCGCAAACTCACTGCCGTTGTCCACAGTGATCGTGCGGAAGGTGCGGCGGAACAGCTTTGACCCCAGCCTTCTTTCCAGTCTATCCAACGCCTGGACGGTGCTTGCCATGGTGCCGTCCGGCATTTTTATGATGATCTCCCGCCGGAACTTTCGCTCCGTCAGTACCAGTAGCCGTGTCAGGTCCTTCTTGCAGCTCTCCACCGTGTCCATCTCCCAGTTGCCAAAGAACTCCCGCTCGTTGATTTCCTGCGGGCGGTCCTCAATGCTGTCACCTTTTGGCAAATGCGCGGCCCGCACCTTTCGATAGGACTTGTTCTTTTTCTTGCCCTTCTTGGGCAGGCTCTTATTGGTCACGCCCAAAAATACGCCCTTGGTGATGTAGGAGTACAGTGTCCACTTGGAAATCGTCACAGAGAAAATCAGTCCCTCCTCTTTGATCTTGAGCAAAACCGCCTCCGGGGAATACTTCTCGTTTACGATTTTGTTCTCGATGTATGCGGCCAGCTTGTAGTCGTTGCCCAGCTTCAAGGCCGGACCCTTGGCCGCAAGGTTTGCCTGGTACTTATTCTCCGCCACATCCGGGCAATACACTTCCCGGTCAATCAGGTCCGTGGTCCGCTGTATCGTTGCGCCCCGTTTCAATTCCCGGTAGATTGTGGAACTGTGTACGCGGAGCGCCGCAGCGATTTCCTTCGGCTTCTTGCCCTCCCGCCGCATCCGCTCGATTTTCAGCCGGTCCTTCCACTTGAGATGGGAGAACCGCCGTCCTTTTTCACTGCTCATAGTCAGTTCCCTCCTTTTTTGGAGGGATAATAACCCATAAAAACGCAGAATGTCAAGACCATAAATGCCCTGAAAGCACTGATGCCGTAGGCTTATAGCCTACGGCATAATTATTTTTCTTCCGGCTCCATCAGCCAGTCCGACGTGACGCCCAGCACCTCTGCCAGGGCGCGCAGCTCATAGTCCTGTACCATGCGGCTGCCGTTTTCTATCCGGCTGATCGCGTCCTGTTCCAGGATGACGCCTGTGGTCTGCACCTTCGCCGCCAGGTCCGATTGTGTCAGGCGTTTCTTCGTTCTCATTTGGCGCACCCGCTCGCCAGATATGTTTCGCCGCCCATCAAGATCGTATATCTTCAAGTTTCGCTCCGCTCCTCGTATGGGATATTTCCATAATTTATTTGACTTTACCATAGATTTTGATATTCTTATGGTAATATCCCATAATTGCGCAAAAAATATAGATCGAGGCGAGAGCTATGAAGGCGTACATTATTTCCGTCGTCGTTTTTTTCTTTGTTGGCTACCATGTTTTGCCGTTGGACATCTATCACAGCAAACTCTTTTTTGCTGCCGGGCTTATTCTCCCGCTTCTGGTGGTCCGCGTGCTTGCACACAGTTTCCGAGGCAAGCAAGCCCAAAATCCTGCGTCTCCGTCCAATACCAATGTCACCGCTCCACCGAAAACATCTGTCTCCTGTGTGTCATCCCACCCGATAGTCCCGCCGCACAGCCGTGATCTTCTATACCCGCAGCCGCTGATACCTTTTGCCGATCTCGCAGAGGGCGGACACGGGGACCCCCGCGCGCTATTTTACGCCATCCGTCACCTCAACCCGGACAGGAAACGCCCGTTTACGGTCAGTGATTTGGATGCCGGGGATTTTAAGGGCGGTGCAGAAGCGTGCCGTTTTCTTCTCCGCCACAGCTTCATACGAGAAATAGACCCTGGCCTTTCCCTCGCTCTACTCTACTCAAAGGACGAGTTAAAGGGCCTCCTGCGTGATCGTGACCTGCCGCTAAAAGGAAGCAAAGAGGAACTTGCCGGGCGACTTTTGCAAAGCGGTTTTCGCCCCGACGGCAAAAAGCACGCCCGTAAACTGTACGAACTGACCAGCATGGGAAGGGAGCTGATAAATTGCCACAGCTCCGACATGATAACCGCAGTTCACAACGCCACACTTGCAGTCAAGCGGGCGGACTTTTCCAAAGCAATCTCCGCCTACCGCGAGTATGATGCCACATGGGGCTTCGCTCATTCCTCTGGAAAAAACCACACCATTTTCGCCCACTTCGATATTCCTTTCAGCCGCTTTGATTTTATAGCGGGCTACCCTATGCCCGAATTGCATAATTCCGCCGACTTCAAAAATTCTTTGCGCGCCTGCCTGATTGCCGGTCTCATGCGCGGGGAGCAGGGACGCGCGGAGCTGGCCTACTGCTTCCGTGATATATGTCAGGAACAGATACTCTGTCCGAACATCACCCGCTATTTCTCCACGGAGGACTTTGACGACTACACCGGCGCTGTAATCAAACATGCGATGGAGCGCAAGATCGAGTATGACAACGACAATATACTTGAATATTACATCTCCCGCGTGCTGTACTTGAGCAGGCGGGCATAAGCGCAAAAAATCTCCCGGCAAGGCCCGCTCTGGACCCCGCCGGGAGATTTCATTTATACACAATTTTTTCTGATTTGACCGATGGCCTCTTTCAGTTTATCGAAGCCAAACATGGCGGCATAAGCCACGGCGAAGCCCACCACCACAGCGGCGGCCACGTGATACCAGAGAACCGCGATGCTCATGTACGCGGCATAGGCAAAAAATGCAACCAGCGTCAAGACCATAGCTACCAGCACTGCCAGCAGGTTCGTGGGCAGCTTGTCCCAAGTGGCCTTTTTCAGGACCTCCACGATGACGTTTGTCACGGCGGTCAGCGCGCCGATGATGGCGATAATGACCGATGCGTTCAGCGCAATTTCCATACTGTTCTACCTTCCTTACTTGGCAGGAATTTTCAAGACCTGCCCGATTTTGATGGTGGCGGATGTCATGCCGTTCAGCGTCATAATCTCCTTGTACCGGCTCCCGTTGCCGAGGTAGGTACTTGCCAGCCCCCATAGCGTGTCCCCCTTGACGACCTTGTGGGTGCGGTATCCGTTGACATTGGAGCTGCTTCCGTCGATGTCGGCGGTGTCCACCCAGCCATACACGGTGCTTCCGCCGCCAGTCACTTTGACCAAGTGATAGGGATGCTTTGCTCCCTTGGCCGTCTGCGTCACCTTGGCCTTTCCGGGCTTACAGGACGGGCCGGTGGCCGCATTGGCGCTGGCGTAATGCTTCGTCCCCGTGAACTCCACGATGTCGCCCACAGCATACAGGAGGCCCGTCCCGGCAGAAGGCGCTTCCGGCTCCGCCGCCGTCGCCTTCTTGGCGTAGTCCGGCACGCCGTATCCGCGAATGTACCTGCCGTTCACTTTCAGCTTCCGGTATCCCACGGCGTTGCTGATATTCCCCTCGATCACGGTGATGGTGTCGCCGGATACCGCCGTCACAATGCCCACGTGGTCTGCGCTTCCGGTGTTGTCCGTTTCCGCGTAGTCGGTGCCGTCGGCCCAGTCGTAGAAAATGTAGTCGCCCGGAGCGGGAACATACTTGTCGTCCTCCACCCAGGCCTTGAGCTTCTTGAACAGGGCGATGTGCTTTTCACATCCGCACTCCGTGGGGATGATGTCGGTCAGCCCAGCAGCGATTGCCACCGCACTGGCGAAGGTGCTACACCATGCGTCCGTGTACTTCACCGCATAGCCTCTGGCAAGGGGCTTGTGGCTGTTGTACAGGTCGATGATCTTCTTGTGGCTGCCGTCGCTCTCCTTGCACCCAAGATAGCTGACGGCGATCTCTACGACTTTCTTTCTCAGATCGTTTTCTGTCATATTGCTTCCTCCTACTTGTTCCGCCGGACCGGATGCGTACTTGCCGTAATACTTCTTTCCGTATCCCGCCCGCTTTGCCTTCACGGCTGCGCCCATATCCGCAGGCCGCTCAAACTGGGTGAGCACGATGTCGGATGCCTCCTGCACGCTGGCGGTGCTTGTCAGCACGGCAAGGACCTTCTTGAAGGCCTCCCGCAGCTCTTTCATCAGGAAGTCAAGCTGCATTTCCAGGTCGCCGATGCTCTTGCGGCAGCTCTTGGCATAGTCGATCAGCTCCGCCTTGCGGGAGCAGAATGTCCACTGGGCCAGGCCGTACCCCGCACCGTCGGTCTCAAAGAGCTGGTACTTGCCGCTGTCCACCGCCGCCGTGTACCCGGCGTCCGTGTATCCCAGCTTTTTCTCAAAGCTGTTTTGCAGATTGTTGGCTTTCAGGCTGCTTTCCGCGTAGAGATTTCCCATCAATCCCGCCGCGCCGTGGTCGGTCAGCCCCGCCGCTTTGAAATAATTCCAGATTTTTTCCTCGTTGGTTTTGCCCGTCAGGGCCATGGCTTGTCCCTCCTTACTGATCGCCGGTTCCGGCGTCCTCCGGCTCCGCCGCCGGGGTCTGCGCCTCTGTGATCTCCGCAACGCTGACCGCCGTTTTGTCCGGCCACTTGTTATGCTTGCTCAAGTTCTCAACGGCGGATTTGATGGCGTAGGCCAGCACCACGCCGACGATCTCCGTAACCGCTGTCGTTGACAGCGCTTCCGCGATCTGCATTTTGTCCAGTGCGGCAAGGATATAGCTGCACCATACCCAGGCAAACCCGTTGCCCAGGCATATCCAAACCACCCTTTTCATGGTCTCTGATTTCTTTTCCTCAATGCCGCCGCTCACCCGGAGGGCGCGGACCCTCTTTCGCAGGCGGTTGATGGTGCTGCGGCACAAGAGGAAACTTACTCCCGCTCCAATGAAAAAGGCGGCCACGATCATCAGTACGACTTTCATGGCCTGCCTCCTCACATTCCGAACTGGTTGAAAACAAAGCCGATCACGATACCGATAACAGCGGTTGCGATATAGCCCACTACCTTGCGCCACATCTCGCCGTCCCGGCCTTCCAGGACCTCAAGGCGCTTTCCCTGTTTTTCCTGCTCCTTGACCATGTTCTCGATGCTGGTTGCCAACCGCTCTACCGATGTGGTCAGCGCTCCCATTTCGTGCACGCTCTCCTCAAGTAGCTCGATACGCTTGTCCTGGCGTTTGTTTTCTTCTTCCAGTCTGCGGCGGAACTCCTCGTGCTCCGCCCGCGAAATAGGAGTGTCCATATTGACGCCCTCCTTTCTCCGTTGATGGCAATATGGGCAAGGGCCGGACGGTTTTCCGCCCGGCCCTTGCCAGTTACGCTTCGTCCCCCGGCAGACTGTCCGGCCATTCATCGTGGCCGATCAGGGCAACGTACCGGGCCTGCACCCGCTCGATGTCCTCCGCCAATGCCAGGGCGTCATGCTGTGCAAGAAGTTTCTGCTGCTCCGCCACGATCTTCGCCAGATCACCGCAGATGCCGCACAGCTCCTCGATGATTTTCAGGTTACTCACCCGTCTCGCCGCCCGGATAGTTCTCGCCCGTGATCTCTCCGTACCGTTCAGCGCTGATCTTGCCGCCCTCCACACGGGCAGCAAGCTCCGCCTTAACGCCCTCCTTGCGGGAGGTGGGAACCTCGTCCCAGGTCCTCGTTCCGGCTACCAGCCGATTGGCCCAAATTACGTTCATCTGTTTTTCCTCCTTCTTATCCGTTGGTGGTGCTGTCCAGCTCGCACAGGGCTTCCTCTACGGCTGCCAGCCTTTCCTCCGATGCGTTGTCCATCTCGCACAGAGCCTCCTCCATGGCGATGATCGCCGCACCGGTTGCTTCCTCGTTCTCGATGATGCGGGTGCGATTGCGGAACACATACTCGGATGCTTCCGCCTCCCGCACCAGGGCCTCGGGCGCATCGGGAATGGCGCTGCCGCCGGGCAGGTTATATACCTCGCCGCCCACGGCGATACCCTCTGCCGTGTCCTCGGTAGCTTCCACAAAGACGCCGGTTTCCTGGTTCCGCTTCACATAGCGGGGCCGCTCGCACAGGGCCAGCAGCTCGCCGTTGCTCATAATTTCATACATAGGTCGTTACCTCCTCGCTTTGATGTGCAGCGCGTCCGCGAGCCTTTGCAGCTCCGGCACCTCCGCCGCGAAAAAGTCCTCGTTGAACAGAATGACCTCCACGTCCTGTCGCAGGAAATGCGACCAGTTCCGTTCTAACAGTTCGATCTCCTGGTCGGTAAAGCGCTGCTGCCTGCCGTCCGCGCCTCTCCGCACCCTCTGACTGTACGCGATGGCCCAGGTCAGCTTGCCGCGTTCCAGGCCCATCCCGTCATCATTCCGGGCAAAATGCTTCTTGGCGTTCTCGCTGGTGGCAAAGCACACGGGCTTGCCCTCGCGGGTGATGATAAACTCGCCTGCGGTTTCCAGTTCTGTCCCGTAGGGGATATTCAGCGTTTCGCCGCAGGCGGCCAGCTTCTTAAATCTGTTGTGAGCCACATAGATCATGCGCACATTTCCTCCTCAATGACGGCTCCATGCCGCCGGTATATCCATCCGGCCCCTGTCCGTGAGGCCTTCATCGTACATGGGAACGGCAAACGCCGCCCCGCCAGCTCCGCCGCGAACGCCTGTGTAAACCGTTCGTCCAGCGAGCGCAAAGTGTCGTAGCTGTTACACCGTTTCGCGTGTGCCCGCCACGACTGGTAAGACTGAAAGACATCCTCTGGTTCCATCCGTCCCTCGTCTACCCAGCGGCGAAAAATATCCATCTTCCGCCGGATTGCCCGGATGCTCTTTCTGGACAGCTTCATGACCACCTTTCCGTTCTCCATCAGCCTCACCCGCATTTTCAGGAAAGTAAAGCTGTGATGCCGGAATGGGGTGATGATGTTCTTCTTGTCACTCATGGCGATGCCCATTTCCTTTGCCAGCCGGTACAGGTTCCGCTTGATGTCCTCAAGCTCCTCCAAGGAGTTGCTGATCACATAACCATCATCCATATACCGACCGTACCCGTGTATGCCTCGCACATCCTTCACATAGTGGTCGATTGGACTGGCATAGTCCAAGGCGATGATCTGCGACACCTCACTGCCCAAGCCTACGCCCCGGGCCGCTTCCTTGTCGGCGGTTTTCATCTTCCGAAAATCGTCCACAAAATCGCAGAACAGTGCATACAGGCGGTCGTCCACGATCTTTTCCCGTGCCCGGCGCTTGATCTCCTCGTGTGGCAAGCTGCCGAAATAGCTCTTGAAGTCGAATTGGTAGATGCCGCCCTCGGTTCCGTACTTCCGGTAGTGGTCCCGCAGGTGCTTCTTGAGCCGCTTGAGCTGGAAGTCCATACCCTTGCCGTGCAGGCTTGCAGTGTTGTCGTAGATGAAACTCCTGGAATACACGCCTGTCAGCAGATTGGCGCACAAGCATTTCTGTATCGTCCGCTCCTGAATGGGAAGCGCGTCGATATTCCGCAGTTTCCCGTGTTCCACTGTGGAAAAGCTGTGAAACCCGCGGAATACCCGCGTCCCGTTGCGCAGACTGCAATATGTCCGTTGGACCTCACCCAGCAGGTTCGTCTCAAAATTGATCGTCGAGGTTTTCCATCTTGCCCCGTTGCAGCAGGCCTTCCCCGCTGCACACAGGTTCTTGAAAGACATGACCTCCTCGAAGCTGGCTCCACCGGCTTCCCGCGCTTTGCGCAGTCTCCGCGCCTTCCGCCGCTGGTATCTGGCCTCGTGCCTCTCCTGGCTATTCAATCATGTTGCCTCCAATGCAGTATCCCACCCGTACAGCGTTCGGCCTGGCGGGCGGTTTGCGAGCTGCATGATTTCCCGCACCTGCGCCGTCTGCCGCAACGGTTTTCCAATAGCTGCGTAACGGTTGCTCATGTAACTGGGGTACTACCGTTAAAACCCCCAGCCATGCAAGAAGCGTCCGGGCCTCCGTATCGGGTGGCAATTTTAGGAATGAAGCCCGCACGCGCGGGCCAGTCTCCAAGGGCCAAGTTCTCCTTTAAGGGGTGGGGCGCGGCTTCGCAGTTCGCTACTTGTCTGGCCCCATAAAGTTCTTAAATCCCGGCGCAAAGCCATTCGAGTAGTAGGCGTTGTTGTTGTTCGCGCCCCCGCTCGTGTTCACATTGCAGAAGTTGTTCGAGTTGTTCGCATTGACCGAGCGGAGCCACCAGTTGCAGGCGTGGCCGTCAGAACTTGCCCTAATGAAATTATTGTGGTTTGCCCTGTCGGGCCTTCTGGTATCCGCTCCACCGGCGCTTGTCGCTGTCCAGCACGCCCCGCAGGCAGGAAAGCGCCGTATTCGCCAGCGTCGTCCAGGTCTGGAACGTCCGCTCATACTCCTCCTTGTTCTTGAAGAAGTTGTTTCCGTCGTCCACCAGTTCATAGCAGAAGGTGATCTCACCCAGCAGAGCATCCGCCCGGGCCGTGGCGATCATCAGGTAGCGGCGGCGCAGTTCATAGTCCCGCTCGCTCATGTCCTTGTGGACATAGATGCTGTTCCCGGAGATCGCGTTTGTGTAGACATCGCCCGCCAGTTCCAGCAGCTTGTTGGTCGTCACATACCGATAGCTGGCCGGAAACTTCCGCACGATGCGTACTGTGGCCTTCCGCAGCTCCCGCGCGTCCGCCACGAACTGCGCCGCAGCGTCCTTCCTGCGGGATTTATATACTGCCACTTTGGTTCTCTCCCTTCTGTTATGCCGCCCATCGCCCAGGCGAGGCCGGTTTTCCGGCCCCGCCTGGGCGGGATTTGGTCTGGTTCTGGTTTGGATACTTGGTGCGTGTCGTTTCGCTTGCAGGGACTTTCGTCCCCGCAGCTCCACTTACGATGCCGGATTTCAGATTAGGCCACCTTAAAGCCCGGCGCAAAGCCACGCGAGTAGTAGGCGCGGTAGTGGTTCGCGCCCCCGCTCGTGTCCACACTGCAGAAGTTGTACGAGTCGTTCGCATAGACCGAGCGGAGCCACCAGCGGCAGGCGGTCGTCGTCGCGCTGTGCTGATACTTGACCTTGCTGTTGCCGTTGGCGTAGTAATCGTACTGTTTCTGGTAGTTCTTCTCTGCGTCGTTCGCGTAACCGCTCCCGCTGTATCCGTAGCCGCTTCCGAATACTTCACACTCGGCCAGCAGCCAAATCTTATCCGACGTACTGGTAACATAGCTTGCGGTGTTGGACCCGCCGCCCGTGTTGTCGCTGTACTTGGTGCAGGCGGCGATAACATTCTGCCAGGCTGTAGGCAGGGCGGACAGGAACGCCGGGCAGATGGTCTGCCGCATATAGCTGGACTTCCAGCCGCCGGAGTTTGTGTTCGAGGTATTCATGCAGAAGCCGGTTCCGGTGCTGCCGTAGCTGTTCACCCACGCGATGTCAACGCCGCCGCTGGTCTTGCCGAACTGGAAGTGGATGCTGTTGCCGCCCTCCACAGCGCTGTTGTGGTTGAAGCCCAGGATAAAGGCATAGACAGTGCTGTTGTAGGTCAGGCCGCCGAAGGTGCCGTTTACCGCGATGCCAACCTTGTCGCCCACGCTCCAATAGTTCGCCGCCTGCCCGGACTGGGCCGCAGCCTGAATAATATCGGGGGTGTTGCTGGCAAGCGTGCTGCTTGGCACACTGACGCTCACAGCGATGGTCTTGTTGGCCGGGGCCGTGTGGTTGGTGCCAGCCGCCACCTTCACGGTGATGGTGGCGTCACCGGCGGCAAGACCTGTGATGATCACGTTGGTCCCGCTGACCTCCACCTTTGCCACGCTGGTGTTGCTGGACGTTGCGGAGATCGTGCCGTTGCCTGCGCGGGTCACGGCTACGGTCTTTGTCAGGTTGGAAATATCCAGTGCAACACTGGTCGCTGCCAGGGCCAGGCTTCCCGCCGCCTTTCCGATAGACCACGCCACGGTCTTTGCGGTCTCGGTGCCGTCGCTCCACTGGTAGTTCGCCCCCGGCGTCACGGTCAGGCTGTAACTTCCCGCATTGGTGGCGCTGGTCGTGCCGCCCAGGGTCATCTTGGCGCTGTCGTAGCCGGAGAGCGTCGGACTGACCGCGCTCCCCGTGTAGGTGGGATTGCTGGATACAGTGGGCACCTCGATGGATGCCTTGCTGATACTCCAAGTGATTTCCTTGGCGTCACTGGTGCCGTCCGACCACTTATAGCCCTCGTTGGGCGTCACGGTTGCGGTGTAGGTCCCCACATTGGTGGCGGACAGGGTGCCGTCAATGGTCATCTTCTCCGGGTCGTACCCGTTCCAGGCGGGCGACTGCTCGCTCCCGTTGTAGGGCAGCTTGCCGTTCTGGCTGGGTACGGTGCTGATCGTGCTGTTCATGTCGGTCAGCGCCTGGCTCACCGCGTCCGCCGTCTCCTGGGCCTTGGCCGCCGCAGCGGCAGCATCATCCGCCGTGTTCTTGGCGGCGTTGGCGGTGGAAAGTGCGCTGTTCGCCGTCTCACTCGCCGCCTGCACGGACGCAGCCAGGGCATTTGCCGCCTCTTGGGCGGCCTCCGCCTTGGTGTTGGCGTCGCCTGCTGCACTCTCCGCGTCCGCCGCCTTCTCCATGGCCGCCCCCGCCGCGCTCCCGGCCTCCTGGGCCGCCAGCAGCGCGGCGTCTGCCTGCTCCTTGGCCTGCTGTGCCACCTGCCTTGCGATGGTGGCATCCACCCCGGCAGCGCCCGGGGTATTAACTTGTCCTAATGCCATGCGTTACTCCTTCCCACTGTGCAGCCAGTATTCCGCCGAGATTTCCTCGGTCGGTGCGCTGACTGCCCTCAGTCTGATTTTTCCCTCCAGCGTTTCGCTGGTCGGGCACAGCCCGCAGGACGCAGCCGCACTATGACTGCTCACGGCAATCGTGATGTCTGCCCGCGTCCATGCGGTCACGCCCGGCACGGCGATGTCGATGTAATAGGGATAAGATGCTCCGGTCTCCTCCTCGCCGGTCTCGTCGATCTCCACGGAGGTCCACCCCTCCGCCGGGATAATAAAACTGACGGGCGAAACCTTGTCCGCTTTGCCGATTTCCAGCTTGTCCATTCGTTCGTCGGCCATGGCGGCAAAGCTCTTGAACTGTTCTAAAGTCGTGTTTTTATCGTCAGCCAACTGGGTTTCACCTCCTGGTAAAAGCGAGAGGGGACAGGGTGGTGGCCCCGCCCCCTCTGTCACTGCTTAATCGCTGATGTATGGCGCTTTAACCCTCAGTGGGGGTCCACACCTCGTCCATGGCTGCGGCGAACTCGGTATCGGTAGCCTGGGCGGCAGCCACGGCGCTGTCTGCGTAGGTCTTGGCGTCCGCCAGGGCGGCGGCAGCAGCAGCGGCAGCCTCCTCGTCGGTGGCGTAGGTGCCCATATCGGCCACATTCATCTTACCGGCCAGAGCGGTGTCGATCTCCGTCTTGGTGTAGTAAGAGGACAGCATCGTGTCGATGGCCGCTGCGGTGTAGTAGTCGCTGAACTTCGCCTCCACGGCAGTGATACGGGCGATAGCGGCGGTCAGGTCGTCGTCGGTGGCATACTGGTCGATGTTCAGCCCGGAAATGGCGGCGGAGATGGCGGCGGTCACCTCGGCGGTCTTTGCGTAGGCAGACAGGTCCACGGTGGTGTCGTCCAGCAGAACGACGCTCTCGCCAACTTTGGCGTAGATGTCGTAGTGGCCGGTCTCGTCGTTCATCATCAGGTACATGGCGTTGGGGTCGGCGTCAGCGGCGTCGGGCAGGACCTCGACCTCAACGAAGTATGCGTGGTTGGCATTGGCGATGGCAGTCTGGATGGCAGTCTGCACCTGCTCGGCGGTCTGATAACCGGCGGCCTCGATGTTGCCCACGCGGACAGTCAGGGCGTCCAGGTCAGCCTTGGTGGCCTTGGCCGCGATAGAGGCCAGCAGGGCTTCGTCCAGGTCGGCCTCGGAGATTTCGGACTTGTAGGCCAGACCGGCCAGGCCCTTGATGGCAACGGCGGCACCGTTGACAGAGATGGTGCCATTCTCCTCGCCGGAAGCGATCAGGATGTCAACCATCTTGTCGGTGATGGTCAGGGCAGTGCCATTGACCTTCACTCCATTCAGGATATTGGCCTCGCCGCCGGTGGCGACCAGGCCGTCAACGCGGGCGGCAACATCGTTGATCTTGGTGCCCAGGGCCTCGTCCTCGGTCTTGACTTTTGCGGCCAGCACCTTCAACTGGTCAAGGTTGATGAATTTGGACATATCTTCGTCCTCCTGTAAAAATATTCATTTTCGGCCCGTGGCCGGAAATGTCGATAAAAATACCGCCGTGTCGTAACGGCGGTGCCATGTGGAAAAAGGTTATTCGCCGGTCTCTCCGGTAAACACTTCGTCAATAGCGCCTGCGGTCTCCTCGGTGTTTGCCGCGTCCACAGACATGACGCCCTCGTCGTCAATGACGAGACCGTCCCCTACCTTCACACCTCCCAGTCGGTAAGGCGTTGCTGTTGGCAGTACGTAACTTCCGTCTCCGCTTGCGCCTGCGCCTCCCTGGCCCACCAGCAGAACGCTTCCGGCCAGGTCGCCGTCTGGAATAGACATCGCCCAAAAGCGAAGCGCGCCGGTCACAGTTTCCACCGTGGGGCACAGCTCGCAGGCCTTTGCCCGCGCAAGACTGTCCAGGGCCAGCGTCACGATGGGCGTGTGCATGGCCGTTGCCTGGTCGCATACAGCGTCCGCCCGGTATGGGTAGTTCCCGGCGTTGATCTCGGCCCCATCTTCCTCCATGTCCGCATTGACGGATTGCCATGCGTCGTGCGCGATGGTGAAGGCCACAGCGACGGCGGATGCCGTGTCGATAGACGGGTCCAGCGTAAACTCAAGGGCGTCGCTGTTGGTCATAACGATGTGCATGAGAATGGTCAGCGCAGCGGAAATGCCGTCCTCAATGACGGCCTTCTCCGCATCCGGGACGTTGCATACCGCAATCAGGTCCCCGGCGTCGTCAATGATGCCGCACTCTCTCACGGTAAAGCCGCCCACCTTGGCGGGGATGACGACCTTCACGTCCAGCATATTGGCCGACTTGCTGTTGATCTCTTTGCTGGCGATGGGGCCGCGCCACACCTCATTCACAAGGGTGGTCATTCCTGCCGTGGGGACGTAGTAGCTTCCGCCGCCGTCACCCACCACTGCGGCGACAACATTGACCTTCTCGCCGTTCAGCGCGGCGTTCGTCATCTTCTGGTTCCCGATGTCGGTCACAAGTGTCTTGTACTTTCGGTCCTGTTTGGTGACAACTACGTTTTCAGTGTCCATGTTCATCCTCCCCCTTCCGGGTAAATTTCAACGACCTGGCTTGCGGCGGTTGCCCCGCCTTCGTCCAGCTCTGCCGTTGCCTCTACTTGTGCAGCCAACTCCGGCCAGACTTCCAAAGCCTGGTCGGCGCTCACCGCGCCGCCTTGATGCCGGGCCGCTGTGATTTCCAGCGCTTCCGTCAGCTCCGGCCAGACCTCCAATGTCTGACCCGCGCTGATCGCGCCGCCGGTGTTTCTTGCCGCTATGATTTCCAGCGCCGTTGCCAGCTCCGGCCAAACCTCGGTCATCTGTCCCACAGATGCCGCGCCGCCGGTGCTGCGTTGCCCGGTGACTTCCAGATTGGTTATCAGTTCCGGCCAGACCTCAATGACCTGGCTCGTGGCGCTGCATCCGCCCACTGTCACCTTCGCCTCGCACTCGTAGCGAATGTCGATCACGTCCAGGTGACTTCTCTCGTTTTTGGTAGTCAGAATACCGTTCTTTAGCCTGTGGTATTCCTCCAAACTGATGCCGTTCTCCGGCAGGTCCAGCAACACCCGGAAACATCCGGCGTTGCCGTCGTATTGAAACCATTCCTCCACGGTTGCCCCGGGGTAGATGGCGTCCACTTGCAGCTTTACCGCCGCAGCGGTGCCCATCAACCGCCGGACCGTCAGCGCCGATTTCACAGTGCGGCGTTTCTGCTCCAACGTGAAAGAGGTGTCGTACCAGTCGATCTTCCAGTTGACGGCCAGAACATCCAGCACCGTTTCCGATGCCGTATCCAGCCGCGTATAGATTTGGCTCTCGTCGGTGTAGTCTAACGTCCGCCCCAGGACGATACCCAGGGCCTCAGACAGAGCGATGACCCACTCCTGCCCCGCCACCACCCTCGGAAGGCCGTCCGTTATCCGGGCTTGACGCAGACTTTTAATCATCTTCCAGCCCTCCGTAGGTCACGGTGCGCTGTCCCAGCTTTGGTAGCTGGGTTTTTCCGATCACGATGTCAGTCGGGGCCGTCAGCTTTACCCGCTTAGCCCCCGCCGAACGGATGCGGAACACCAGCTCCGTCGGGTTAATGTCCCGTCCCATCTTCCGCTGCCAACTTGCGTAGTCGTCCACCGCCTCCGCCACCTGCGCCTGAATGGTCCCCGCGCTTTTCTGGTCGCTGCTTCCAATCCAGTACGTCAGGTCGATGTCGTAGGTGATCTCCTCCGCCGCCGGGCAGTCCACAATGTCGGTCAGCGGGCGGATGGTGTCGCCGTTCAGGTATTCCGCCAGCTCCGCTCGCTCCTTTTCTGTGGGTAATACGCCGCCGTTGAGCACCACATACACGTGTACCAGGCAAGGCTCCGGGCTGACGATCTGCACGTCGTCCACGTCCGTGCGCCACTCCTTCGCGTAATAGGCGTATGCGTCTCGCGGTCCCGCGCAGGAATACTTGCTTGGGGCCAGCCATACGCGCTCCGTCAGACTGTCATCGTCCTCAACGTCCAGACCTCCGGTGCTGTTCTCGGTGTTTACCACACTCGCCACATAGGGAATGGGGTCCACCAGCGTGTCGATCTCTCCTGCGGCGATGCCGCTGCTTCCCGCTCCGGCCTCCTCCGCCTGTACCGGCACATCCGCCGTCAGCTCTCCCGCCGCGATCTCGGCGTAGTCCACAGTGTTGAAATACTTTCCACCCTTGGTCTTTACCCGAGTGCCCGCCGGAATGGCGGTCGGCTCGGTCCGTGTCCCCGAAAGGGTGAAGCGCACGATGCAGGTTGCCCGCCGGGCTTCCTGCCGTGTGATGCTGAACAGGCCCGCCAGCGCGTCCAGCGCGTCACCCGTGGACGTTTTCAGCAGCTCCGCCCGCCCCTTGGCGTCGATGTACTGCATGACCTGGTACAAAACCAGGCTGAAAGATTTGATCATCAGGTTCTTGGTGTCGGCGTCTCCCAAGGTGGCCTCCCGCCCGGTTCGCTCCTTGAAGATGCGCAGATAATTTGCCCGCACCAGTTCCTCGGTCTCTTGCAGGCTCATGTTTTCAATAAAGCTGATCTCCGGTACGTTTGCCAGTTCTTTGATATTAGACAAAGCTCACCACCACCTTCGGGACGATACCGCCGTCCTTTGCGTTATTTACAGTCCATTCGACCTTGACCACCCGGACCCTCGGCTCATACTGTTCTGTTTTCCGCACGAACTCCGCCGTCAGCAGCGCCTTGGCGGTTTCCTGCGGATTGTCCAGAATGTCGATGTCGATACCAAAGTCGCGGTCAAGGGCTTGTTCTCCGGTCTCTGTTCCATACAGTACTTGCAGATTGCGGTAGACCTCCTCCCGGGTATCGTCGTCCACATCTCCGGCTTCGATCAAAATGACGGTTTCCTGCGTGTTTATCACGGCTTGCCCTCCCTTACGTGTATTCCTCGATGGTTAGGCTTACCTTGCACTCGATCAGCGCGCCGCCGTTCAAAACCGTGTCCCACGTGTCGCTCACGCTGACCAGCTTGAACGGATGCTCTGACAGCGGCATCCCGCCGATGACGAACCAATCGACGTTCGGACTTTCCGCCATCCGCTGAAAGAAGTCCAGAGTAGACCGTGGGCTTGCGCCGTCCTGCGCCCGCAGCAGAATGTCCAGGGTGTAACTTTTTAGCTTCGGCCCCGCCCACTGGCTGCGCGCCTTTCGGCCAATGATCTCATGATTGGCCCAGTCGCTTCCGGTGCTGCCTTTCAAATTGCTTGGGGTGAATATCTTCCGGTTGCTCACCGTGAATACCCGGCCCATGTAGCTGCCCACCGCCATCGTCTCGACCTCCTAACTGAAAATCGGTCACAGGTCCAATGTGGCGGAACTGCCCGCCAGATGTATCGCCTGCGCCGTCATGTTGATTTTCCCGGCGGATTGGATGGAGATGTCGCCGCTCTCCCCGATGGTGATGGACGCGCCGTTGATGTTCAGCGTGACAGCGCCGGTGATATTCAGTGTCACCGGCGCTGTCACGGTGTCCCGGATGTCTCCCTGAAACTCCCGCTCCACCTCTCCTGCGTAAAGCTCGGCGTTCTTGCCGCCCACGGTCAAAGCCCGGTCGCCGCCCACGCCCTCGTCAAGGTTGCCTTCGGCCTCCATGCTGATGTTCTCTGCGGCGTCAATGGTCACGCTTTTTTCCGCGCCGATGCCAACGCCTTCCTTGCCGTGGATGCTGACGCTCTTTTCCCGGCTGGTGATCTGCACCAGCTCCTCCGCGATCAGGCTGATAGGGCCTTTTGCCTCGTCGAATATCTCGCCGTTGCAGTTGCGCCCGGTCCTCCTATCGGTGAACTGGGTGTAGGTCCCGGTGGTGGCGTCATACCGCTCGTAAGCCTGTCCCGCCGCCATGCCGTATTCCTTGCGGTAAAGGCCCTCAAAGCCCTCCGCCGGTTTGTTGCTCTTGTTCCACACTGTGCCGGTGGTGGTGCCCGCCGCCGTTCCGTTGCTGATGTGGCAAACGCTGACGATCTGGCCCACCCTCGGCATCTTGTATTCGCCGTTGCTCATGGCGTTTATCCGCCGCGTCACGGTCTTTCCACGGTCTGCATAGGTCACCTCATAGGTCCCTCGCTCGTAATCTATGGAGCTGACCCGCCCCGTGCGGATGATGCTTTCCGACATATTCCGGCCTCCTTACTTGCTCTCCCCGGTGCCGCAGTAGCTCACCGGGACCCAGCCGGTCACGTTCTGGCCTACCGGCAGTTTTCCGCAGCGGTCTGCGCTGTTGGTCATTCGGTAGCGTCCGTTTATCAAAATCCCGTCGTAGAAGTAGTACACGCCGCTTTTATAGCAGCTCGGATTTGCCGCAGTGCTGGTGTAGTAGAAGGGCGCTCTATCCAGCGTCACCGCCGCGCCCGCTTCCGCGCCTGCCTGGGCGCTGGCCGCGTTCGCCGCCGTACTGGTCTCGTAGGTGGTGCTGTACTCGGTGTCGCTGGTCTCGGACCCCTCTGTGTTGTACAATAAGGTCCCTCCCACATCGTAAGGGTGGAAGCCCTCTCGGACACCGCTGCACTCAAAGGCGGTTGTAAATCCTCCGCTCTTGTCGTACTTGTGCGTCACCTTATCCACAAAGTATTTTCCGTTGATGCCGCCGTCTCCGCCCGTCGGTCCTCCGCCGTATCCGGTAATGGTGACCGTGTTGCCAGCGCTCACCGCCCAGTCGCCCGGCACAGAAAACCGCAGTTTGATCGTCCCGTGGTTTGCCCGGTTCAGCTCCGCGCAGAGCTGAACCGCCGCGTCCTGTACGCTGGTTGCCCTGCGGTTGACCGCCTTGATATGCGTGCCCCCGCCGACGGCGCAGGAGATGTCGCTGTCGTTGTCTGCGTCCGTGTAATCGAAGGTGCCGCCGGTATAGGTGCCGGACAGGGTAGTGGTCCAGCTCATGCTTCCCGGGATGATGTCTGTCCGGTCGAAGTTCCGTACCGCCTTTTTGGCCTTGTATGCCTCCCGGTCATAGACCCACAGCCGCCGGGCGTACACCTTGAGCACCAGTCCGTAATTCTGGCACAGCGTGTTGTAGTAGCTGCTGTCGGTTCCGTCCTGCTCGTCGCACTCGATCTCGTAGTCCTCCGCGTCATAGGTAAAGCCCAGCCCGTACCGGGCCGCGATGGTCTCTCCGATGCGCTTGATGGATGTGTTCTTCCAGGTGGCAGCCCGCTCCGTCTCGCTGAAATTGCTGTCGCTGGGCTTGCTCACGCCGCCGAGCTGCAACGTGGTCGGGGCGTCGGCGTAGTTCACGTCATCCACCACGAACAGTCCGCAGTCCATGGCCCGCTCGTCTCCGGGTCGGTTCCAGTCGTGGCCCAGCAGCCGGGGGTACAAGGTTGCCCCCTTCTGCGGCATCCACTCCCACATCCATTTGCTGTCCTGGGCGTCCAGCGTGATGTCAATGGTGTCGCTGTCATCTGCCGCATTGTCCACGTAGGTCAGATTTTCCACGTAAGGGGATATGTCCGTCCCTGCGCCCGCGCCCAGGGTGGATACCACTTTTGGCGTGGCCGTCTGTTCCGTGGCCGCAGCGCTGGCCTCGCCGCCGCTTCCCGCGTCCATCCATCCGGTCACGTTCTGTCCCACCGGCGTCTTGCCCACCCGCGACGGGGTGTTGGTGACCCGGTAGCGCCCGTTTATCAAAATGCCGTCGTAGTAGTAATACACGCCCGTCTTGTGGGTCGCAGGGTTCTTGGCCGTGCTGCTCACATAGAGCGGCGTGTTGCTCAGCGTCACCGCTGCGCCTGCCGCCACACTGCCGGAGCTGGCAGATGCGGCGCTGCCGCTTCCTTCCGCCTGTTCCACCTGCGCAGCGGTCTGCGTCAAAACGGAGTACGGAGTGTTGCGGTACAAAACCGCAAGCCCGATGCTTCTGGCCTTATTCATAGCTCGCCTCGTATTTCCACGGCGGCAGCGTACCCACGCGCGCGTCCTTTACCTCCGGGGTGGTCAACACCACCCCGGAAGAAAAGCGGAACGTGTCGATGTGCTGCGGGTTCGCCGCCATCAGGGCGTCCGCATGGTACTCGCTTCCATAGACCTCTTTGGCGATCACATCCCACGTGTCGCCGCTCTTTGTCGTGTATGCCATGCTTTGCCCCTTTCGTTAATAGCTTACTCTGGCGCGCTTGCGCACCATCTGTTCATACCATGCCTCGAACTGTTCCTTGGCCTGCCGCAGTGCCTCGTCGATCACATCCTTGTCGGCGTTGCCCTGGATGACGATGTTTGGTGCAAAGGTGAAGCTGCCGGTAAAACCGTCGTCTCCGCCGCCCACATCTTCCAGCTCTACCACATTCCCGCCACTCACGGATTGTAGCGCCTGCTCTGCGCTGACGCCCAGCATCCGGCCAGCCTGTGCCCAGGTGGCGATGTTCTGCGCCCGCACGCCGTTCTGGAAGCTGATAACGGCCTCCGTGCCAGCTTCGCCCGCGATGCTCACGCCGTCGGTAAATCCACCCTTTGCCAGCATGGGGATTTCCGGGATATTGATGGAAAAGCTCTTGCCGCCGATCACGGGCACCCAGTCCGGGATTGTCAGGCCCAGGCCGTTGATACCGGAGATAGCTTTGTTGATCAGCGCGATGACCGCGTTCACCGGCGTTTTCAGCAGCCCTTCCAGCGCTTGGAACGCGCCCGAGAAGATTTGCTTAACCCCTTCCCATGCCTGGGACCAATTTCCGGTAAATACGCCCGTGATGAAGGAGATCAGGCCGTCGAACACGGTCTTGATGCCCTCCAGGATTGGGCCGATGCCCTGCGCCAGCGCGTTGATACCGGCCAGCACGGCAGGGACCACCACGGAAGCGATGCTCATAATCACCGAAACGATCTTCTCTACGATAGGCATAGCCGCCTGAATGGCCGAGCCAATGATCTGCATACCTGTCATCACGGCGGAGCCGATGCCGGAGATGATGCCCGCGAGATACGGGGCCGCTTGGGTGAACAGGTTCAGCACCGTCGGGAAAACGGTCGTGGTCAGGAAGTTGAAGATTTCCTGAATGATTGGCTTCACCGTTGTGTTGGCAAAGCTCACGATCTGGCCCACCACGCCCATGACCGATTGTAGGATGGTGGTCAGCCCGTCAAAGGCTGCGCCTGCTTCCGGCCCGAATAGGTTGACAATGCTGTCCCGCAGCGGTGCCAGTGCTTCCGCCACACCACCGTCCACAAATAGGCCGCTGATAAAGCTGCCCACGTTTTGCAGCACGCCGATGAAGCTGTCAAAGATGGCAAGCCCCTGTTCGCCGAACACATTCTCGACGATGCCCCGGATGCCCTCAAGGTTATCCCCCAGGATGCTTACCACGGCGATGATTGCCGAGATCACGCCGATCACCGGCGCGGCCCCGGCAAAGATGCTCCCGAAGCCCGAAGCGATGGGACCCCACACGCTTCCAAGAACGCCAGCGCCGGAGCTTGCCACGCTGCCAATGCTTCCCAGCACTCCGCCGATGGCCTTGCCCGGACCGGAGCCGGTGATGGCCCCCAGCAGGCCGCCAGCCTTACCCAGTAACCCCGAAAGACCTTGCTGGAAGATGCTGCCCTGGATGGTTGCCGCTGCGCCTGCGCCCGCGACGCCCTTGCGCAGCGGAAGCGTCAGTTTGTTCAGCACACCGCCGATTGCTCCGCCCGCCTTCGTATTCCCCAGGGTGCTCCCCAGGTTTCCCATGGAGGAGAAGATGCCTCCAAAATACTGGCCGATGCCGCTGCCGCCGATTTTGCTTTTCAGTGCGTTCCCCACGCCCTGGTAGCCGGACAGCAACCCGGGCGTTCCCGCCGCAGCGTTTAGCAGGCCCGTCGTCCCCCTGACGCCGTTGCCGGAGATCAGGCTGGACACCGTGGCGCTGATCGTTTTGAAAAAACCGTTGCCGGAGGATGCGCCTCCGAAGGCCGACAGCAGGCTTCCCGCCGTTCCGCCCGCTTTCTGGCCGCTTTTGAATAGGCTGGATATTCCTCCCAGCAGACCGCCGGAGCGCTTTCCGCTGCCGCCGGGGCTTCCCAGCAGCAGGCTTCCCGCTCCGCTCAAAAGGCTTTCAATACCCGGCGCAAACTTCATTCCCACGAACACCGCCGCGATTTTGCCCAGCGTCTCCGCCACCTGCGGGCCGTTGTTTGCCAGGTAGTCAAGCCCCTTCTGGATATAGGGCAGCGACTTGTCCATGGCCTCGGCCAGCTTCTCAACGCCGCCGCTCGCCAGTTCTCCCATCGTTCCGGCAAGTTGTTCCAGCTCCGGCATATTCTCTCTGATCGCGTTCATAAAGTCGATCATCGCCAGGCTGAACTCTTTCTTGGCCGGAAGGAAGGCGTCGCCGATCTCGACCTTCATGGCATACTTCGTATTTGCCAGCATGGTGTCGATGCTCTCCGCCGTGCTGGCCTTGATGATGAACTCCCGCTCCATGCTTCCGGTGTACAGGTTCGGGTCGCCCACCATTTTCAGCGCGTCCGTGAACACGTCCATGTTGCCCACGACCTTCGCGTTGCCTTCAATGGCCCACTGTCCAAACAGTGTGCTCAAGGCCGCCACCTGCCGCTCGTCCGGCAGATTGTTGATCGCGTTGAAAACGGACAGCAGCGTCCCCACGCTGTCCTCCTGCATGGATTTGGCGACGCCCTCCGCCGTCATGCCAAGCTCGGCCCACTGCTCTTTCATGGCCTTGGTCGCGCTGCTGCCCTTGCTCAAGTTGGTGTAGGTCCGCTTGACGCTGGTGCCCACGCGGTCGCTGGAAACGCCCGTTGCCAACATGGCGTCTGCCAGGGCCGCCGTGGTGGCAACATCCGCGCCTGCGATCTGGCCCAGGGACGCCGCAGCGTTGACCGCTTCCGCGATCTCCGCCGCCGTAGTCGCGCTGTTCGCGCCCAGGTAGTTGATCTGGTCGAACAGGACCATGATCTGTTCATGGTCCATGCCAAAGGCCTTTTCCCATTTGGCGGCCCAGTCGCCCGCCTGGTCGGCGGTGATGTCCATAGCTGTGCCTACCATGGCGACGTCCTTCAAAAATCCGGTCACGTTGCCGCTGGCGTCTATCTTGATAAGGTCCTCCATCGCCTTGCCGGATTGACCGGCAGCGGCGGCAAGCTGCGTCAGCTCGTCCGCCGTATAGGGAATTTGGGTGCTCAAATCCAGAATGGCGTCCTTCATGGTGCCGTAGTTGTCGGCAAACGTCTTGCCGTTGGCGGCCAGATTGTCGCTGATCTTGCCGCTGGCGTCTGCCAAGCCGTCCACGTATTTCACCACGTCGCCCATGCTGGCCTCGAACTCTTTTGCCGCATCGGTGCATTTTATCAGCCCGGCCACCGTCGCCGTCGTCAGTGCGCCCATGGCCGCAAGTCCCGCCGTACCTACCTTGCTCATGGTGGTGGTCAGGCTGCCCAGCATGGAATTGGAATTGTTGATAGCTGCCGTCAGGCTTTTGTCTACCTTACCGGCGATCTTAATGCTTAGCTCTAATGTTTTGTTCTGCGCCATTCCTCCGCCACCTCATTATTCAGCGCTATAAACTCCTCCACAGGCAGTTTCAGGTAGAAATCCACGCCCGTTCTGGTTACGGCTGACAGGCGGATGGCCGCTTGCCGCAGCGCTTTCGCGCCGCCCTTTACTCGAAAAAACCGCTGTCGTTCACCGCGTTTTTCAATTTCAGCGTCTCACACAGGGGCAGTCCCGTGAAAAATTCCTCCGGCAGCCCGGTCGCCATGCTCGCCAAGATGCAGGCGAACAGATAGTTGAAGGAGGTTTCTGTCACCATGAAGCCCGCCCGGGCCAGCCGGTTCTCCGCCTCGCTTTCATTCATGCTGTTCAGGTCTGCGATGCCGTTCAAGTCCACTTCGGTATATGTCTTGCCCTTGAAGTGGCAGGGTTTGGCGAGCCGCATCACATGGTTTTCCGTGTCCGTGGGTACATTCATGTATTCGCGCACAGCCCCGGCCACTCTGCGGCTTGCGCCGCGCGGCATCAGCTTGAAAAGCTCAATAGGCAGCTCGGTCGCCCTCGCGGCGATGGCCCTGGCAAACGCGGTGGTGGTCTCGGTCAGCATCGCCGCCGCCACCTCCCGCTCGTTGAAAAGCTGTCTCTGGATGTCGATTGCATCCTTCACGGTCAGCCTATCCAGCCCGGACAGGTCGAGATTGATATACTCCGTACCCTCGAACTTGTAGGGCTTGCCCAGGCCGACCATGCGGCGTTCCTCCTGTGCGGTCTCCTCGTTGGCCTCCGCCTGAATGTTCTTCTCGTCAGACATGGTAGTGTCCCCTTTCTTTTGAATATGGCGCGGGCCTCACTCTCTGCGTTCGCAAAGAGTAAGGCCCGCTTTGAATGTCGGATTAAGTCAGCTCGGAGATGCCAGCCAGCATATCCTTGCCGTTGACCTTGTATACGCCGTTCAGCTTGTCCACTTCCAGCAGGGGAGCACCGTCGTTCTCCACCAGCAGATAGGTCAATTCCAGAACGACTTTTGCCTCCATGCCTTCGCCCTTCTCCACCTTGCCGGGATTGAAGGTCTTGACGCGGCCCATCTCCACCACGCGCAGTCCCTTGAAGGCATAGCCTCCGGTCTTGTCATAGACCTGCTGGGCGGCCCGCAGCGTCAGGTTGACCACGGACAGGGGAGACAGCATATCCATGGCGCTGCTGTACAGCACGTTGAAGTCGATCTCCTGCTCCATGCTCTCGAACTGTCCGATAGTGGGACTGTCGATCTCTCCGTTGATGCCAGCGCCGGAAACGGTGCTGGTTTTCATCTTGACCTCCGGCAGGGTGACGGAGGCCGCAACTCCGATCATCTTGCTCCCGTCCAAATAGGTGTTGAAGTCATTGATCTTCTCGGGAATGTAGTTGTTGCTGATACTCATGGTCTCGTCCCTCCCTTATCAGCTCAGCGCGCTGACCAGCGCGTCGGGGTCGAACTCGATGACGTCCTCGATGTCCTCCGCAGGGGTGTACGGGGTCATGTACTGGTGGAACGTGATCTTGCCGTTCATCAGATCGGTCACGGGGTTCTCCTCCTCAAGGTACATGATTTCGTCCCGGGCCGCCGCTCCGATGGCAACATAGCTGTTGCCGCGCACGTTCTCGCTGTCCACAACCGCCTCGATCAGTCGCTTGTTGAGAGGGCTGTCAACCTTCTGGAAATAGGTCAGGATGAAGCTGTTGGCCCGCCAGCTCATATAGCGGCGGCAGGAGAAAAAGGCGTCCTTCGGGTCGGTGTTTCCGGGATAAGCGCAGGTGCGATTGCCCCACAGGCGGAAGCCGTTCATGTTCAGCCAGGTCGCCACGCCGTAGCTGTTCACGACGTTGGCCTGGTCCTGGTCCAGCAGAACCTCCGTTCCGTCAGCCAGGCACATCGCGCTGATGGCGATGGTCTTATTGCTTGGGTTGGCGGGGATGTCGTCGTTCTGCGCGTCGGTGTAGGCGGTCAAAGCCGCAGCCAGAGTGGAGCCGCTGTACATCACGTCCCCCACTTTGCCGTAGCCCCACACACCGTATGCGTTGGGGTCGGTGAGGGCCTGGGCTTCCTTCTGCTCCTTCACGTCGGCGTACTTGGTTGCGCCGTTGGCGGAGCTGTCCACGTCTGCGATGCACACGCACTTGAATACGCCGTTGATCTCCTTGGTCTTTGCCTGCAAAGCGGCGCTGACAGTGGGGTCCGTGCTGAAACGGGGCGCAGTCAGGATGCCGGGGGTCATGCCCAGCTTGGGATACACCTGGCGCACCGCTTCCAGGCCGGTTTCCTTCCCGGTGGCGGCGTCCACGCCGCCCACGATGTCGGCGGCAGTGACCAGCTTGGGGTCAACCTTCTTGCCGCTCACAGTCAGGTTGGTTGCGCCGTCGCCCTTGCCGCCCTCGATCAGAACGATGCTCACGGTTCCGTCGGCGTTGTAAACTGCGGTGTAGTCCACGTCAGCCGCCAGCTCAGTCTCGCCGCTCTTGACCTTCATCTCGGCCAGCAGCACGCCCTTCTCCTCTACCACGGCCACGCCGCCGTTGATCTGTACGGTGGTCTCGGCCAGCTCGGCAGAGTGCTTGGCGGGGTCCAGCACATTGATCAGCACCATGGGAGCCACATTCACCACGGAAAACGCGGCAGAGATGGCCTCGCACAGGGTGTAGCTTGCAAAGTCGTCGCTGTAGCCTACGGCAGCCACGGCTTCCGCCTTGCTGTAAACCAGCATGGGCTTGTTGATGGCGTCAGCCGGTTTTTCCAGCAGATGCACCGGGGCGGTGCCCACGACGATCTGCAATCCGGCGGTTCCGTTCAGCGGAGCGATTGTGCTGGTTTCCTGCTCTCTGACGTAAATGCCATGACGATACAGTGCCATATCGTTGTTTCCTCCTCTTACAGTTCAGATTTGATTTTCTGATACAGGATGGCCTCTGCCGTCCCGTTCTTGCCCAGGTTGCTTCTCACCTGGGCGAAACGCTCCACGCTCACCAGCAGGCCCTTGGCCGCAGGATGGGCCTTGATAAAGTCCGCCAGTGCCGCAGGAATTTCCCCGGCATACACGGTGTACTGCCGGGCGACGCCGCGCACGCTGGGGCCGCAGTAAACGCAGGGCTTGTGCGGCTTCTCGGCCCGCACCGCCGCTTGCTCGGTCTCTGCGGTCTCCTTGGCCTGGGCGTCTTGGTTGGCGGCCTCCGCCATCTCTGCGGTAGTCTGTTTGTGTTTTCCGCTCATAAGTTCCTCCATTCCGCCGCACAGCGGCGTCGGTATGTTATGCCGCAGGCGTGAAGCGCCGTTGCGGCGTATCGTGCAATCGCCGTATGATGGCTGCGCATCGGTCATCATATCAGTGCTTCCAGCACCGTGTCCTGTGTCATAGCCGGGGCGGTGCAGTTCATGGTCACAGCGCCATAGTAATACGGGGCTGTGTCATCCTGCTGCAAAGCCCACGCGATGGGTTTGAGAATGGTAAACGCACCGCCGAAATACGGCGCGGAGCACGCCCGCTGAACGATGTCCTCCTTGATGTTTGCCACGTCTTGGAACCCCGCCCGGTCCAGGCCGGTGTCGTAGGCGCAGATGATCATGCTGAACTCCACAAGCTGCGGGCTTTTCTCGTCCGCGATCTCGCCGCCGGTCATCCGCACCACGATATAGGGTGCGTTTGCCTCGTCGGTGTCGGCGTCCACATCGTTTTCCTCCGGGATGGGCAGGTCCTGCTTGAAGATCGTCAGCGCCTTCCTGCCCTCCTGACCGCTGTACTTCTTTCCGGCGAACAGCTCTTGCAGCATCTCGATCAAAGCATCCTGGCAAAGCTGCGGCGTCTGCCCAATGCCCGCCCTTGTGTATTCGTTCATGTTCTCACGCCTTTCGTGCCGCCCGGGCCACGATCTGTTCCGCCCGCTGCGTCAATTTCTCTGCCAGAAACAGCTCTACCTCCGGTTCCACTTCCGGCCAGATAGTTGAGTGCATGGCCGCTGCGCTGGGGCTGCCCATGGTTTGCATCTTGTCGCTGTAACTTGGTGCGCCGCTTCGCACGGTGTAATGGAACTTCCCCGTGCCTGCGATGCGCTGCACCATGCCCACGTGCCCGCTCTTGAACTCCACCAAAAAGCCTTTGCTTAACCGACCCTTGCCGGTCAGCGGCTTCATGGGTGAGGTTTTCAGAACGCGGGCCGTGAAATATTCCGGTGCCCTCGCCACATCCCGGCCCATGAATGGCTGATTTGGTTTGTTCTGAAAATATCCCAAATCATTTCGGAAGCTGGCGATGCGAAGCTCCGCGCTCAGGCTGGTATTGGTGGCCCGTTTTCGCTGTACCAGCTCGTTTAGATGCTTTTTTCCTGCCGTGTTCACGGCATACCGGGCCTTGGCTCGGGCGATCATCAGCTTGCGCGCCTGTCTGGCCGTCGCGTTGATGGCGACCTTTGCCACCGCCGGGGTTTTTTTCCGCAGATCGCCCAACACTTGGCTTACATCGTCCAGTCCATCGACCTCAATGGTCATGGTCCCTGCATCGTATCGGACATTACTCATTGTCTGGTCCTCTCAAGCGTCATGCGGTACACACCGCGCTCCTCCTCGCATTTCATAATGCTGAACGTGCGCTTGTGGCCTGTTCCGGCGTCCATCACCAGCAGCTTGCCCACCTTCGGCTTCGGCCCGTAGTCGGCCACCTTGATGTACAGGATGGTGTGCGCCGTATACAGGCCGGTGTCGAAATTCTGCTTGGCTCCCGCCTCCCAGTGCGAATTGTGCTCCCGCAGGTCGCCCTCCTCGATCACCACAAGGACCTCCTTGCCGTCGATCAGGTGGATGTCCGCATGCTCGGTCCCGTTGAAAAACACCAGGTCGATGTCCGCCGCCGCGCAGTCCTTAAACGTCGGAGGAGGGGGCAGCCCCTCCTCCGCGTTTCCATAGTCCTGTTTCAGCTCGAACAGTGCCATATCAGCACACAGTTGCCACCAGCCAGCTATCCACCTTGTCGGGGATAGGCAGGGGGTGTGCCTGCAATTCCACCATGCGGCGGTCGGGATGATGCTCCACATAGCTGCGCAGCAGGCGGGAGGTCTCGGCGGTAACCCACTGCTGGCTTGCGTCCTCAATGTAGGTGCAAGCGCCGTAGGCCAGCATATAGTTGGCCTGGCCGGAGATCAGAATGACCACGTTCTCAGGCACCAGAGGCTTGACGGCGGGAGCGTCGGGGTCGGTCCAGTCGTCCAGATAGACCTCGCCGTAGGTGTACAGGTCGATGTTGGGGCTGGTCAGATGGCCGTAATACTTCACGCCGTTGGGCAGATCGCGGGGGTCATAACCGCCGATGTTGATGCGGCGGTTGTCCAGGAGCTTCTGCACGTTCTCGTCGTTGATGAAATGGCGAAGGGCCTGCTTGCCCATGATAACGCGGTCCACGTTGGTGAAGCCGCCGGTCAGGACCTGCTCGGTCCAGTCCTCCATGTTTTCGATGGGCTTGGCCGCGCTCTGGCCCCAGCGGGCAGTGCCGGACAGGGTGATCTTGTTGGTGAAACCGAAGTCAATGACTTCGTTCACACCGGGACCTACGATGGGGATTTGTCCGGTGACGATGGCCTGCACGCACATCCACTCCTCCCGGCGGGTGGTGGCATCGTTCAGGCGGTTGTACTCCTCCATCAGCTTGCGGGCCGCACGCTGGGCGGGGGTCATACCGCTGTACAGGTCCTCGCCGGGCAGGCGGGTCATAAACTGGTCGGCAGTGGTCACGTCGTAGGGGTTGATCAGGGGAGGCTTGTAGCTCTCGGTGGAGAAGCCGTTGGCCTTGAGAACCTGGCCGCCGACGCGGGGGTGGACAAACGCGGCCATGCGGCGGTCGCCCTTCACCAGGTCAATGTCAACCCGCTCGGTAGAGAAGGTCTTAATGTTGGTGAAAAAAGTGTCGCGGAAATACGTGTAGATAGGCGGGGCCTGCCGCACGACCTCCGCAAGATACCGGGGGGTATAAATATTCACTTCGTTAGGCATATCTCTGTTTCCTCCTTACTTCAAGTAGATGCCGATGTTGCGCAGGGCAACCTCCACGTCGGCGGCGGCCATACCGGCGGGCAGCACCAGCTCGTCGGCAAAGAACTCGCCGGACAGGTAGATGATGGCCTCCTCGCCGCTTGCGGCGGCCTCGGCGGTCACGCCATACAGGCCGTCCAGGGCGTCGGCGCTCGCCACGGCAGTCACCTTGTCCTCCGCCAGAATGACGGGGGTGTGGGCAGCCAGATCGGCACTGGCCACCTTGACGGCCTTACCGATGGGGATATTCGTACCGGCGATAAAATACTCCGGCTCGGTGCTAAAAGTCTTTTTAGCCAAATCCATGCTCATAGCTCTTGTCCTCCCTTACTTCTGCTTGTTGCCCAGGCTCTTGATGGCGTCCATGAACTCGTCGCGCTTGTCGTCAGCGGGCGGGACCTGACCGACACCTTTCAGATGTTCGGCGTCTTTCTGCACCGCGTTCAGGTAGTTGGCGCCCTGCTCCTTCGCGCGCTTCATGGCGGCCTTTGCGTAATCGCTGGCGCTGATGGGCTTGGTGTACTTGGCTTCGGCGGTGATCGCCTCGCTGCCGGGCAGGGCCATCTCCTCGATGTCGCGGATGCGCGCACGCTCGTCGTTGGTCGCACGATCAGCCGCCGCCTGCTCGATTTGGTCAACCAGCGCAGGATAGGCCTGGCGCAGATCGTCCGTAGTCTTGATTTCCATGTTCTGTACCTCCTCGTGTTGTTCTCCCGGCCTCTCGGTCGCGGGGTTATTTACAAAACGTCCGGCGGCGGTGGGTGCTGCCAAACTGTTCTGCATGAAAGTAGGGGCCTTATCAAAAGGCAGGTGCATATCGACGCTGTTCACGAACAGGACGCCGTTGCGGTTTTCCACCACTGCCTTTTCCCCGTCGTCGGTCAGCTCGTCCACAAAACCGTTGTCCTTTGCCTCCTGGCCTGTCCACCAACTCGTCGCGTCCATCCACGCGGTCACTTCATCCTTTTCTCTGCCCGTCTTTTTGGCGTACAGGCTGATGATGTTCTCCTTGATCGTGGCAAGGGCGTTCATGTACTGCTGCATGGCGGTCGCGTCGTAGTAGCCCAGCAGTCCCAGCCGGACCGGATGCACCATATAGGTGCTGTCGTTGGCTGCCACGACCTTGTTGCAGTGGCAGGAAACGATGGTCGCGGCGCTGGCGCACAGGCCGTCGATGCGGGCCACCACGTTTGCCGGATGCTGTTCCAGCAGATTGCCGATGGCCTGCGCGGCGAACACGTCGCCGCCGCCGCTGTTGATGCGTACCGTGATCTCACTCACGGCTCCCAGTCCGTTCAGGTCCTCCGCAAACTGCTTTGGCGTTACCTCGTCGCCCCACCACGTGCTGTCAGAAATATCGCCGTACAGCAGAAGCTCCGCGCTTCCGGCTGCTACGTTCTGAAATTTCCAAAACCGATTAGGCACCTTCATTTCCTCCTTCGTTTCCAGCTCCGCCGTCCTGTGCGGCCTTTGCCGGTTCAGTAATCTCGTCCACTTCCCGTTTTCTCTTGGCCTCCGCCACCCGCTGCCGGATGTTGCGGTTATAGTTGCCGCCGGTCATTTGGGCGGTCTCCTCCTGGGCCGTGGAGAAACCGGCCTCCACCCGCTTCGTCGCGGCGGAAACCTCCTGCACGGGGTTCAGGCTTGTGCGGGCCGGTCCCGGCCACGCGCACCCACAATAGGCTTTTCTGATCGCCGGGTCCTGGAAGAAGCCCGGCGCTGTGATGCGGCCCCGGGCCACCGCCTCGGCCAGCCACTCCTCATAGATTGGCTGGCAAAAGCTGTCCACAAAGTCGTCCCGCTGTACGCCGCAGGAGCGCCAGAACTCATTCAACGCGCCCCGGGCCGCGCTGTAACTTGTGGAAAACATCTTCACCATGACCTCCGGCGGGATTTCCAGCGCGGAGCCGATTTGCTTGATCATGGCGTCCGTGAATTTGTCGTACCCGGCGTTTGGGTGCTTCGGGTCCGCAAAGGCCACCGTCTCGCCCGGATTGAGGCCCACGATTGCGCCGCTTCCCAGCTCCACGGTGCTCGGGTCGTCGGCGTCAAGCAGCTCATGGTCCGGCAGCATCTCGCCAAAGGGTCTGTCATCCGTCGGAGACTGCGGCTGTACGAACACCGTAAACATGGCGGAGATAACCGCCGCGTTGATCTCAGCCTCCGTGTATCTGCCCAACTGTTTCAGGGCTTCCAGCACGGGGGCCAGAATGGGGACGCCGCGAAGCTGTCCCGCCCGCTCCCGGGTGATGACGTGGACGATGTTCCGCTTCCCGCTCATGGCTCCTCGGGTCTCCACCCGTTTCCATCGCAGGTCGGCGGCCACTATGGAACTGTCGGATAACGGGTGTCGGTTGCATACCCAGTAGGCCACCACCAGCCCCTCCGCGTTGGTTTCCACGCCCTGCACGATGCGATGCACCCTGTGGCCGTATACCTCGCAGGGGACCAGTCTGTCGTATCCGTCCGGGCTGCACACCCTGTCCGCTTCTATCACGCGCACGCGCAGGTTGTATGGCTGGCCCTTCTGCTCGCTCACGGGTAAGACGGCAAAGGCGTCGCCATTCATCAGGTAGCCCATGTAGGCGAGCTGTTGCAGCTTGTAGAAGTTGCCCAGCCCGTCCATGTCGCAGTCCGGCGTATCCGCCCACAGGGCGAACTCCCGGATGATCTTCTCCTGCAATTCCTCTGCCTGGTCGATGGTCAGCCCCAGGTATTCGCTGTCGATCTGCGGCGCTGGCACCAGGCCACCCGCGACCACGTTGGTGCGCAGGGTCTTAAGCGCCGATGTCGCCACCGGCACGCCCATGTAGGCGTCGCGGCTGCGCTGGCGGAGCACGTCGATGTTGTCCTCGATGTCCTCCTTTGCACTGCCGCCGTGATATTCCCATCCGCGCAGGCTCTTTTTGGTCAGGTTGGCCCCGTAGTTGCCGTAGCCGCTGTTCAAAAATTGCAGCGCCGATCTGGCGGCGCTTCTTCGTAGTGCATGGACCGGGGCCACCGCCTCCACGCAGCGGTCGATAAAGTTCTTCGCCATGGCCCCTCCTTACACGTCGCGGGGCACGAAACGGTACAGGCGGTTTCTGCCTCCGTGCGTCTCGGCGGCCTCGGCCTCGGTCAGCCTTGCCGCCCAGTATTCCATCTGTGCCCGGATTTGTTTCAGGTCAGCCCGCGTCAGCATACGTGTTCCGATCTGGTAGCTCTGGCCGGTCGCCACGGCTTCCTCCGCTGCCAGCCAGGTATTCAGTTTCTTTTGACACAGTTCTTTGCTGAAAACTGCCATATCAAATACCTCCACTCAGGCGTCGGCGTCCTGCCGCTCTCGGCCTCCGCTCTGTGTCTGCCTCCGCTCTTTGCAGCACAGGGTTTGCGATTTCCAGGGCGGCGGTGGCATAGTTGCGCAGGTCCAGCGGTTCGTTTCGCTTGTAGCTGGCGTCCTTCAACTCCCACACGATCACGCTGCGCCCTTTTCGGAAGCGCACCACCATCTTCTCGCTGGTCAGCCCCCGGAAATACGTCTCGTCGTATCCGGCTTCCTCGTTCAGCGGAAAGTGGCAGTAGTTCGGCCCCTTGGTCTCATGCTTCAATCTCTGGTACAAAAGGGCTTTGCCCGCGTCTACGCCGATAATGAACAGCGGCGTCTTGACGCGGTTGTTGGTGGACGGATTGCGCAGGTATGGGACCTCCTGGCCGCCCTTTCCCTTGATGGCGAACACGCGCCGCTCGTACCGCTCCTTGGTGAAGCGGTACACTTGGTCGGTGTGGTGGCCGCCGCTGTCGATGCAGGTGCACAGGATGGTCAGCGGTGTTCCGTCCTTTTTGTAGAACGGCGTCAGCAGGAAGTTGTCCAAATCGTTCCAGACCTGTTCTTTCAGCAGATCGCCGTAAATCTTCTGGTATCGGATGCCCCAGCTCTCCTTGCCGACGCCCCAGCCCACGACTTCCACCTCAAAGCGGTCATCCTGAACGTCCACGCCCGCCGTCAGCACCAGCACATCCTCCGGCACCTGCGCGTCGTAGATTTCGCGCCGGTTCACCAGCTCGGTATCCTCAAGCCGTTCGCCCGGCTCCTCCCAGGTCTCGCCCAGTTCGGTGTTGACCCATGTTTTCATCTTCTCGGGGTCGCCCTGGTCCAGCAGCTCCTTGGCAAGCAGAAACTTTTCCACCACCTCATGCCATCCGCAGAAAGTGGATGCCAGCGTATTCAGGTGGAACCCTCTGACCGCCGCCCCCGGGTTTTCCGCCACAAAGCATCCGCGTATCTCTTGGGCCTTCCAGGCGTATTCTCCGCTCTCCGCGCCGCACCGCTCGCACTTGTGCCGGATGCCCTTTGTCAAGTCGCTCCGGTCAAACACGATGTTTGCCCAGCGCAAAGGCTGGTAATGGCCGCACTTGGGGCATGGCACGTTCCATTCCTCCCGGGTGGTCTCCTGGAACTCGGTCTCAATGCGGCTGCTTCCCTTGATGGTCGGCGTCGAAACGATGACCGTTTTCTTGTCCCAAAAGGTCGTCTGGCGCTTCTGCGCCAGCAGGAGGGGGTCGCCTTCTGTTCCGGCGCTGGCAGGATAGCGGTCCACCTCGTCGCACAGCACCACTTTGATTGGTCGGCTGGCAAGGCTCGCTGGACTGTTCGCGCCGATGATGGTCACGTGTCCGCCCGGAAAGTTCTTTTTCAGTATGGTATTGCCGGAATAGCGGCTCTTGGTGTCTACCAGCACCCGCAGCACCGGCGTGTCTCGTATCATGGGGGCAAGGAAGTCCTTGCTGAAGGTCTGCGCCATGTCCAGCGTTGGCTGCATGACCAGGACCGGGGCGGGGTAGTAGTGCATATAGTACCCCAGCATATTCATCAGCATTGCCGTCTTGCCGATCTGCGCGGCAGACTTGACCACCACCTTGCGCACATGAGGGTCGCCAATGGCGTCCATGATTTCCCTCTGGTATGGGGCATTGTCCGTGTGCCACCGGCCCGGCGCGGCGCTGTTCTCCGCGCTTAACATTCGGTAGGTGTCTGCCCACTGGGACAGGGTAAGCTCCGGTGGCGGTTTCAGCACCGCCGCGCAGCGGGCAAACATCTCCGCCGTCTGCGAAGAAAGCTCAACTGTCCTGTTCTTTTTTCTCATAGACCTCACTCCGCTGTTTCAGCCAAATACGTTCATATTCAGCCCGGCGGCACTTTGGGAACATACACACGGTCTTTCTGTCGCCCGTCCACAGCTTCCAGATGCACCCTTCACATTTGGGTTTTGTTTTCTTCTCCATCTCCGCCTTCCTCCCGAACCGCAAGGGCCACATCAAAATTTCGCAGCTCCTCAAGCGTTTCGTCGATGGCCTTTTTCAGCTCGTCAAAAATGCTGGCCTGATCTCCTCCCATGGTTGCCAGCGCGGGGGATAGCTTCGCGGGCAGGGAAAGGAAGCGTCCGCGAATATTCAACAGCATAGTCTTAATTCCGGTCTCGATCTCCTCCGTCTTGTGCAGCTCTCCCCGGCGCAGAGCGTTTTCCATCTCCGCTGCCTCACGCTTGGCGCGGGTCAGGCCCGCCCGCTCGTCTGCAAGGCTGCCATTTCGCAGGTAAGAGATATACCGGCGTGTTGTGTTTCGCAGATCGTAGAGGCCCGGCGAGTGTTCTTCGATAACACCCTCGTCCCGGAGCTGGCGCACCCGCCGCTCCGTCAGTCCCAGCCAGTCCGCCACTACCTTGCTCGTGTAGAGCTTCATAGGTCCTCCTCATAGTTAAGGCCTTCCAGGTCCCGCTCCGGCGCGTCCACGCCGTCCTCGCCGGTCTCCGGGTCCGGTGTTTCCACCACGCCCGTCGCCCGCACACGCAGGATTTCCAGTCTGGCCCTTTCCAGTTCCAGCCGTTTCTCGTTTTCTTCCAGCGCCCGCAGACTGTCCGCGATCTTGGCGATGCGGCCCTGCACCTTGTATAAGGCGTCCTGCAATTTCATCGCCCTGGCAAAGCCGCTGTCCTTGCTGTACATTCCCATCTGCTGGTTGGCGCCATCCTTCTTTCGGTCGCCTCGTCCAGCAGGCACGCGCATATCGAGCACGCTGTTCAGATACAGCTCGTCCTCCGGGGCCGCTTCATAGTCTGCGATCTTGGCAAGTATCCGGTGCTCTCGGAGCTTGAGTATCTGCATCTCGTGTTCCAGCGCTGCCCGGCTGCCAACCGGTGTCTGCTCCACCAGCTCCCGCTCGGCCTCGGTCAACATATCAAAAAAGATGGTGCTGTAAGCTCCATCTTTTTCGGCGTTCTTGTTGCCTGCCGGTGCGCCCTTGTGGCTCCCGGCGGCGTTTTTATGTCCGGCGCTGTTTTGGTTCCCGGGCTGGCCGCCGCGCTTCTTTTTCGGCTCCGCCTTTTCCCATTTATCCGCCGACTTCCAATTTCGCAAAGTCTGGTACTTTACGCCCAGGCTCTCCGCAAGTGATCGGAGGTCCACCTGTTCTCCCCGGCTTTTTCGGGCGAGGTATTCAGCCTTGGCGGCGTCCCGCTTTTCGCTCCGCTTCGGCATCCGCTCTCCCCCTTATCTCCGGTGTGTCTCGCCTCCGCGCATCATTCAGATTTGCCGGGAGGCGGGAGTAACCCGTCTGCGTACCCGCTGCTTTTACTGGCTCCCGGCGTGTGCAGCGGCCCGCCACGGCCAGGGGGGACTTGAACCCTGACCCTTTCGGCGGTAAAGGATGCGAAACCCGCCTGGTTTTCCACGACCGCAGCGGACCCCTATCAATAGAAAAGGCCCACGGATTTCTCCATGAGCCTTTACTGCACGATACCAATATAGCACGGAAAACCTGCGAAAGTTGCTAACTCCGAAAAATTTTTTTCACGGAGCAAAACCCGCTCCCGCTCCTCACGCGCACACGAGCGCCCGCGCCTGTTCCATATAAGACAAGATCACCGTCCGCTCGATGCCCTTATGTCCGCAATCCCTTGTGTCCCAGCGCTTTGACCTCAATTTTCTTTTTTTGAACCCCCTCCTTTTTCCCGCCCGGCCCGCCGGAAACGAAAAAAATGCCTCATACCTAAAAAACTTTTGCGCTCTCGAACCCGCAAGGCTCCCCGCCGCCGCCAGGAGGACCCACCGCCAGTGGGGGAGGGACATAGGGAGGGGGTATTCGTGCGAGCGCGCGTGTTTCTTCGCGCGGGCGGGCGTTTGGCTGGCCTGTGGTGTCGATGGGCTGGCGGTGTGGCTGGCGGTGGCCTGCGGTCTGCCGGGTTGCGGTGTATGGCCTGCGGTCTGCTGTCCTGCCGTTGGTGGGCGGTTGCTTGCTGGCCTGCTGCTGCCTGTCTTGCGTGTGTGGGTATGTGCCCATGTGTGCAGGCGCGGGAGCGGCTGGCCTGCGGTCTGCTGTCCTGCCGTTGGTGGCGATGGCCTGCGCCCCGCTGCCGGTCTCGCGTGCCCATGCTGGCGCGCATGGGAGCCAGTGCCGGTGGTCTGCTGTCATCGCTCCCGGCGTGCCTGCTCTCCGGTGCCCGTCATCCTGCGCCCGGTCTGGCCCCGGATGCCTCCGGGATGGATTTTATGCGCCCGGTTTGGTGTCTTGATAGCTTGTATATATATGCCCCCTATAATCCCCCAAACTGTGCATTTTGCACGAAAAATCTGCACGAAAATTTGTGCAAAAATAATTCCCACGGTCCCCCTTTAGGGGGGACCTGGGAACGGTTTTGGGGGTCTTGACGGCGCAAAAAATCGCCGCTATCATTCGGGCCAAGCGAAGGCCACACGGCCAACGCCCCGGACCCGCCGCCGGGAAAGTTCAGCGGGGGCCAAGTGAACGGGCCGACACGGCGCACGGTTTGAGGCACCCGCCGAAATGCCATCCCAGCCCGCAAGGGCAAATAACCTGACAGGAGGGGAAAGGACATGGACGAGATGACAAGCCAAGAACTCAACCAGTTTTTGGAGGCCATCGCGGAACTGATCGAGGCCAAGGCCACGACACCGCAGGAAGCCGCCGAAATCGTGCGGGGGAAGAAAATCAAGGCGTAAAAAATAGGCCCGGCACCCGCTAAAGCCGCCGAGCCTATCACCCCCGGAAGGGTGGCCGCTCCTGTCAGCGGCTACCCGGATTATACCAGAGCAACGCAAATAAATCAACGCCCTACGGGGCCGGTCAAAAAATTTTCCCCCGTAGGGGGAACCCCCGGACCTCGAAAAAAGTGCTTGACAAGTTGACACGCAACAGTGTATGCTTACAGCAGAAAGCAACACGCAACAGTGTAAAGGCCGACAGGCCGGAAAGGATGCGACATCATGGAAAACAGATACAACGTGAACGCACTTCTTGACATGGCGCAAGAATACCTGAACGCAGAGAACGAATACCGGGTTTTCTGCCTGACTTTCAAGGGCGGATGGGTCCCCGACTTGAAGCCGGGCGACTACGGCGATTATCGCCATAAAGAGACCGCTGCAAGTTGCGCCTTTGATGCCCTGCGGAGCGCCTGCAAGGTCGTTTCCGCTGATATGGCCGCCGTGATCGGCATGGCAAAGGCCATGAACCGCTACGAAAAACGGGAGCGCTGGCAAGTCTGCGCCTCCTTGGGATGGATGGACGAGGACAACGCCCGCCGTTTCCTGGCAGAGGATCGCAACGAGTTCGCCGGATACTTCCGCAGCACGGGCCGCCGCTGCCCCTGGTCCGCCTGACTTCTCCCGTCTGATGATGGCCCGCCGGTCACGGGCCGAAACCGCCGCCGAGGCGGTCACGGGAAACCAACACCCGCCGCACAAATCACAACACAAATTTTTGGAGGTTTTCACCATGACAAACAACGAGATTATTTATGAGACCGTCCGCAGCATCTTCACCCCCGCCCAGCTTGCCGAGCTGGTCAGTGCCACTTTCACCGCCGAGCAGATCAGCGCCCGCCGCGCTTCCGTCAAGATCACCGTTTCCGAGGGCAGCGACGAGACCCCCGACGGCATTTTCTCCGCCATGCTGGCCGCCGAAACTTTCCACACCTTCGCGGAGTGGAAGCGCATGGGGTACAGCGTCAAAAAGGGCCAGCACGCCGCCATTACCTGCAATCTCTGGAAGTACACCGACAAGCCCGGCAAGGCTGCCCGTGAGGCCGCCGCTGCTGCTGGTGAAGATGCACCCGAGAGCGACCCGCATTTCTACATGGCAAAATCCCACCTTTTCAACGCCTTGCAGGTGGAAAAAAGCAAGGCCTAACCCCAAAACGCGGACACTTTAGCAGGGCTGCACCGCATAAAGCAACCCCGCCCCAGCCCGACAGGGCCACACAAAAATTTTTGGAGGTAACACAACATGAAGAAAATCAAGGTCATGGGCAACTACACCCCCGACGCAACAAAGGCCCTGAAATCTGCCGACAAGATCATCTGCCGCACCACCGACGACGGCGCGATCTACATTTGCACCGGCTATTTCCTGTACAAGATGACCGGCGCAGAGTACGCCGCAGCCGTGCAGCCCGTCACCTGCTGCGAGCCTGGCAACTGGACGATCACCAACGGCGAGAAGCAGGACTGGGCCACGTTCGACGCCGTTAAAATCCTGACCGATGCCGCCAAGGCCGCAGACGCCGCCGGAACGCTGGCCCGCTGCCCGCTGACCCTGGACACGGGAAAAGGCACCTTGCAACCGTTCTACAACGCCGCGCAGGACTTCGCCGCGTTCTACAATCAGCGTTATATTTCCGCTTTCCATCCCGCCGCGACCATCCGCGCACAAAAAGCTATCAGTTCCGCCGTGGTCTATATGGACGGGGAGCCGGTCGGGCTGGTCATGCCGGTTAGACCCGAAGCAGACGCAAGCCGCGCCGTCAAGGCGTTTTTCACCGAAGCCCACGCCACAAAACCTGCCGAGGCTGAAACCCTCCGCGCCGAGCTGGCCCAGGCGCAGAACGAGGCCGAAGCCCTCCGGGCGCAGCTCGCCCAGCAGGCCGCCGAGCTGGAAGCACTACGCAGCGCGCCCCGGTCCAAACCCGTCAATGAAAAGCCCGAACCCAAAACCGCCGCCGAACTGATCGCCGCCCGCTTCGCAGACTTGGAAGGCGTCATCGCCACCATCAAGGGAGCGCAGACTGCCGCGCCGGTGGTATGGCTTGCAGGCGACACCGAGAAGCACGCCGACGCCATCAAGGCGGCGGGCGCAAAATGGAGCAACAAAAAATCTGCGTTTTATGTCCGCGTCGCCTGACGCACAAGCCCGCAAGGCCGACGCACAACGCGCCGCCGGTGCAAGCCCGGCCCCGCTCCACAAGGGCGGGGGCGCTCATGGGCATGACCCACAACACAAAACAGGAGGATTACAAGATGGAGAAAAACACGGCCTTAATGGAGCTGCCCCGGTGCCCCGTCCACAACACCCCCATGGAATACCGGCCCGCCAGAACGCGGGAGCAGAGTTTTTGCGGAACTTGGTACGACTGCACCACCCCCGGCTGTACGTGTAGCGTTCTCTTGCCGTCCGCAGAGCTGGCAGCCATGTATGACAGAAACGACGGCACAAACAGGAAAATTATCTGACAGAACGGAGGAAACACCATGACAGCATACGAACGCGCCCACCAGAACACCGCCGATCTGCACTATGCAGGCCCTGACCGGGACGGCGTGCACATCATCATTGACGCCGCCGAGACCGCCCCGAACCGCTTCGAGATCGCCGCCCTTCGCACCGGCGGCGGGGAGCTTGCCATGATCGACGCTTACAGCCTGGACGAGGCCCGCCGCGCCTACAATCTGCTTTATGATCGCTATGTCACTCCGGCCACAAAACCGGGCACAAAACCGCTCGTCGGCAAATATGCCCAGCTCCGCGACGATCTCCGCGCCGTCTACAAAATCGGCCAGGAGGCCGCCGCCCAGGTGGAGGACAGTGGCACCTGCAACATGGACGCACCCGCGCTCCGTCTCGCAAGATGGAACCGGGCAAAGGTGGAACAGGCCTGCAAGGAGGCGGGCGGCGGTTGCTTCCACTGGGAGCTGTTCAACCGCTTTGTGATCTGCTTCCCCATCCCCGGCCAGGCCTACAAAATCGAAACCGCCGCCGAGGCCATGACGGACGCGCTTAAAAAACTGGGATATGACGCGCTCACTTACTGCGCGATGGACTGACCCACAAACCCGGACACCTTCGCGGGCCGCACCGGATAAAGCGACCCGACCCCAGCCGAAAACCGGCACACAAAACAAAAACAGGAGGTTTCACCATGTACGAGCAATACAGCATGATCGACCCGGCCCCGGACGATACCGCCGCTGAGGAGACCAAGACCCAGCAGGCCCCGCCCGAAACGGAGCATGCCCCCACCCAGCAGCCTGCCGCCGGTACAAAATACTACGAGATCAACGAGGAGACCGCGCGCCGGTCCCATGAAATGATGTCCATGACGGACTACAAACCCGGCAGCGCCACCGCCGAATACCAGGCCGCCGTGGACAAGGCCGCCGCCTTGGTGGAGCGCAAAAAGAAGGCCGTCAGTCCTTTCTATTACGACAAACTCAACGCCCTTCTGGACCGCTACGCACGCCGCCTTGCCCAGTGGACCAACGACTACAACCGCAACGGCGCAAGCTGCCCCTCCGTCCTTGTCTGCGGCCCGGCCAACTTCCCCACAAAGAAGAAGGCCAGGCAGAACGCCCGGGAGGAGAGCCTGTGGGCGGAGTACCGCGAAATCCAAGCCATTTTAGACAAGATTAAAAGCATTGGCACCGGCCCTGTTGATCTGGCCGACCCTCACGCCCGTGAGATGCTGCAAGACCAGCTCCAAAAGCTGCAAGCCAGTCTTGACACCGGCAATGCCATGAACGCCTACTATCGCAAGCACAAAACAATGAAGGGCTTCCCGGGGCTGTCCGACGACGCCGCCGCCAAAATGGATGAAAGTATCGGCAGCTCTTACAGTTGGGTGCAAAAGCCCATGCCCGACTACGAATTGACCAGCCTGCGCGGCAAGATCAAGCGCGCGGAAGCCCGCCTGGCCGAGCTGGACCAGCGACAGGAGCAGCAGGCCCAGCCCGCCGAAGGCACAAAGTTTGACGGCGGCGAGATCGTCCGCAATCTGGAAGCCGACCGGCTCCAAATCCTCTTTGACGAAAAGCCCGACGAGGCCACCCGCGCCGCGCTCAAGTCCAACGGTTTCCGCTGGTCTCCCCGATACAACGCCTGGCAGCGCCAGCTCACCAGAAACGCCGAGATCGCCGCCCGCCGCGCCCTTGGCATTGAGTAACCACAAAACCGGATACCTTGGAGCCGCCGCACCGGATAAAGCGACGGCACCCCATACAAAACCCGCCGCCCAGGGTAAAGGGTAGGAAGGATGCAGAATGATAGTCCCAAAGTATGTGCAGGAGCTTATGAGCCGGGCAAAATACAACTTCACTCTCCCCGGCAAAAACCCCAACGCAGAAGTTGGTTACACCATCGAGATTAAAAAATATTCCCACTACGAAACTGCCGACACCTTCCGGGCCGAGATTGACCGCCTCAAAAAATGGGTAGACCGTCAGCCCGGCGGCGAAATGATTATTATTTCCCGTCCGATGCACACCGTTCACAAAACCATGCAATACGCCACCGTTACTATCTTTGACCCCGTAATGCAGAAAATTGAGCAGTATATTCCGCGCAAGGAGGAGAACACAAAATGAAAACTGCCGGTTACTGGCCCTGCCGCAACGAAATCATCAATGCCCATCTGTCCCAGCCTCACAAATACGAACCCTTCACAGAGCTGTTCGACGCGGACCAGCTCGACGCCATCCGAGACAAATACGGCGCGGACCTGTACAAAGAGTGCTATGCCGATGCCCTGCATGAGGTCATGGATGCCGCCAACGTCACCACCCATCTGCGGATGCTGGGTGTGGACTGCAAGCCCATTTTCACCCCGGATGACTGCCACGTAAATTTTATCGCCGTTTTCTCCCTGGGCAATACCACGGCGGAGCGCATCAACCAGATCGCCACAAAATCTGCCCTCTGCGTCCTCTTTCAGTGTCCCACTCATTGACCGCAAAATGACGGCCTGCCATCTCCGGTAACAAAAACGATGGACGGCGACACTGTTTCGTGTTATAATGCACAAAACAGACCGCAAGGAGGTATCCATGGACAACAGCATGCAAGAGATATTCCCCGCGTTCCGCCTGGTGGCCCAGTTTGCCGACGGCCAGCGCCTCTATTTTGACGGTCTGACCGAACAGCAGGCCATGGAGCGCATGGAGGCCGCCCAAGCCCAGCACGGCGACCTCACCTGGTACGACGGCGTGACAGATCGTGACTACGAAAACGGCAGATACCACGCCATGACCCCGCCGCCACCCGCCATCACCTTGATCGACTTGACCGAATACCCCGGTCCGCTCCCAGGAAAGGAGGACTGACTATGCCAATCCCCGAATACAAGCGCCGCAGCAACGACAAATACAACGCCAAGTGCGACTATATCAGTCTCCGCCCCGTCAAATCCGTCGGCTGGGCCATCCGCGCCGCCGCCAAGGCCGCCGGGCAGAGCGTGCAGGGCTACGTGGTACAGGCCTGTCTTGATCGCATGAAGCGGGAGGGCCAGCCCCTCGAAGTCAACACACCCGATGAACCGGAAACATGACCACACAGAAAACGCCACCCCGGCAAGCCGCCATCGACGGCCCGCCGGGGTGTTATTTTGACGTATTCGCAAATTGTTTTTCCACGTGCCATTCGTTTCCGCCGGAAACACTTTTTGCGCGCGCAAAATCACTGACAGAAAATACACGATATAGAACAAAAACGGACTTCCGCCGCCCGGCAGCCGACGACGCCTTTCAAGAGGGCCAGATGCAGCTCCCAACGGCACAAAAATTTTTCGCCGCTTAATATGTACGCGCGCGCGAGGCGCGGGCTAAAAGCTCCTCCGTCATGGGCACCTCGTCCAGCGCCTCCCTCAGGCAAGCGACCGCTTTGTCGTGCCAGCTCCGCGCTGTACTTTCCGGCGCTCCCATGCGTACAGAAATGGCGGCCCAACTGTGATGACATTTGTGCCTCATTTGCAGGATGCTTTTGTACTTACCGGAAAGGCCGTCCAGGCAGCCCCGCACAGCGGCGGCGTCGCCCTCTAAAACCAGCAGCCGCACGTGTATCTCTTGCAGCCGCTCCCACACGCCCAGCGTATCCAAGCGTATCGCGGCGGCCTCCACGGGCTTTCCCGGCCCGCCGCCGCCCGGCATACCGTCTCTGTCCGCGCCTTTCAGCGTGTCATACAAGCTCTCCTGTTCCCGCTGTTCTGCCCTGAGTAGCCGCATCATCTCCGGTATCTCGTAGTAATACTGGATGATTTTTTTCACATTCTTGTCACGCATCTGTCAGCCTCAATTCTTTTGCTTATTCCTTCCGCCGTTCCTCCCGTTCTTCGGCAGGAGCAGTCTCCAATTCATCTGCCAGCAAAATGCGGTCCCGCTTTTTCTGGTGTTCCGCCTTCCACCGGGCCAAAAAGCGCCGCTGAGCGTGCTGGGCGATGTTCTTCCCGTAATAGCTGGGCATGGCCTGTTTACGCTTCGCCATCGCCGCCCTCCATGCTATCCAAAACGCTCGTCTGGTCCCCCTCCTCCGGCTCGGTCTCCACAGGCGTGACCGAACGGCAGCGTTCCAGCTCCCGCCGCGTCATCGCGGCAACCTCCTCAAGCTGTTGCACAAAACTCTCCTGCACGGCTTTGTACGGGTAGATGATACCGGCGATCAGCATACCCGTCTTTGCGACAACGTACCGCCCGCCGCTCTCGGTACGGCGCACATAGAGCTGCAAGAAATCCGCCTGATCTTCCAACGGTCCCAGGTACTTGCTCTGGATAAACAAAATCCCGCCGGTATAACGCAGGGGCAGCAGCACCGTTCCGCCGTAGGAGATCGTAACGCCCATATCCTCCGCAATCTGGTCCGTGGCGCTCACGTCGTCCACGTTTATCCCCTCCGGCATGGCCTCATGGATGAAATAGGCCTTGTCCTGCTTCTTTTCCGTCACGTCGAACATCCGGTACAGACTGTCCTCCTCCATGTAGGGCAAGCCGTGAAGGGGATAGGTCGCGCACCCATCCCCAAGCCACTGCGCGATTTCGCCGGTGCTGTCCACTTTGTCGTGCAGTCGGTAAATATTCACGCTGTTACACAGCGCCGCCACTTTTTTCAGCTTCATACGCCACCCTCCCAGTCAATGCAGGCAGGCCCGCCCACCTGGAAACTGCTCACGACCTTGCGTACATCCTCCGGCGTGGCGTTGCTGATCTCAACGATGCTGGTCTTGTCGCCGTAGGTGGTGACGCGGACGTTCCGCCGCGGCTTCTTCGCCGCCTTGATGATGTCGGCCACCTCGGACAAGATCGTCGCCGCAAAAATGAGCGCGCCCAGCCAGGTCCAAAAATTTGCAAAAATAAGATTGATAACAGCCATGGTCATTTCCTCCATCTGTCGATTTCACAGTCAGCTCCGCTCAACCAGCGTCCGCCAACCTTGTGTACATAGTCCAAAAACAAAACCGCTCCCGTATATCTGACCCGCAGGCCTTCCAGGTCCCCCGCCGTCACATACAGACGGCCACAGACCTGTTTCATATCCCGCCAAATCTCCCACGGTACGAAAAAGAAATGGTCCTGGATACCCACGCAGACTGCCGCCAGCGCGCCCTTCTTCGCGTGGTCCTCCAACGTGTCCATTTGCGTAGAGGTCAGCACATCCCGCTTCATGCTCTCCGTGGTGGTATATTTCGCCTCAAAGATGATGCTGCGCCCGCCGTCCAGCGTGCCCTGAAAATCCGGCTGGGCATGGGCGGTGAAACGGCCTACAAAAATGCCGCCCTCCCGCTTTTCCAGCACGCGAAACGGCTCCGGCGTCTTTTCCACCTTCGCCCGGCCCTGATTTGCATACAGAATACAAGCTCTCTTGATGGCCTCCTCGAAGTCGTGGCCCCGGTTGTTGCTCACGCTGGCCCGGTATCTGTCCAGAGTGCTTTGCTGTTTCTTCATGCCAGCCCAGCCTCCGCGATGTGAGTAGCCCGCATATCCGCCGCGTGCAGCTCGTACACGATGCGGTATTGCTTCATGGCCTCGTTCAGCGCGGAGCTGCCGCCCCGCACGGCTTCATCCCACGCGCCCATGTGCCAGCGGATTGCCAGTGCCTCGTCGTCGTTCAGCCGCAGGAACCGGGAGATCAGGTACACGGACTTTTCGCCGTGGCCAAATGGAAACTGGTCCTTTTTTGTGTAGACCAGCACGGGTCCCGGCCCCGCCTGATGTTCCCGCACGTATGTATTCGCCTTGCAGATGTCGTGCAGCAGGGCGCAGATCGCCACGGCTTCCATCGTGGGTTCGTTGTCAATGACCACCTTCCGCAGCTCCTTGAACACGTTGATACTGTGCTCCACAAGGCCGCCCGGGTATGCCAGATGATGCTTCGTGCTGGCCGGTGCCTCAAAGAAGTCCGTCTCCTGTTCCAGCCAGGTCATCAGCTCCTCTGCCCCCGCCCGGTGGATGTGCTTCCGGTACAGCTCTTTGAAGATTTCCTCATTTGTCATGCAGCTTCCTCCAATTTGTTTTTTAACGCGCTCGTCGCATGGTCAGGTAAAAATACCATCCAGTCTGCTCGTTGAACGACTTCTCGCAGTCTACCAGCTCCCAGCCGTGATACTGCTTTTCCCAAAACCGTTTGAACTCCTCGCTGTCCTCTGGCAGCTTGGCGATCTTCTCAAGCTGACGGCGGGTATACTTGCCGTCGTTGGGATTGCGGTGCCATGGCTTTTCCAGATTTTGCGATTGCGTCCAGTGCTTCTTACCGGCGCTGTCCTGCACCATGTATCCGGCCATGCTGGCGATGCCCTTCTTGTTGGGCTTGAGACGGTCGGCGTTTGCCCAGCCGTACATGACCGGCTCCCGGTCCTTTGTCCCTTTGACCTTCCACCACAGCTTTTCCACGGTGTCCCGGTCCAGTCCGCCGTTCATCAGGATGTGGTGATGCAGTCGGTGTGTTCCGTCTTTTTTTCGGCCAATCTGTGTCACCAGCAGATACTTGAGCGGTGGAAGGCCTTTCTTCTTCCGCAGATACGCCACCCGCCGCAGATACTTGGAGACGATCTTCATGGCCTCATCCTCAGTGTCCGGCAGATGCTCCGGGGCGTAGCTCAGATGTACGGCCAGATCAGCCGCTCCAAAATTGCTGTTGGCAAGCTGTACAAAATACCGCTTTGCCCGGCGATCATTGAGATTTTTCTGTTTTGGAGAGGAGACTGCCACCTTCTTGCCCCGCTTCCGTCCCACGGCCCGCTGCTGCTGTCCGCTGTACGGATATATCTCCGGGGCAAGATAGTCTTTCCCGCAGTGGATGACCTTCTCCCGTATAAATGACCTGTTTATCATCTGTACCCTCTTTTCGCGGCAAGGATAATACCCATTACAAGCCCGTCCGCCGCCTTCCGGCGGCGTCCCTTTTTGCCCCGGCGCTTCCCCGCACCCGAAGCCTCCATATTGACTTATGCCGCGCAGTGTGGTACAATATGTTGTGTCAATTCTCCAACGCACAGCAAAATCTTGATTTTCTCCCCCGGCTTTTCGCTTCCCACAGCGAGCGCCGGGGGAGAGTGCTTTTTACAACGGGATGTTAATTCCCCGGCCACCCTCGTAGTTGATGTGGTGTACGATCTTCTCCACGCTCATATTCAGCATGACTTTCAGCGCGTGGGCGGTATCGCGGTCACAGCAGTCGTTCCAGAGCATATACAGTCTGCTTCCCGTGATGCCGTTGTCCTGCATCCGCTGGAAGGCGCGCTCCGCCTTGAACGGGTTGGTGGCGTAAGCCTGCATCAGGAATGTCATCACCCCCGGATTGCCTGCGCAAATATCAAAGCTCACCATCGTAAAATCTCCTTTGTTTTTTGTCTATCTGTTTCTTCTCTCCCCGGAGCTTCCGCTCCGGGGATTTTGTTGATTTCCGATTAGATGTCAAAGCCCGGCGCAAAGCCATGCGAGTAGAAGGCGTAGTTGCTGGCCGCGCCCCCGCTCGCGTCCACACCGCAGAAGTAGTTCGAGGCGTTCGCACGGACCGAGCGGAGCCAATACGGGTACGTCCCCTCGTCTCCGCACTCCTTCACCCGGTCCCGCTCCTTCTGGAAGATAGGGAGCTGGAAGCTATCTTCCTCGTCCGGCCACCACTTCCAGTCCGGGGAACCGAACACGTCCGTGGCGGAAGGCAGCCACATAAGGTCCGCGTACTCTACCCGCTCGCCGCCGATTTCCTCCACCATCTGGCGCGGCTTGAAGATTGCCCGCCACTCCGGCGCGATATGGGGAAGAATATTCACAAGGACGTGCGCCCGGCCCTTGCTCTTGAAATAGCCCGTCTTGTTGGTGGCCTCGTCGTTCATCACAGCCTCGGCCCAGCAGTCCTTGAACACGAAACGGGCCGTTGTGGGCGTCACATAGGCGCAGACCGCCGTGACGGTTCCGCCGGTATCCACGGGCACGTCGATCTCGTCAAAGGGATGTAGCAGCTCGTCCAGCTTCCCGGCGGCCTTGTTGGTCTGCAGCATCTCCGGGGTGATGTACAGTTGCTTGTAGGCCCTCATGTTATAGGTGGCCGGGCAGGTTCCCACGTTGACACCTGCCAGCACGTCACCGCTCTCCGGCACCGTGCGCTTCATAGCCTCCATCAGCCCGGCCAGAGCACCGGCGGCCTTGTCCGTCTGCCGGTCCAGGCGTTCCAGGAACACTTCCCGCTCCTGCTCCACCAGACAGTCGCTACCCTCGACTTTCATCCGGGCCTCTCCGAATTGCAGAAATAATTCACTCATACAGCTTGTCCTCCTTTAATTTATATAGGTATCTTTGCTTTTTAACTTCTCGCGCAGCTCCTTGTTTTCCTTCCGCAGGCGGTCGTTTTCCCGGTCCAGTGCGATCAGGACCAGCCCCAACACCGCCATACAGATGACTTGAATGATCAGCACGCCAATCGGCACCAGCGCCATCGTCCGCCAGAAAGTCATAGTTCTTTCAACTCCATTCCTTCCCCGCGCACATACACACCGTCGGTTTCGCAGGCTGTATTGTCGCCGTCCCAGTATGTTTTGCAGCTCTCGCAATACGCGGTCACACAGTCCACGAAGCCTTCCGCCGACTTCTTGTACCGTTTATACAGCCGACCGTCTTTGCGCACTCTGTAATCATGTGTCAGCGCAAAATGTTCTGACATCATCATGCGCCCGCCGCACTTCGGACACTTCGCCGCCGATACCCAGTCAGTCATCGCAACCGCCCTCCTCCACGATCTCCCGCCCGCAGCCGGGGCAGAAGTGCCAGCCGTTTTCCTCCGGGCCGTCGGCCTCGAAGTTCTCAATGTAGCCGCACCGGTGGCACATCCAGGTGTCATGCGCTGGGTCAATACAGGTATAAATTGTCTTTTCGTCCATTCCGTTCTCTCCTCACACGTTCACATAGCGGTTCCGGCAGTTCACATTGTTGCAAAACCGCTCGCGCCCGATCTCACGCAGACGATGGCCGCAATACTGGCAATAATCGCCCGGCTGACGCTGCACTTCTTCGTCTGCGTGCGTCCCGCAGTATCTCATGCGGTTCACTAGGCAGACCACAGACCCCGGCTGCGCGGCGGCCATGCAGACCGCCTTTGCTCTGCAAGAATAGCAATCCATCAAACCACCTCCGCGCGCCGGTTCCACTCCGTGCTTACCATGCGCATCGCCGTTGCCGCCGCATCCTTCGGCTTGTTGACGGTCCCTGGGGAATAGGCGATTTTCTTCTCGATCTGGCACCTTTCGCATCGGATAACCGCGATGATGATACCGCCGCCCACGGACGGCATTACGTGTTTGGTCGGCTCTGCACCGCAAAACGGACAACCTTTCAACTTACTCATGGCCTTCGCTCCAATCTATTGCCTGACCGCAGTTGGGGCAGTGTTTGTGCTTCTCGCAATCGACTTCGTACTGCTCGCCGCAGTTCGGGCACTCCCATGTGTCATACACCAGCACGCCGTCGGCGTATCCGTCGCCGCTCAACGCCGGTCTGGTGGGAAGCTGCTTTTTCAGGGCCTCCCGGCCCATGCGGCAAGCCTCATTGACCGGCTCAATGCTCTCGTAATGCTCCCGGTGCTGCGTGTCCAAAATCTCCATGGCCCGCTCGGTCGTCATGCGCATGTAATTCCCTCCTCTACATAGCACCAGCTCTGCGGTGCCCGTTTCAGTCCCCATGTTCGGGCGGATGCTGATAAGTACGGACTTACTCATGTACGCCGTCCTCCAACATCAGACCGCCGGTGGAATAGAGCTTATACAGCGTATTCCCGTGTCCGTCCGTTAGGTACGGTAGAAAAACCTCGTCCACGCTCGCCATCCCGGCCTCGATGATTGCCATTTGCGCCAGCACCCAGTCCCGGATATTCCGCCATCCTGTGCGCTCCGCCTGCTCCCGGTCGCCCTTGAGCTTCTGCTGCTTGAACACGAACAAAACACCGTCAATGTTGGCCGGGAGCATGAAGCCCCGCCGCCCGACAGGTGTATCAACGGAAAAGGTCACGCCGGTCGGTCGTCCCTTATCGTCGTATTCCACCATGATCTGCCGCGCGCCGTGTCCGGCGAGCGCGCCCTGTATTTCTCCCAGGCTGGTGAACACGTCCACCCCGGAGGTATAATTCTTGATTGCCATGGTCATCCCTCCTCAAAACAAACTGTATTGCAGGTCATCGTTGAGCATCGACCAGCGAAACCGTTTGTCATCCGGTCGAAGCAAGCCCATGTCCTCCAACTCAAACCGCAGGTCAAAATCATGTACTGTCCGCCCATCCGGGTGAAAGTTCACGGGACTGTCCTTGTCCCATTTCAGCAGCAACGACCACAGTTCCGGGTAGTCCTTGCGGAGCTGCCGCAGAGAATTGACGCCCTGATTGTGGCACATCCAGCAGCCGTCCCGGCAACTCGTTTCGTAGCTCGGTGCCAGGATGCCCTCATACTGGCAGTACAAGCCGCACAAGCCCTCCTCAATGCCGAACTCCACCAGCGGCGCGCGCTTCCACTCGTTCAACTGGCCGAAGCGTTTAGGCTCGTCCGCCGCGATGCCCAGGTATTCCACGATATTTTTACCGCCCCTCGTGGCGGGGCTACCAGAAAACACGGGTCTTGAGCTTTGTACACCAGTTTCCCCGCCGGTTGATGGACACGGGGAAGCCGTATATAGTCGATCTTGAGCTTCTTGCGCCAGCTCCCGATTTGTGCAGGGAAGCCCTGGATGCGGACGCTTTGCTGCTCTCTTGAGGTCTGACTGACACCATGGCCCCCACAGGGTCGGGAAGCCGAGTATCGTCCCTTGTTTGGCAGTACCCCCCCCCCCCCCCCCCCCTGCCGCCTTGGGCTTTTGTCTCACCG
>Ga0129308_1000611_pt1 | contig 50022 bp, 42 predicted proteins | sample L827metagenome_FD_94440 | JGI IMG/M metagenome (GOLD analysis project Ga0129308, IMG submission 94440) | Ring-tailed lemur group fecal microbial communities from Wisconsin, USA - L827 metagenome | ecosystem: Host-associated > Mammals > Digestive system > Large intestine > Fecal | place: USA... | reverse complement strand
GCCACCCAGTTCTATGTGATCGACGGCTTTATCGTCTCGCCCAACGTGACGGTCACGTCGGTGGAAACCCTGGACCTCCAGTTCCACGCCTCGGACCACAATCCGGTTCTGCTCGAGGTCAAACTGAACTGAAAAAGAGAGACATGACCGGATCGTCATGTCTCTCTTTTTGATTGGACAGCCTGTGCGATTTCGTCCAGAGTATCCGGACGGAGCCACTTTCCAAATACCCGGGAATCCTTTAACGGCAGGTACCCCAAATCTGTATATCCCAGCTTCTTCAAAAGGCCCATGCTTGGAAGATTCTCCGGTTCGGTGAAGCAGATAAAATCCCATTCCGGATAGCGCGCATGGAGATATGCGATCAGGGCGAACAGGGCTTCGTAGGCGCACCCCTTTCGATGGACCTTGTAGGAAAATGTATAGCCGAAGGAAAACGTGCCCTCATTGGGCATTACGACAATTTCGCCGATCATGGTATCCGTTTCTTTCCATGCAACGCCGATCAGAGACGGCGATTCTATGGTCAATATGTCGTTTTTTCTTTTCTCTATCAGAGCGATAATTCCGTCATAATCCTTTGTTTGGCCCCTTTGATATTTCGCGCATTGTTCGTTGTTCCGGTAATCAAACATTTCACCGGCGTCTTTTTGATTGACGTTTCTCAGTCTGAGCCGGCTTGTCTCCATAAATGTCATAGCTTGATCTCCTTGAATTTTCAATGGATTCCAATCAGCGAAGCGCCAGAAGAAGTCAAAACTTCTTCTGGCGCGTTTTATTCAGAAGGCCAATTTTTCTTCCAGCCAGGAGACGAGCTGGTCGATGGGCAGGCGGACCTGCTCCATGGTGTCGCGGTCGCGGACGGTGACGCAGTTGTCGGCGGGGGTATTCTCGTCGCCAATGGTCTGGAAGTCCACGGTGACACAGTAGGGCGTGCCGATTTCATCCTCACGGCGGTAGCGCTTGCCGATGGAGCCGGCGTCGTCGAAGTCCACCATGAAGTGCTTTTGCAGCATGTGGTAGAGCTCCTCGGCCTTGGGGCTGAGCTTCTTGCTCAGCGGCAGCACGGCGGCCTTGAAGGGCGCCAGAGCCGGGTGCAGGTGCAGCACGGTGCGGATGTCGTCGTTGCCCTTCTTGTCCTTGCCGACGACCTCCTCGTCGTAGGCGTCCACCAGGAAGGCCAGGACGGAGCGCTCAACGCCGAGAGACGGCTCAATGACGTAGGGAATATAGCGGGTGTTCTTCTCCTGGTCGTAGTAGGTCAGATCGCGGCCGGAGGTGTTCTGATGCTGGGTGAGGTCGTAGTCGGTGCGGTCTGCCACGCCCCACAGCTCGCCCCAGCCGAAGGGGAACAGAAATTCGAAGTCCGTGGTGGCCTTGGAGTAGAAGCAGAGCTCCTCGGGATCGTGGTCGCGCAGGCGCAGATTTTCCTCCCGAATGCCGAGGGACAGCAGCCACTGCTTGCAGAAGCCGCGCCAGTAGGCGAACCAGTCGAGATCGGTGCCCGGTTCGCAGAAGAATTCCAGCTCCATCTGCTCGAACTCGCGGACACGGAAGATAAAGTTGCCCGGGGTGATCTCGTTCCGGAAGGACTTGCCGATCTGGCCGATGCCGAAGGGCAGCTTGCGGCGGGTGGTCCGCTGGACGTTGGGGAAGTTGACAAAGATGCCCTGGGCCGTCTCGGGGCGCAGATAGACCGTGTTCTTCGCGTCCTCCGTGACGCCCTGGAAGGTCTTGAACATCAGGTTGAACTGGCGGATGTCGGTGAAATTGTGCTTGCCGCAGGTGGGGCAGGGAATCGCGTGCTCCTCGATGAAGTCCTTCATCTCGGCCTGGGAGAAGGCGTCGATGGGCTTCGGCAGGGTGAAATCGTGCTCTGCGCACCAGCCCTCGATGAGCTTGTCGGCGCGGAAGCGCTCGTGACATTCGCGGCAATCCATCAGCGGGTCCGAGAAGCCGCCCAGGTGGCCGGAGGCGACCCAGGTCTGGGGATTCATCAGGATGGCGGCGTCCAAGCCGACGTTATAGGGGTTCTCCTGGACGAATTTCTTCCACCATGCCCGCTTCACATTGTTTTTCAGCTCCACGCCGAGCGGACCGTAGTCCCAGGTGTTGGCAAGACCGCCGTAGATCTCGGAGCCGGCAAAGATAAATCCGCGGCCCTTGCAGAGGGCAACGAGCTTATCCATTGTTTTTTCAGTATTTTTCATAGAAATTCCTCCAGAAATTTATGGAATCATTACAATGTCTGGATTATACACCGAATATTTGTCCATTGCAATACAGGATTTGCTTTTGTTTTTCAAAGAAATGTGGTATACTGTTTCAAAATTCCAATTTCGAGGTCTTTTGCTATGTTCCGTTCCCTTGGCAGAATCATTGCCTCCGCAGTCCTGCTGGTGATTACCGGTATGATGATGGCGGCGGCGAAGTATCTTCCCCAGCTTGTATTTCCGGCCTATCGCGAGCTGTCCCGCAGCGTCCTGACGGCCATCGCCTCCGTCACCGGGGCCTTTCCCTTCGCGGTCTGGGAGGTGCTGCTGGTCGTTCTTGTGCTGCTGTTTATCTACTCCATCGTCCATACCGTGCTGCAAAAAAAGCGGTTTCTCTCCTGGCTGTCCGGGATTGTCCTGGCGGCTTCGGTCCTTATATTTCTCTTTACAGGTCTCTGGGGCCTCAATCACTATGCGCCGGACATTTCGGAGGAGCTGAATCTCCAGATCCGCGAATATTCCGAGGAGGAGCTGACCGCCGCCACCCGCTACTATATGACAGAGGCCGCAAACCTTGCGGGACAGGTCCGGCGGGACGCGGACGGTAAGATGGTCTGCGACGACTTTGAGGACTGGGCCAGGCAGGCCGGCGCCGCCTTCGCGCCGCTGGCAGAGACCTGGCCAGTGTTCTCCGGCAGCACCGCCCCGGTCAAGAAGGCGGCCCTCACCGGGCGGCTGATGAGCTATCTGGGCAACACGGGCGTCTTTGTGGATTTCACTGCCGAGAGTACGGTCAACCCGGACACCTTCCCCGCCAGCATTCCCCATACGATGTGCCACGAGGCGGCCCACCGCTGCACCATCGCCGGCGAGGACGAGGCGAACTTCGCGGCTTTTTTGGCCTGCGACGCCAGCGGCGACCCGGCGTTCCGCTATTCCGGCTACTACTCCGCCTTTGTCTATTGCTACAATGCCCTTTACGACGCGAATAAATCGGCGGCGACCGGCCTCTGGACCGAGGGAACGGAACTGCTGCGGGCCGACTGCGGCGCGGCAAACGACCACTACGAGCAGTATGAGGGCAAGGTTCAGGACGTGGCGACCAAGGTCAACGACACCTACCTGAAGACCTTCTCGGAGGAGAGCGGCGTCCAGTCCTACGGCGAGGCGGCGGACTACCTGATTGCCTGGTATCTGCAAAATAATGCTTGACAAATGGTGGAACATGCCCTATAATAAAGCCTGCCTCTGGACGATTAGCTCAGCTGGTAGAGCATCCGCTTGACGTGCGGAAGGTCGCAGGTTCGAGTCCTACATCGTCCACCAGAAAACCCTCTTTTGCCGATCTGACAAAAGAGGGTTTTTTTCATACGAAACTATTGATACGTTTACTTTCGGAAGGGATAAAGCGGAATGGGAATTTTCTTAAATATAGACAGCACGCATTATTTTTATACACGTGACTGCGGGAAAGATTATGAAAAGCAGGTTCGTGAATTCGCGGACATTTACAAAGGAACGCAGGTCGAGCGGATCCTGTACGGCGTAAATTGTATGCGTGCGAGCTTTAACAGCCGGTGCTTTGACCGGTTGTGGGACGGTTTTGACCCTTCTCAGGGCGCTGAGCAGGAGCTGTTCGGCGCGCTTACGGGGAAAAGCAGAGAAATGTACCATACGATGGTAAAAAATGCGTATGCATTCAGTGTGGAGCACAATGTTTATCGGGACTTGATAGAGAGAACGCGAAAAAACGGCATTTCCGCATGGGTGAGCGTCCGAATGGATGATTTGCACTGTGTGGACAAGGAATCGCACCCGTTTCACAATACGTTTTGGAAAGAAAATCCGCAATTTCGGTGCAGTCCGTACAAATTTTCCGCGTATCAGGATAAGGCGCTGGATTACCGTTATCCCGAGGTAAGGGCGCTCTATAAAGGGCTGATCGCGGATGTATTGGATCAGTACGACGTCGACGGGCTGGAGCTGGATTGGATGCGGTTCGGCTATGTGTTTACGCCCGGATTTGAAGAAGAGGGCCGCAGGATTCTTACGGAATATGTAAGAGAGATCCGCGAATTGACGGATCAGGCGGCGAAAAAATATCACCATACGGTTGAACTTTCCGTTCGCGTTCCCTCGCGTCCGCAGACCGCGTTTGAAATGGGATATGACGTATTGGAATGGGCGGAACAGGGCCTGGTGGATGAAATTGTCTATACGCCGTTTTGGGCAAGCGTTGAAAATGACATGCCGGTTGAATTGTGGAACCGGATTTTAAAGCACACGAAAGTCCGCGCCATACCGGGCCTGGAGCTGCTTCTGCGTCCTGATCCGGAGGAGACCGGTTTTCAAACCAATTCCCTTGAAACGGCGCGGGGATCGGCTTATCAATATTTGTCGCGCGGAGCGGAGCATATCTATCTTTACAATTATTTTGATTGTCTGACAGCGATGAAAGACCTTCAAAACTATCCGACTCTGCTCCGGGAACTCGGAGAACTGACGACAATGTGCGGAAAAGAGCGGAGACACGTCGTGACGTTTTCCGATATCCATACGCCAGGAACGGCGTTCGGAACCTTATTGCCGGCAGCTATAAAGTCGGAAGGGGAATCGCGGATGTTCCGGATAAACTGTGGGCAGTCGGAAAAACGGGAAGCGTTTGTCTTTTTGGGATTAAAGGAGTATTCCAAAGAGGATGTTGAAACGATCAGGATATTTGTAAACGGCCAGAGGTGCGAAAGGGAAGAAAGGGAAATCACGAAATATCCGTTCCCCGAGGGCGATGTATATTGCTACCGCGTGTCAAAAGAGGCGCTTCGTTCGGGAGAGAATATGGTCGATGTGATTGGCGTCCCGTCCGTCATTTGCTGGGTGGAGCTGTATTTCGCAGAGCAGAGCAAGGAACATTAAAAGCAGAGAGATTTGAAAACCCCCGGGAGTCCGATCGGACTCCCGGGGGTTGCAGTTTAGAGCTTACAGGTCAAGGCGTGCGGCGACGGTCCGGTACTGGCCCTCCTGGGCGTACCAGAACGACATCAGAACGGAGCCGTCCCGCAGAAGAAGGGCGCCCGGCTGGCCAAACTTCAGGAAGGAGAAGATTTCGGCCATGCTCCGGTCCTTTCGCATCGGCACATCCGGCTCCCAGAGAAGCCCCTGCTCCACGATGTCCCAGGTCCTTTTGGAAAAGTCCACGATATAGCCGTAGATTCCGGGGCGGTCTGTGTCGCGGCGGACGGCGTGGAGCGCCAGAAGCCGCTCTCCGCCGATGGCGCAGACGGAGGAGGCCTGGCCCAAGATGCCGGTAGAGACCGGCGCGCTCCAGGTGCGGCCGTTGTCGGCGGAGAAGACATAGTGGTTGGGGAGACGTTTGCCCGTGGCGGTGTCCTCGTTCCAGCCGATGCAGACGAGGGCTCCGGACGCGAGCTGGCAGAGCCGCTGCTCATAGCAGGTCACCGGCGCATCGTCAAAGGCCATGCAGACGGCGTCGTCCTGCCAGGTCTTGCCCTGATCCTCGGAGCGGAGAAGCCGGCCGCACAGCTTGCCGGTCATCGTGCCGTCCCATTTGGGAAAGCCCGTGATCGGGGTGACCCAGGTTCCGTCGGCCAGGACGGTCAGAGGCGCCGAGGCCTCCGCGTGGGGGCCCCAGGCGCAGGGAATCTCCTGCCGCGGACTCCAGGTTTCGCCGTTGTCCTCAGAGATGGCATAGAAGATGAAGTCGTCCAAAAGTCCGCCGGTCTCCGGATTGCCCAGGGGAAGCTCCGGGTCGTCCCGGTAGTAGGCGTAGCCCAGCGCGATCAGGCGGCTGTCCGCCAGCGCGGTGACCTTGCAGCAGTCGCTGACCGGGCGGCCGTTGTGCTGCGCGGGGAACATCCGCTTCGGCGCGCTCCAGGTCTTGCCGCCGTCGCTGCTGCGGGAGAGGCAGCTTGCCATGTCCACGCTTTCAAAGGCCTCGCCGATGGCGTGGGCGGCCAGAAGGGTCCCGTCGGCGCATTCGCAGAGGAAGGGGAAGGCGCTCTGGCGGCTGCGGAGCTGGGGAAGCGGATTGTCATAGATGAGGGAAAGCTGCGAAATTTTCATAGGCGTCACCCCTGATTCGTCATTTCATACTGTACCGTGACGCGCCGGATGCGCGGCGTGCCGCAGGCGCACTTGGCGCAGAGGGCCAGACGGTACTGGACCACGCCGGAGAGTCCGAGAGAGGAGAGGTCCTCGCCTGCGCGGACAGACTGCCAGGGCGCTTCGGAGAGGGCGCCTTCGGTTTCAGCGGCGCGGAGCTCCGTCTCCACCCAGGAGGTGGAGGTGCATTCGCCGTCCCAGGTCAGGGCGGTCACACGGGCGCCTGCCGGCAGCGGATAGGCTTCGGAGGTGTAGCGCTCGCGGTCGCCGCGGTCCAGGATGTTGCCGGGGTCCACGGTACTCATGCCGTGAGGGCCGACGGTGGGCAGTACGGTCTTGCGCTCGTCGGAGAGTCCGTCGGGGCCGCCCCAGAAGATGAAGGATTCGGACATGTGGTTGCCGTATTTCTTGTGGCCGGCAATCGCCAGGTCGGTATAGCCGTCGCCGTTGAAATCGCCGGAGACACAGCCGGAGCCGGAATGGTTGAAGAGATAGCGGACATTTTCCACGCTGTAGGAGCCGTTTTCGCCGGGGTAGAGATAGGACAGCAGGTCCCGGGAACGGCCGTTGTTGTAGGCCGTGGCGTAGATATCGAGGCTGCCGTTGCCGTTGTAGTCGCCGACCGTCACGGAGTTGGCGCAACTGACCGGAAGCTGCATTTTTCGGTTCTCCTGATAGCCGTCCGGGCCGCCCCAGTAGACGGTGACATAGGACTCATAGAAGCTCTTTTTGCCCACGGACTGGTGCTGGGCCAGGAGCAGGTCCGGCCAACCGTTTCCGTTCAGGTCCGCGACCGTCGCGGAGGCGACGCCGTCGGCCAGCAGGGTGGTCATGCGGTCCTTGGAGTAGCCCTCGGGGCCGCCCCAGAGGATGTAGCAGCGCGTGCCGCAGATCTCCGAGACAAACAGGTCCAGCCAGCCGTCGTTGTTGAAGTCCGCCGCCAGAACCCAGCGGACCTGGCCGTATTCGTTGATAAGCTCCAGCTCCTCCTTGCTCAGGGCCTTTCCGAGCTCTTCGCCCTTGACAATCGTCTCGGGGGCATAGCCCTCGTCGTTGGGGCCAAAGACGATGCGGGTGCAGTTGTCCAGGGAGTAGCCGTTCTCGCTGCCGTGGAAGATGCGGAGCTCCCGGTTGTTGAAGCCGCCGAAGGCCAGATCGAGATAGCCGGATCTGCGGAAATCGCCCAGGGCGACGCCGTGGGAGCGCACCGTGGGAATCTTGACCAGCCTCGAGGGATCGACGCCGGTGCCGTCGTTGCGGTAGATATAGCTGCCGTCGTCCCGGTAGGGGGCGTCCTCAAAGCAGTTGCAGACCAGAACGTCCACATGGCCGGTGTCGAAGAAGTCGCACATGGCGCCGTCGACGGCGGAATGGGCCGGCAGCTCCAGACGGCGCTCCGGGACATATCCGTCTTCGCCGCCCAGGTAGATGTAGATATTCTCGCCGCCCTCCTTGCGGTTCATCTTGTGGTTGAGCATGACGATCTGCTGCTGCGTTCCCCCGGCGGGATAGCCGGCGAGAATCTTGGCGCTGTCGCCGCCGGTGAGCGTCAGGAAGCAATCGGCGCCCTGCTCCGAGATACGGTAGACCGGGCAGGGAACGTCCTGCTGAATGCATTCGCCGGCGCGGCTGACGATCAGCGCCGGGCCGTCCAGATCGGCGATGGTGACGCCTGCGGCGCCCTGGACGGGAACGGACAGGAAGCGGTCCTCCCGAAGCCCCTCCGGGCCGCCGAGGTAGACCCGGCAGTCCGCCGTCTCATCCCGGCCGGCAAAGACCGCGACGGCCAGATCGTCGAAGCCGTTTCCGGTGAGGTCCCCGGCGGCGGCAAAGATGGCCTGCGGGCAGGCAAAATGCTTTGCCCGGCGGATGGTCCGGCTGCTGTCGCAGGTGTAGAGCGAGAAGCCGCCGTCCTCCACGGCGAACAGATACGTTTCTCCGCCGAGGGAGACCACCGCGGGCTTCCAGCTCATGTCGTATTCCACGACGCCCGCCGTCGAGCCGCCGGAAGCAACCCGCGATGCCTCGGCAGTGCAGGGAAGGAAGACGATATTTTCCGCGCGAAGGCCCTCGGGGCCGCCGAAGAGGATGCCGACCTTGCCGTCGGCGGCGCGGAAGTAGAGGTCGCAGAAGCCGTCGCCGTCCAGATCGGCCGCGGCGGCCGCCGCCAGATTCAGCGGGACGTCCGTGAAGCAGGCCGGCGCGAAGCCGCGCGCCTCCTGATAGAACACCCGGAGCTGTCCGGCGGAGAGGAACACGAGGTCCATCCGGCCATCGCCGTTGAAATCGCCGGCGCAGACGCCGATGGAGGCAGGAGCGGGAAGCTCCATGCGGTTTTTCTCCGTCAGGCCCTCCGGGCCGCCAAAATAGAGAATGGCGGGAAGATCCGTATGAGTGCCGTTGTGCTGGCAGGCGATCACGAGGTCCTCGCAGCCGGTGCGGTGCAGATCGCAGAACAGCCCGTCAAAGGTGCCGCCGGAGGGCAGGGCGAAATGCCGGGTGTCGGCGGGGAGATCGGGATAGACGTGGATGGGCGGCCGCTCATACATGCTCTGGCTGCAGGCAAAGAGCAGGTCCGGATGGCCGTCGCCATTGATATCGTATTGGAAAATACGCTGCAGCGTACCTTTTTTTGAGACATAGAGGTTTTGTCCGCCGTTTTCCATGGTGCCTCTGGAAAAACCGTCAAAACCCTCCGTAATCCATTTCATGCTTGTACCTCCTCATTATCCGCCCCAGGCGGGTTTGTAGCGGCCGACGTCCTTTCCGCCGATACGGAGCAGCCGGATCTGGCGGTAGAGCGTTCCCTCGCCGGAGTCGTAGCCCGGCAGCTCGTCCTTATGGCCCAGACGGCGCATCATCGACCACTCGGCCTTGCCGCGCACGCGGCTGTAGGTGTCCCAGAGGCTGATGTGGCTACAGCCGCAGTTATAGAGCTCCAGCGCCCGGTTCTTATATTCCTCCGTGGTCATATGGCGCGGCATGATCTCGAGATAGACGGGCACGCCGTACTCCTTTTCGAGACGCATGAATTCATCCACCCGCTCCTGTTGGGTGGCGGGACCGCGGGGTACGCCGTGGGAGTCCGCCATCGGCGGCAGGAAGTTGACGTCCTGCATCCGGTAGATCAGATTGTCCTCCCGTTCGCGGGCATATTTGGTGTATTTTTCGAGGTCGATACGGCCGGGGTTGCCGTCCTGCCAGACGTCGCCGTCCAGCACCTCGCGGATCCGCTGGGGATAGCTGATGACGGCGGTGATGAGGCCCTCTCTGGCCCAGGTCTCCGGGTCGAGGCCGATGTGCCGGCAGTCCCAGAGGCTGAACAGCACGCGGGCATGGAGGCCGACCTTCCGCTCCGGGCAGACCTCGTCCAGACGGGCGCGGAGACGGCGAACGAAGCCGGTCATGACCTCGCAGCGGAGGGCCGTGACGCGCTCGTCGTCCAGCGGCAGGCAGCGTGGGTCCTCGCCGTAGCGCGACTGAAACAGCTCCACAAAGGGCGGCTCGAACAGGACATAGGGCACGCCGCGGTTGCAGATCATCTCGACGGCGTCGCAGCCGGTTTTGGCCATATTGGTAAACTGGTCGAGCATGTAGTCCTGCACCTCGGGATAGATGTAGGAGAGGGCGTCGATCGGGAGACCGTCCCGGTCGATGCAGCGCAGCTCTGGGTGCTCCACGGCGAAGACGTTGGCGAAATACATCTGGTCGTCCGGGAACTCCAGGCCCCAGGCGCCCATGCGGATGGATTCGCAGATCTTCAGGCCCAGCCGGTGGCCGTAGTCCGTCACATGGGACAGCATCTCCATGGTGAAATAGGGCTTCAGCTTGGTCTGCACGACGGGGTCGCTGTGGGAATAGAAGGCAAAATTGTCCACATTCCCGGTGGAGACCTCGCCGTCAAAGAACGTGATGTTCTCCATGGAGAACCATTCCACGTCCGAATCGATGAATTCCTGCACGACGGTGCGCCACTGCTCCTTGTCCTCCAGGCCGTACATGCAGAACATGCCGTGCATGTCGTTGGTGGCATAGAGCCGCTTGGTGTCGGTCCTGGCCTGGTCTGCCTTGTAGGCGGCCACCTCCTCATCCGACATGGGCACCACGCGGATCCAGCCCAGCATCGCCGTGGCCGGATGGCCGCCGGGGTGCTTGCTGATCTCAATGGACTGGCCGGTCAGATCGGCGCAGCGCCAGAACGCCTCCTCCATGGAATGGAATTTCGGCGTCTGCGAGGGGCTCAGGGAGAGGTGCATGACGGCCTCGTCGCCGGTGAGCTTCAGCCCGACATAATTTGGATGGTCCATCCACTTGGTATAGGTGCCGAGGGCCACATAGATCTTGTACCAGCCGCGGAGCTGCAGCGGAAGCGTCACCGGCTCGGGACGGCCGTCGAACATGGAGACCAGCATGGAGCCGGTCACATCCTTTGTCTCATAGGGGACGGCGTTCCACTTGAACCGCTCTCTGGTGGATGAGATATTGGCCGCCGGGGCGCAGAGCGCCCCGAGGTCGGAGAAGATGATTTCCTGACGGTTTTCCATCATATATATCCTCCTGTCTGCCGGGATCAGCCGCCCCAGGCGGGCTTGTAGCGGCTGACGTCCTTTCCGGCGATGCGGAGAATGCGGACGTCGCGGAACAGCTCGCCCTTACCAGAGGTGTAGGAGGGCAGCTCGTCCCTGTGGCCCAGACGGCGCAGCATGCTCCATTCGGGCTTGCAGGGTACGCGGCCATAGGTGTCCCAGAGGCTGATGTGCGCACAGCCGCAGTTGTAGAGCTCCAGCGCCCGGTTCTTATACTCCTCCGCCGTCATATGGCGCGGCATGATCTCAAGATAGACCGTCACGCCGTATTCCTTCTCGAGGCGCATGAATTCGTCCACCCGCTCCTGCTGTGTGGCAGGTCCGCGGAGCACGCCGCGGGAGTCCTCCATCGGCGGCATGAAGTTGAAGTCCTGCCGGCGGTAGATGATTGTCTGCGGGCTTTCCAGGGCGTATCTGTGATATTTTTCCAGATCGAGAAGCTGCGGGTTCTCCTCCTGCCAGATGTCGCCCTTCAGCACCTCGCGGATTCGCTGGGGATAGCTGATGATGGCGGTAATCAGGCCCTCTCTGGCCCAGGTTTCGAGGTCCTCGGCCACATGGCGGGCATCCCAGACGCAGAACTGCGTTCTGGCGTGGAGGCCGATCTTCCGGTCCGGGCTGATCTCGTCGAGACGGGCGCGGAGACGGCGCACAAAGCCGGTCATGATCTCGCAGCGGAGGGCCGTGACGCGCTCGTCGTCCAGCGGCAGATAGCGGGGATCCTCGCCGTAGCGCGACTGGAACAGCTCCACGAAGGGCGGCTCAAACAGGACGTAGGGCACGCCGCGGTTGTAGATCATTTCCACGGCGTCGCAACCGGTCTTGGCCATCATGGCGAACTGGTCCAGCATGTAGTCCTGCACCTCGGGGTAGATATAGGAGAGAGCGTCGATGGGGTCGCCGTCCCGGTCGATGCAGCGAAATTCCGGATGGGCGGCGGCGAAGCTGTTGACAAAATACATCTGGTCGTAGGGGAACTCCATGCCCCAGGCGCCCATCCGCAGGGAGAGACACATCTTCAGCCCCGAGGCGTGGCCATATTCGACGAGGCCGCTGAGCATTTCCGGCGTGAATTCCCGCTTGAGAAGGTCCTGGACGCGGCGGTCGCCGTCCCGGCAGAAGGCGAAGTTGTCGGCATTTCCGGTGGAGACGTCGCCGTCAAAGACCAGAATGTTTTCCAGCGACAGCCATTCCACGTCGGAATCCAGATATTCCTGCACGACGGAGCGCCACTGGTTCTGGCCCTGCAGGGCATAGCTGCCCAGCATGCCGTGCATGTCGTTGGTGGCGTAGATTCGCTTGGTGTCGGTCCTGGCCTTGTCGGCCTGGTAGGCGGCGACCTCCTCGTCGGTCATGGGGACCAGACGGACCCAGCCCAGACAGGCCTCGGAGGGCATGCCGTGGCTGTGCTTGCTGAGCTCCAGGGACTGGCCGGTCAGATCGGCGCAGCGCCAGAAGGTCTCCTGGAAGGAATGGTAGGCGTAGCCGCCGGCGTCGCTGGGAGAGAGGTGCATGAAGGTCTCGTCTCCGCTCAGCTTGAGGCAGACCAGATCCGAAACGGGCGCCGACGCGCCGTAGGTGCCAAGGGCTACATAAATTCGATACCACCCTTCGGCCTGCAGCGGCAGCGTGACGGGCTGCGGCGCGCCGTCATAGACGGAAATCAGCATGGTTCCGCTGCATACGGCGGTTTCGTAGGGGACGCTGTTCCATTTGTATTTCTCCCGGAGCGGAGAAATGTTTTCCTGCGGGATGAATTGGTTGCCAAGGTCGGTAAAAAGAAGTTCCTTGCGCGTGTCAGTTTTCATGGCTGAGTGCTCCTTTCATGCTTGCAGCGAACAGATGATAAAAAGATTGTTACTTGGATGAACGGCGGAAGGTGTAGGACGCGGCGCCGGTTTCTTCGTCATAGGCGTCCAGCGTGAACGTATAGCCGGTGTCGGCGGCGAGGGTTTCCATGACGGTGCGGGTCGTCTCCACATACCACGGCGAGGGCACATGGGACACGCTCCGCATATAGGAGACGGCGGGACAGCGGGCGATCTCTACATGGAGCGTCTCGCCGTCCAGCCGGACGGAAAGCGCGTCGGAGGCGTGCTCCACGGCGTAGATCCGCTCCAGATGGGCTTGCAGGGCAGCGAGGCCGTCCGTCCGAATCTGAGCCTCCAGGCCGCGGTAGAAGTGCCGCGTGAAGGTCTGCAGGTAGTCGGTGACGGCGGCGTCTCCGAACTTTTCGCCCAGATAGGCGACGCCCTGGTCCACGCCGTTGTGGAACTGCCGGTGGAGATATTCGTTCTGCGCTGCGCGGCGGTCCATGATCTCCGTGTTTTCGTCCGGAAGGAGTCTGCCGTCGAAGCGCTTCGGATCGTAGATCAGAATCGAGCAGGCGGCCTGATCCATGCCGCAGTAGTTGTAGATGTATTCGAGGCCGAAGGGCCGGACCGAGTGGCGGTAGCCGTCGCAGTGCAGGCAGTAGCGGGAATAGGGCTCCAGCCCGCAGGAGGTCTTCAGATCGAGCAGCCGTCCCTTGGAGGGGCAGTGGTGCATCTGGAGCAGGAACCAGCCCGCCGGCTCGTTGAGATACATGGTGAAGTCGGCGGCCTCCTCGTTGAGGGACCAGGCCCAGTAGTCGAAGCAGCCGCGGATCCCGGAGCGGCGGACGTAGCCGCCGAGAATGGTGTCGGACTGGGCGTCCGGCTGGAAGCAGTGGTCCCAGTAGCGCTGGACCTCCTCCCTTCCGTAGTGCTCCTCCAGATAGGTGAAAAGCTCGCTGTAGGCGGGAATAAACTCTGTGCAGGAAATCATAGGCGCATCCTCATTTCTCCGGCAGTGCCGGCACGGATTTATGGGGTCCGTTTCTCCAAAGTTGCGCTTATTATACGGGATACGTTTCTGCCTTTCTATAGTGAAAATCTACGAAATAAGTGCGAAATATATGGTGGAAACGGAGAATTTGTGCTCTTTTGAAAGGAGAATGTTTGAAAACGGAGAAGCGTCGGGCCAAATCTCCGGCGGCGGGGCCAATCGTGCGAAAAAGGGAGACGAATCCGAGAAAACGCGAAGAATTTGCCGGGTGGGAATCTGATTTTTTCCGGCGGATTTTCTTCGGAGGAATGGGAAAAAACCGGCGAAAATGTTTTTGCGGGACATGAAAAATAAATCAATGTCTGAAAATACCTGTTTCTATTTGCGGTCCCCTGTGATAAAATGGGCAAGAAGGGCTTGTCTTCTTATGTGTCATGGGATCCTGCTCCGCGGATTCGGCTGCGTTGGAAGATGTGCCCGTTTTTGTTATCAACATCGCCATGCGCCGACGGAGACGGCGCGGCCTTGCAGCTTGATTCCACAGAATGGAGGCCATCGGAATGAGACGTTCCGGATTTCGCAGACAGAGAATGGCAGAGGGCGACGACCGTCCGCTGCCGAAATATGGCTTTGGGAGAGTCTGGCATGTGCTGACCACGCATTTTTCCAAGCTGGTGCTGGTGAATTTGCTGGCAGTTGCGTTCAGTGTGCCGCTGTTCACGATTCCGGCGGCCTGGACGGCGATGAACGCGGTCATCCAGCAGTATTACCGGACCGGGATCGGAGATGTCTGGTCAAAGTTCTTCCAGGAGTTTAAAACGGCCTTTTTCCGGAGGCTGGGCTACAGCGCACTGCTGGCGGTCCTGCCGCTGCTGGGCTGGTTCGTGGGCAGCCGGTTCAGCGAGGCTGTGGGATACGGGGTTTGTACCTTTTTCGTGGTGATGGATATCTTCGTCATGGGATGGTGGTATCCGCAGATGTCCATTTTGAAGCTGAGCCCGTCGATGGCGCTGCGGAACGCCTTCATGCTGATCTTTATCGCGGTCGGGGAAAATCTGAAGCTGCTGATCGTCACCGTGCTGACAGCTGTCTTTGTCGTGCTGCTGTGGCCGGTGTCCATGATCCCGATTGTGCTGTTTCTCCCGGCGCTGATTGTTCTGCTGATTACAAACATAGTGAACCCGGTGCTGGATGCGCGCCTGATCCGGGAAGACGGAGAACAGGCGGAGCATCCGGAGCCGTGACAAAGGAGACGTTGACAATGAAAGCGATTATTCATGCAAAGGCGGTACTTCCGGGCGGTATTCTGGAGAATGCGGTCATTCTGACGGAGGGAGAGAAGATTCAGGCTGTCGGCACGGGGCTGCCGGTCCCGGCGGGCGCGGAGGTGATCGACGCCAGGGGCCTGTGGGTCGGCCCCGGCTTTGTGGACATCCACAACCACGGCAGCGGCGAGGAGAACAGGGTGTGGGCCCAGGACCCCGAGCGGGTGTCCCGCTACCACCTGCGCCACGGCACGACCACGGCCTGCGCCTATCTGGGCTATGACCAGGACCGGGAAACGCTGCTGCGGACGACGGAGAAGCTGCAGGCCGCCCTCGACCGCGGCCTTGCGCCCAATGTCTATGCCATCGGCTTTGAAGGGCCCTACGTCAACCCGTCCCAGGGCGCCAATGTGGACCGGAACGATCGCGGCGCGCCGGACCCGGAGGAATATACCCGGCTGTATGAGGCCTGCCATGGCAAAGTGATGCAGTGGATGTACGCTCCGGAGCGGGACGAGGACGGCTCCTTCGCGGCCTTCCTGCGGGAGCGGCGGATCCCCACCGCCATCGGCCATTCCAACGCCTCGCCGGCCCAGGTCCGGACGGCGGTGGACCGCGGCGCGACCATCACGACGCACCTGTTTGACGCCATGGGCTGCTGGCTGGGGCCGGAGTCCATCCATCTGACGGGCATCATTCAGGACAGCATGCCGGTCGGGTGCCTGATCTGCCCGGAGCTGACCTATGAGCTGATTCCCGACAGCCTGGGCATGCACGTCAAGCCGGCGAATCTGAAGCTGGTGTACCAGTTGGCCGGTCCGCGCCGGATTGCCATCATCACGGACTGCACCAGCCGCGACTATAACCCCGCGGACTATCCGGAGGACCCAAAGCGGAGTGTGGTCGATCTGAATTTCAACGAAAAGGGCGAACTCTCCGGCTCAGCCCTGACCATGGACCAGGCGTTCCGCAACTTCATGCGGCATACGGGCGCTTCCGTGACCGACCTGTTCCAGATGACGGCGACGACGCCGGCCCGCGTGACCGGGATCGACCATCTGACCGGCTCCATCGTGCCGGGCAAGAACGCCGACCTTGTCATGCTGGACTCCGAGTTCCAGGTCCAGGGCGTGTTCCTGCGCGGCAGCCGCGTCGTGTAAATAAAAAAATGCGTGACAGGCCCCTCTTTGGAGGGGTCTGTCTTTTTATTCCTCTCCGCTGGGCAAAATCCGCTCACGTTTCCGATATTCCGACGGAGATATGTGGTAGTAGTGATTAAAGGCCTTGTAGAAGGAGGATTCGGCGGTATAGCCCACAAGCGTGGCGATCTCACCGACGGCCTTGTCGGTCCGGCAGAGCAGCATGCTGGCGTATTCCATGCGGGATTGCAGCATCTTCTGGCGGAAGCCCATGCCGTAGGTCTGAATCAGGATTCTGTTGATCTGCCGGCGCGAGAGGTTGAGCTTTGCGGCAAGGTCGTCCTCGGTCCCAAAGCTGTCCGGCCAGGGCGAGAAAAAGGTATCCATGATGCAGATGCGCGAATCCACCGGGTAAACGGTTGAGCTGCGGCCCGGCTGGTTGCCGATCTCCAGATTCCGGAACAGGTGCACCAGCAGAAGGACGAACATGGAGGAGAGGGCTTCCTGCCGAAACGCGTCCGCCGCCACCGCCTCGTCCAGAATCTGGTAGCAGAGGTGAATCACAGGCGCCGGAAGCGAAACCTGCTTGCCCATGGGAATCTGGGCAAAGAGCTGCCGGTTCAGCTCCTCGGAATCCGTTTGAAAGCTGAAGCTGAAGCGGAGAAACTCCTCGGAGATGTTGTGGGGATAATGGAAGCGGCCCGGCGCGATGAACACGGCGTCAGAGGTGTTCAGGCGCAGCGTCTCCTCTTCGATATCCAGAGAGCAGCTCCCGGCGAGCAGGATGTGAACCTCGTATTCCGCGTTGCAATGCCTGCCGGCCATCCAGCGTGTGATGATCGACCGGTCTGTGTTGTCCAGATGAAGTTTCATCAGGGCGTTGGAAAAATTCAGATCCAGATTGACTTTGCTTGGAGAAAACATACGACGGCCTCCATTCGTTGGTTTTGTCTTTATTTTACCAGAAAATTTGCAGATTGCTTCTTTCTTCATATGCCGTATTTTATGTTTTTATGTCAAAAAAAGAAAGAATATGGCCGAAGCGCACAGGAACCTGTCCCTTGATGCGCCCAAAAGGGCCGAAAAAGCGAGTCCGATTTTCATTTGGGGACAGCCGCGGAAAAATGACGGCATGTAATGAAAGTTGCAGATATTGTACAAAAAGATTATGATTTAAATATAAAGTCGTCGGGAAATGTGCAAATTGACAGAAAGAAGGAACGCCGATGTTTGCGATTACCAACGCAAGACTGGTCTTGCAGGATGAGATTCTGGAAAACGGAACCCTGGTGATGGAGCGTGACCGGATTCTGGCCATCGGCCGCACACTTCCCGTTCCGGCGGGATGCCCGGTTCTGGACGCAAAGGGAAGGCTGGCCGGCCCGGGCTTTGTGGATCTGCACTGCCATGCCGGCGGCGCGTTCTTTGCCTATCAGGACCCCACGGCGATGGCGAAGCACCATCTGCAGGGCGGCACGACCGCGCTGAACTGCACAATCTATCATGACATCGGCGTCCAGGGCGCTTTGGACGCCATGGAAAAGATTCGAAGCGCCATGGAGGCGGACGCGCCGGGCAATATCCTGGGCGTCCACTTCGAGGGCCCGTTCCTGAATCCGAAGCATGGCTGTTTTTTGGAGCTGATGCGCCCGGTGGACGAACAGGAATACCGGACATACATCGAGAAATACGGGGATATTCTCCGGCTCTGGACCGTCGCGCCGGAGCTGCCCGGAGCGGAGGCGTTTATGGATGCGGTCCGCGAAGCCGGGATTGTGCTGGCGGTCGGCCATTCGGAGGCCTCCTATGAATGCGTCTGCAACGCGGCGGCCCATGGGGCCACGGTGTGCACCCATCTTTGCGACGCCACCGGCGTCACGCCGAACGTCTCAACCTGGGAGGGCACGAAAGAGGTCGACTTCGACACCGCCTGCATGCTCCAGCCGCAGATGTTCTGCGAGATTATCAACGACTCCCTCGGCGCCCATGTGCGGCCGGCCATGACCCGGTTTATCGTGCAGGCGATTGGCCTCGACCGGGTGGTTGCGGTGACGGATGCCTGCACCGGCAGCGACGACGGCAGCGATCTGAACCTTGTGGACGGGCTGCTGTTCGGCAGCAAGCTGAAAATGAACCAGGCGGCGGGAAACTTCAAGCGCAATACCGGATTGAACGATGTGGAGGTATTCCGCGTCTGTTCCCTCAATCCGGCCAGAGCGCTGCATCTGGAAAAAGAGATAGGGTCGCTGGAACCGGGCAAGCTGGCCAACCTCGTCGTGGTGGACGACGACTACAACGTCTGCCAGGTGTTCCTGAAGGGACGGCTTGCGGTGGACAACGACGGCGGAAGGGATGTGCCGGTATGAGAGCTGGTACGGCGATACGGGATATTTCACCAAGCGGGCCGCTGCCGCTGTGCGGCTACCCGGAGTCCCCGGTCTCCACAGGGGTCCACGATCCGCTGTATCTCGCCGCGTTCTATCTGAGCGACGGAGAGACCGAGGGGCTTTACCTGACGGCGGACCTCTGCTTCTTTGCACAGCCGAGGGCCGAGCGGATCGCCGGGAAGATCGCGGAGGCCACGGGTATTCCCGCGGACAACATCCTGCTGGCCGCGACCCATACGCACTATGCGCCGGCGACGGACTGCGATATTTACCGGGAGGTTCTGGGACCGGAGCTCTGCCCGGATTACATGGATTTTGTACAGGCCATGGCGGTGGAAGCCGCCTTGGAAGCTGTGGATACGGCCTTTGCGGCCCGGCTGGCCTGGAGGACGGGCTGCTGCGGCAGGGAACAGGGCATCGGCGGAAACCGCCACGACCCGGAGCGATATGCGCAGGACCCGTCGGTGACGGTGCTGGCCCTGCGGGACGAGACGGAGACCGTCCGCGGTATCCTGGTCAACTATGCGCTCCATCCGACGGTGCTGGACACCAGGAGTAGCCTTGTGACGGCGGACTATGTGGCCTATGTCCGGCAGACTGTGGGCCGGGAGTACCCGGAGGCGGTGTTCGGATTTATGCAGGGCTGCTCGGGCAATCAGTCCAGCCGCTGGTTCCGGCGGGAGCAGACCTTCCGGGAGGCGGAGCGGTTCGGAAGCGCCATCGGCGCGGAGGTGCTGCGGCTCCTGCAAAGCGCGGAATTCCGGCCGGTGCGCGGCCCGCTTCGGATTCGAAAGCTGGAGTTCATGCCCACGCAGGTCCGGCATATCCCGCCGCTGGAGACGGCGGCGGCCCAGGCGGCAGACGCGAGAAGCGCCTATGACGAGGCGGTCGGAGCCGGCGCACCGGAAGCCGTTCGCCGCTCGGCGGAGTGTACGCTGCTGGGTGCGGAACAGATGGAGCTGTATGCCCGCGGCGCAGAGCGCTATGGCGAGCAGGCGATTCTGGCCACGACGGTGCCGGTTGTTTTGCAGCTTCTGACGATGGGGGAGCTTGCGATTGTGGGCATTGGCGCGGAGGTCTTCGCGGAGGTCGGCCTGGCCGTCAAGGCGAAGACGCCGTTCCCGGCGACCATGCTCTCCTGTCTGACGGGCGGATGCCCTTGCAGTTATCTCTGCGCGGACTATGCCTATGACCAGCTCTGCTATGAGGCAGCCGGCTCCCTGTTTGCCCGCGGCACGGCCGGAGAACTGGCCGGTTTCATCAGCGCGTCCCTAAATCTTCTTACAGATGGTGATATCCTATGAAAATTGAGAAATTCCAATTTGGTTTTGTCCCGGCCCTGGGAACGCCGCTGGATGCGGCGGGAAATCTCCTGGCGGAGAGCTACGCGAAGCAGATTTGCTGCATGCTGGACCACGGCGCGGTTGCGCTGCTGTCTATGGGCTCCATGGGCCAGCAGGCGTTTCTTCGCAACGAGGTCTGCGTCCAGGTGGCGGAGACCGCCGTCCGGACGGCGGCAGGGCGCGTGCCCGTGTTCGTCGGCGTGATGGACAACTCCATCAGCCGGGCCAAGGAACGGATGGCGTCCATGGAGCATCTGGCGCTGGATGCGTTCGTGTTGACGACGCCATACTATGAAATCGACACCGCCGACCAGGTCCTGAAGTATTTTTATGAGGCCGGCTCCTCCACAAAGCATGGGCTGCTCCTGTACGACCTGCCCGGCGTGACCAAGTTCAAGATCACCTACGATATGGTCTGCCGCCTGCACGAGCGGCTCCCGAACTTCTGCGGCATCAAGTCCGCCGATCTGGCTATGCTGCGGAAGATCCGGCTGAATCCGGAGCTGCAGGACCTGTCCCTGTTCTATTCCGGGCTGGACACCTTCGACGTCGCCTATCCCTGGGGCGTCGGCTGCATCCTGGACGGCATGTTCACCTGCACGCCGGAAAACGGCCGCAAGCTCGTTGCGGCCATGAAGGCCGGCGACCGGGCGGAGGCGGCTGCGGCGCTCAACCGGATCCTGCTCTTCCGCGACAGTATGCTGGACTGGGACCTGTGGCCGGCCTACAGCCACGCCATGAACCTGCTGGGCTTTGAGGGGCTTCACGCGCCGGACTGGGTCACGCCGGTCTCCCCGGAGATTCAGGAAAAGGTGCGCAGGGTGATGATCGAGATCGGAGAGCTGCCCGCATAAAAAGGAGTGAGGCATTTTGACGGTACAGGATTTCATTGTAAACTACAGCGCCTGCTTTGAATTTCTCGACGCGCGGCATGGCAAGAAGGCCGTGCAGGACTACTGGAACTATCTGGCCGATACCAACGTCAAGCTGTACGAGGCGGTGGCGGAAAAGGGTCTGGAGGGGTATCTCGAATACTTCTACGGCAGCGAGGGCACCTGCGTCAGAGAGCATCTGGAGGGCGGCGCCTGGATCGACGAAAACGGCGTATACACGGAAAAATGCGACTGCTGCCCCTCGGTCAGCGCGCTGGAGGCCCGCGGCAAGCGGCCCTACCGCTACTACTGCGAGCACTGCTACTGGCTCTACCGCAAGGCGCTGGAGGACCACGGATATCTCTACGAGGCGGAATATGAGCTTCAGCCCCGGGACGGCGGCTACGAGAAGGCGTGCCTGTTCCATGCGCGCCCCAAGGCGCAGGCAGAGGAGGCGTGTCGATGAGCGCGATCAACGAATGGTTCGGCAGCGGCTATGGCTCGATGTTCCGCTATATGGAGCGGACCTACGGCGAAGAAGAGCTGGAGCTCTTTTTTGAGTACCTGGCAAAGCACGCCTATTCCGATATCACACCGCAGTACCGCGACGGCGGCCTCGAGGCCGTGCGGGACCGCTACTGCAAAAACTTCCGCCTCGACGGCGGAGAAGACGCCGTAAAGGCGGACCTGACCGGCGAAGCGCTGGTGATGGAGGTCCGCTGCCCGGCCTATCACAATGCGCCGCCGCCCCAGCATCTCGACCACGCGGTCGGCCCGGAATACTGCGGCTGGTGCCGGCGGCTGAACGGGAAGATTCTGCGGGAAGCGGGCTACGAGCTGACGCTGGACTACGACGGCTGCGGCCACTGCCGGTGGGAAGTCCGGAACGCGGCGCAGAAATAAGGAGAAAACCGATGAGTACATTTACATTTAAACCGGCTCCGTGGGTACCCTATAAGGACTTTGACCCGGAGATGATGGCGCGGCTGCGCGCCATGACGAGAGAGGACATCCTGGCGCCGAACCCGAAGTCCAAGGCGAAGATCATCGTGACGACCGGCGTCGACGCAATTGAAATCGCGGATATGTTCGCCCATATCAAGGAGTCCGACGACTACGACAAGCCCTTCGTTATGATCTCCGGCAACCCCTGCCCGGATACCTATATTCCTCTGTCAAATCTGATCAATATGTTCCGGGTCAACTGCCGGAACCTGATCTGCTTCACCATGGACGAATGGGCGGACGATCAGGGCAATATCGCGCCGCTGGACTACCAGGCCGGCTTCGGCTATTCCTTCTTCAAATATTTCATCCAGCGCATCGACCCGGAGCTTCGCCCGAAGCCCGAAAATATCTTCTACCACTGCAAGGAATATACCCCCCGCTATACGGAGCTGATTATCGAGAAGGGCAACGGCGGCGCCGACGCCTGCTATTCCGGACCGGGCTGGACGGGCCACTGCGCCTTCATCGATCCCTGCCCCGAATATACGCAGGTTGCAGATATGGAGGAATACCTGGAGCAGGGGACCAAGGTGGTCACGCTCCATCCTCTGACGATTGCGCAGAATTCCCTGCACGGCGTCTTCGGCCAGTCCGGCGACGTCTCGTGGGTTCCCCCCAAGGCCGCGACGATCGGCCCCAGGGATGTCAAGCTCGCGCGTCACAAGCTGGAGAGCCATGCGCTGACGACCGGCGGCAGCTTCTCCTCCTGGCAGAGAATGGTATCCCGGCTGATTACCCATGGACCGGTGACGCCTCTGGTGCCCGGTTCCATGTTCCAGCTCATCGGCGGAACGATTTTGCTGGACGAGCAGATCGCGCAGCCGATCACCTGTATGGAGACGGTCGGATATTAAGGAAGCGGGTCCCTGACGGACCGCCGTGACGCCTATGAAAAGACAACGTACGGTTCAGAAAAATCTGGCGTTTTATGTCGGGGAGGAGGCTGCGTTCAATGCGGCCGCCCACCTGATTACCGGCAGTATCATCCAGCTATTCCTGGCGTACAAGGGCGTCGGTACGGCGCAGATCGGACTGTTCAACACCGTGATCTCCCTGGTGTCCGTGCTGGGCTATGTGGCCTTTTCCGGCCTGGCGGACCAGCGGCCGGACATCCTCCGGGACCAGAGCAGGCTCCTGCGGCTGGCGGTTGTGCTGTATCTGCCGTACCTGCCGATGGCGATGGGGATGCCGGGGGAGGCTGTGTTCCTCTGCATTCTGATCTTCGGCACGCTGCAAACGGTGCTGACCGCCTGCAAGGGCGTTCTGGTGTACAAGCTGGTCTACCAGATCATCCCGGTGGAGCACTATGGCGTCCTCTCCGGAACCGTCGGCGTCGGCGTCGGCGCAACGGGCGCTCTGATCAGCTGGGTGTGCTCCCGCCTGATCGACAGCATGGAGGGCGACAGGCCCTATCTCATGGGCATGGCGCTGTGTCTGGCGCTGCTGGTGACGGCAGCCGTGTGCGGCGGCCGGATGCGGCCCGTGCAGCAGGAGCCCCAGAGCGGCATGCTGGAGCAGAAGCGGGTGACCCTGGGGCAGCTTATGAAGCGGCCGGAGTTTACGCTGTTTCTGATTCCCAACGCCCTGCGGGGCATCACCCTCGGGGTGACAAATTCCATCGTGCTGATTGCCCTCGATATGGGTGTCAGCGCCGCCGAGGCGGCGCGGCTGACCGTGGCTGCGACCGTCGGCTATGTGGCCGGCAGCGGCCTGTTCACCGCGGCCGAGCCGAAGATGGGAAGCAAGGCCGTGGGCCTTGCGGGCGGCGTCCTGCTCTGCGGGATCGTGCTGATGCCGGTCTGCCGCGGCACGACGCTCCTTCTCCTGTACCTCGCGGCCTATACCGGGCGGGTCCTGGTGGACCACGCCGTCCCGACCATGGTGATCGGCATGATCGATCCCCAGATCTCCGGCGCTTACAACGCCTGGCGCATGATTCTCTGCAATGTCAGCGCGGCGGCGACCGCCTATGCGGTCGGCGTCCTGGTGGGAAAGGCCAGTCCGCTGGCGCTGCTGATTCCCTGCGCGGCGGCGTACCTGGTCAGCATGATCTGGTACTGCGTGCTGTACGAACCCCTGCGCGCGCGGCGGCAGAGAGAAGAAAACCGCGCGGACGATCCCGTCCGCTGATCCAAGCACGGAGGCCCGCGGCCATGGTCCGGGGCCGTCCGATATCCATCCGGTGTTTCCTCACCGCAAAAGGGCGCGGTGAGTTGCACAAATATTTTTTATCAGGAGGTCAAAATGAAAAAAAGAATGATTGCCCTGCTTCTGGCACTGGTCATGCTGCTTGGTCTGGCTGCCTGTGCTGCGAAGGAAGAGCCGGCGGAAAACCCCACGCCCGCCGAGACGGAAGCTCCCGCTGAGGAAAAAGAAGAAAAAACAGAAGAACCCGCAACCGAAGAACCCGCAACAAGCGACACGGAAGTCGAGTACACCATTCAGTGGTACGTCGGAACTTCCGCAATTCAGGATGGCTCTGCCGACTTTGTGCGCCAGAAGTTCACCGAGAAGTATCCCCAGTATGATATCAACATCATCGAGATGGACGGCACCGACACCCAGCAGCAGCTTCTGACCATGATCTCTGCCGGCGAGTGCGTCGACTGCGTCTGGGACGAGGCTGGCAACATCGTGGCTGGCGGCATCGCCGGCACCTACCTGGATCTGTCCGAGTACTTCAAGGCCGACGGCAGAGACTACGAAGACGAGTTCGGCTCCCTGGCAGCGCAGGTTGCCTCCGGCAGCAACGGCGAGATCTACGGCATCCCCAAGTACTACAACACCTTCAAGGTCTTCTACAACAAGAGCATGCTGGAAGATGCCGGCGTTGAGATCCCCGAAGACGGCTGCTGGAGCTGGGATGAGTTCGTTGCCGCTGCCCATGCTGTAAACGATCCCGACAACGGCGTCTATGGCTGCGTATGGCCCTCCACCTGGTGCGACACCATCACCTGCATGGCCGCCTGCACCGGCTGGGACTATGCCAAGGTTGACGACGCTGGCAATGTTTCCCCAAACTTTGACGATCCCAGACTGGAAGACGCCATGACCAAGGTCCGCGATCTGGCCGACGTCGAGGGCGTTACCCCCTCCATGTCCACCATCCGCGCCGAGAGCCTGAACCGCCGCGTCTACTTCGCCACCCAGCAGACTGCCATGATCGTCGACGGCCCCTTCACCTTCCAGTGGATGAAGAACTACATGTTCAACGACCCGGGCGAAGGCCCCCTGGAGTTTGAAGTCGGCGTCGCGGAAGTTCCCTACCTCGAGGGCGGCGAGAACTGCTCCTTCGCAAACGTCGTCGGTCTGTGGGGCGTCCCCAAGACCTCCGGCAACCCCGAGGCTGCTTACCACTTCATCCACTTCATCGAGACCGAGGATTGGGAAGTTGCAGCCAGAAACACCGCATACCTGTCCTGCTACACCAAGTGGGAAGAGCAGGGTATCTCCTACAGCGACCTGAACTATGAAGTGTTCAGCAACAACTATGTGGATATCGACGGCGAGACCCACAACGACATCTACACCCATGAGCTGGTTGACCAGTTGACCACGATCCCGAAGGAATTCCATCAGGTTTACTGGGATTTCAATATGGATCTCAGCAACGCCGATTCTCAGCTCTATGCCCTGTATGACGAGCAGCTTGCCCTGTTCATGAACGGCGAGATGGAATTTGACGAGTGGGCCGAGATGATCAACGGTCTGGGCGCCGAGCAGCTTGCCGCCGCCGGCCTGGATAAGCTGGGCTAATCCCGCGGTTCCTTTCTGCGTCCAATTCGCATTTGGGGTGGCTTGGCAGGCTGCCAAGCCACCCTTTTTATAAGATCGTTTGCCAGGCACAAGCAAGGATTCTCCAGTGTTTGAGCCGGTACAAGACCAATGTGATAAGGAGTGAACGTTTATGGCTCAAGCAGTTCCGAAAGCAAAATCTTCCGCCCCGAAAAGGAGCTTCATGCGCAGAAATACGGAGCAAAACATCAGCGGCTACCTGATGGTCATGCCCAACCTGCTCGGCTTCTGCGTGTTCACCGTATTCGGTGTGCTGTTCTCCCTGACTCTGGCCTTTACAGACTGGGATATGCTGAAAGGCTTTGAAAATGCGAATTTTGTCGGTTTGAAAAACTTCGTCGACATGGTCGGCGATACCTATCTGATCAATTCCCTGAAAAACAACGCGATCCTCTTGCTCACCGTTCCCATCACCCTGGGGCTGGCCATGATTCTGGCGTCCGTGTTCAACCGCGGGATCTACGGTAAGTCAGGCGCCCGCGCGCTCTACTTCCTGCCCTATGTCACCAACATCGTCGCGGTGTCCACCGTGTGGCAGGCGCTCTACCACCCCTCCAAGGGCCCCATCAATATGATCCTGATGGCGCTGGGCGTCTCCAAGGACGGTCTGCCCGGATGGCTGGGCAGCAGCGACTGGGCCCTTCCGGCTGTTATGATTATTCTGGTCTGGCAGCAGCTCGGCTATGACATCCTGCTCTATTCCGGCGCGCTGCAGGGCGTGTCGCAGGATCTCTATGAGGCCGCCGACCTGGATGGAGCCGGTCCGATTGTAAAATTCTTCAAGATCACCATGCCGCAGATTGCGCCGACGACCTTCATGCTGACGATTCTCGGCATCATCAGCAGCTTGCAGATGTGGAGCTTTATGCAGGTCATCACGAAGGGCGGCCCCGGCACCAGCACCTATACCATCGGCCTGTATATCTACCGGTCTGCCTTTGTCAACGGCCGGGCCGGATATGCCTGCGCCCTGTCGTGGCTGCTGACGGCGATCATTGCGGTCTTCACCGTGGTTCGCTCCCAGTACGAAAAGAAATACAGCGTGGAATAAGGAGGGGATCCAATGCCTGTCAGAACAACAAGTCAAAAAATCAGCAAAATTGTGCTGAGTATTGTGGTTTGGTTTTTCGGCGTGGTCATGGTCGTGCCGTTTATCTGGATGATCTCCGCCGCGTTCAAAACGCAATCCGCTGTTTATACGTTCCCCATCCAGTGGATCCCCGTGGAGCCGACGCTCAAGGCGTTTAAGCTCCTGTTCAAGAAGGTTCCCTACTGGACCTACTTCTTCAACTCCGTCAAGGTCGCGGCCATCGCCTGCATCGGCACGTTCTTCTCCTGCACGCTGGCCGGCTACGCCTATGCGAAGATCCCCTTCAAGGGCCGCAACGGGCTTTTCATGCTGAAGCTGATTTCCACCATGCTGCCGGGCCTCGTCACCATGGTCCCAAGCTACATGATCTACTCCAAGCTCGGTCTGGTGGATACCCACGTCGCACTCTGGCTGGGCAACTTCCTCGGCGGCACCTTCGGCGTGTTCCTGATGCGGCAGGCGTTTATGGCGCTGCCCGACTCCCTGATGGAATCGGCGCGCATCGACGGCGCCAACAACTTCCGCATCTATTGGAGCATCGCCCTGCCGAACGTGAAATCGTCCACGGCGACCCTGGTCTTCATGTACTTCCTCTGGACCTGGAACAACTACGAAGGCCCGCTGCTCTATATCCGGAGAAAAGCGCTCTATACCCTGCCTCTGGCCGTGAAGTATTTTAACGACACGGAGAATTCCAACATCCCCGTCATCATGGCGGCAAACCTGCTGATGCTGCTGCCCGTCATGGTCCTGTTCTTCGCCTGCCAGAAGTTCTTTGTCAACGCGCTGGTCAGCTCGGGCATGAAGGGCTGATGCGGCGGCAATATGCATAAGATCGGCTCCGCCGGCCGCGCCCCTGTTCCCAAAGGAGGGATCCGATTTGTCCAGCGAACAAGAGAATCGGGACAGCTCCGGCTTCGCGCCGGAGGAACCGAAACAGAGCACAAGAAGAGAAAAAATTCATAACTGGCTGACCTACAACATCGGATGGGTGGTCGGCGCGCTGTTCCTCCTATGGCTGATCGGCTCCGTCATCGCCGACTATCAAAAAAAGCCGGCGTATGACGTCCGTGTGGCCTATGTGGGAAGCGAAAGGCTGTCCGATTCCGCCGTGGCCGCCATCGAAACGACGTTGGCCCGCTACTGCGCCGACGCAAATGGCGACGGAGACGCGGTCGTGACCGTGGTGCAGTATGAGATCCCCAGCCTTTTCTTCCCCACCATCCGGGGCCTGGCGGAATACATGGACCAGTCGGCCCTGGCCGGCGACCTGGAGGCGGAGCAGAGCGAGCTGTTCCTCCTGGAGGATGCGGCCGCCTTCCAGCGGGCCTATGTGCGCCTGGAGCTGCCGGAGGGCAACGGCGCCCTGCCCGAACGGGAGGATATCTCCGGCGACTGCAACAGCGTCCGCTGGTCGGACTGCCCTGCGCTGACGGAGCTGCCGCTCAGCACGGGCGAAAGCGAGCTGCTGCTGTTTGACGAGGACCGGGAGGCAATCGAAAACCTCGAACTTTGCCTGCGGGGCTACTCGACCGAGGAGAGCAAGCAGGCCCACGCCTGCGCGTCGGCGCTCTGGGACCGCATCGTGCAGGGCGCGGAGAAATCATCGTAAGGAAGGTTTTTTCAACTTTATGAAGGACTATATCCTTGTCTTTGTCGCAGTGATCCTGCTGGCAATCTCCTTCGTTTTCAGTAAATTCTACCAGAAACGGGCCGGAGCGGACCCGGAGGCCGTCTTCTTCTCCTGCAGCGTGTCGAGCCTGCTGTCTGTGTCCGTGCTGTTCCTGCTGTGCGGCTGCCGGGTGGAGGCGACCTGGTTCTCCCTGCTGATGGCGGCGCTGTCCAATGTGTTCAGCACCTCCTATTCGCTGGTCGGCTTCCGGATGATGAAGGAAGGGAAGATGGCCACCTATACGCTGTTCCTGATGAGCGGCGGCATGGTCGTCCCCTATGTGGTCGGCATTTTCGCCCTGGGAGAGCCGGTGACGGCAGCCAGAATCCTGGGGCTGGCGGCAATCGTCGGCGGCGTGGTGTGCGCCAACCGAACCGGCGAGCGCATGGAGCGGCATATCTGGAAGCTCGGCATCCTGGTGTTCTTCCTGAACGGCATGGTGAGCGTGGTGTCCAAGCTCCACCAGATCGAGTCCGGGCTGGAAACCGTCTCCACCGTCCCCTTTATGCTCCTGAATTCCCTGTGCGGCTTCGCGCTGGGCATCACGGGCTTTCTGATCTGCCGGAAGCGCCAGACGGAAAGACGCGAACGGAAGCTGGTCCTGTGCGTCATTCCGATCATCCTGGCCGCCGGATTGACCGGTCTGGCTTCCTCCTTTTTGCAGCTTGAGGGAGCCAGGAATCTCCCGGCCACCGTGCTCTATCCCATCATCACCGGAGGCAATATCATCCTGACCGCCCTTGCCGGCCGCTTTGTTTTCAAGGAAGCGCTGACAAAGCGGATGGTTGTCGGGATCCTGCTGTGCTTCATCGGTACGCTCCTGTTCCTGTAAGGCGTCTCGCCTGACGGCAGCAGAGGGTGTCCGAATGAATAGAAACTGACGAAACAACAGAATTGGAGAGGATTTGCTTTGAAAATCGGTATCATTTCTTCCGAAGGAAAACCGACCCTGGCGGCCTTCTACGGCGACGTCTGGGTCTCGGTTCCGCGGGCGCTGGAGGCGCTGCGGCTGGAGCCGGTCAACGAGATGGCCGCCTTTATCGCGAACTACGGCGATACGGTGGTATCCCTGAATCAGAAAATTCAGGAGCTGGTGGAGAAGGGCGACGCGGCGGAATACACCCATCCGGTGCAGGGCGCGGAGTTTTTGCCGCCCGTGCCGGCATCCCCGAAGCTCTTTACGGCCCGCGGCAACAGCGGCTGCTTTGTCCGCGTTTGCAGATCGCCGATCTGCAAGCAGCCGGCGCTGGACCTGCGGTACAGCTTTAATATGATCGGCCACAACGGCGTCCAGACCTTCAAAAAGGGCTATGTCGGCGGCGGCTGGAACTACGAGATGGTCTGCGTGATGGGCAAGCCCTGCCACGGCGCGGACAAGGCGTCCGCTTATGACTATGTGTTCGGCTATACCAACATGCTGGACCACAGCGGTCGGTATGACGACTATCCCTATACCCTGGGGAACAAATGGGGCATTCCGGACTCCGAAAAGGTCTTCTCGGACTGGGACTACGAGGGCAGCTACAACGGCAATACCCAGATCTCCATCCCCATCGGGCCGTACATTGTGACCAAGGACGAGGTCGGCGACCCCCACGACCAGATGCTGGAGGAACGGGAAAGCGGCCGTCTGATCGCCCGCGGCAGCGCGCAGGCCGTGTGCTTCACCTTCGACGAGATGATCGCCTACATGAGCTCCTTCCTGACGCTGGAGCCGGGCGATATGATGAGCTCCGCCTCCATTACCTACGACGGCTATCCGTCCTGGGAGACGCCGTATCCGGAGAACGCCTATATCCAGGCGAAGGCTGAAAAGATTGGCCGGCTCCGCATGTGGATCCGCGATGAAAGAAAGGGAGACTGAATATGAAACGCAGTGATTTTCCGGCTCCGTTCCTGACGGCGCTGGTCGACCTCAATTCCGCCGCCGCCTATGAAGCCCACGGCGAGACGGTGCGCAAGGCGCCCCGGCTGCTGCCGGTGCCCCGCCAGGCCATCTCCGCCGACCCCCATAAGCTGCTGCTGGAGCCTTGGCGGAAGAATTTGAAGCTCTATCCCCAGCTCTATCTCCTCTGCGGGCGGGACATCCCCGCGAAGGACCCGAAGGGCGCGAAGGACGCCGTGCTGGGCGTCGGCCTCGGGCTGGCCTTCACGGACGACGGCATTCTCCTGGCTTCGCCGGAGCCGGCGGAGCGGGACGTGCAGTGCTGCTATTGGTACAGCCTCTACAGCGACAATTCCCAGGTCCTGGCAGACGAGCTGAAGGCCGGCGTCGCGGCCCGGGAGCTGGTCCTGACGCTGGAGTCCGAGACGCTGGGAACCCATGTCTTTGACCAGCGCGACCTCCTGTTTGACCCGGAGGAGCTGCTGGAGGAGGGCAACTCCCTTGTGGGCTTCCACAAGTACGACCTCGTCTCCCTCGGTGCGGCGGGCCGCCCTGTGGAGGTTCCGGCGGACCGGAAATTCCGCAGCGGCGAGGTGATCCGCGTCTCCTGCCCGCAGCTTGGGACGCTGGAGATCGTGGTCGACGATCAGAGAGATCCGGCGGTCCGGATCCCCACCTGGACGCCGCGGCCCTATTACATGGACACGGAAGACAAGGACTGCGAGTGGATGTGATCTGCCGTCATCGGTGATGGCGCGCAAATAAACGGAACCCTTTGCGCCGGGCGCAGCACCGGTTGCTGCGCCCGGAAAAAATCAGAACGGCGTTCTCATTTTGCGGACGTCTGTCCGCCGGACAATATGAACCAGTTAGAAATTAGGAGGATAAAAAATGAAAGCAGGCTTTGTTCCAGCACTTGGTACGCCGCTGGACAAAAACGGCGACTTGTGTGAAGCGAGCTTCAAAAAACAGATTGAGGATCAGATCAATGCCGGCGCAGTCGGTCTGCTGTGCATGGGCTCCATGGGCCAGCAGGCGTTTATTCCCCGCAGGACCTGCCCGAAGGTGGCAAAGGCTGCGGTCGAGGCTGCAGCGGGACGGGTTCCCGTATTTGTCGGCGCGATGGACTGCTCCGTCGCCGGCGCCAAGGAGCGGATGGCGTCGATGGAGGCGCTGGACCTCGACGGCTTTGTCTTTACGACCCCTTATTATGCCGCATGCCCCCGGGATCAGGTCATGAACTATTTCCGCAGCGTGGCCAGGGAGACCAGCCACGACATTCTGCTCTACGATCTGCCCAGCGCGACCCAGACCAAGATCACCTATGACATGGTGCTGGAGCTGCTGCACGATGTTCCCAATCTGCGGGGCATCAAATCTGCGGATCAGCAGATGTTCCGCCGTCTGACGCTGAACCCGGACGTTCCGGAGGACTTCACCATGGTCTACTCCGGCCTGGATACCTTCGACGTGGCCTACAAGTGGGGCATCAACAAATGTCTCGACGGCATGCTGAGCTGTACGCCCAAGAACACATCCAAAATGTTCAAGGCCATGGCGGCCGGGGACTTCGAGACCGGCGCGGCGTGCCTGAACAACATCGTGGCGTTCCGGGATTTCTTCCTGGCCCATGATCTCTGGCCGTCCTTTACCGTCGCCATGAACCTGCTGGGCTACGAGGGCAACTTCGCGCCGGACTACACCTCCCCGATCAAGGAGGCGTACATTCCGGAGATCCGGGCGGAAATGGTCCGCATCGGTGAGCTGCCCGCATAAGGCGCAGGAAAGGAGGAGCGACGTATGATTCTGGATACGATTGACCATGCCGCGCAGTACCGCGGCCTGCATCCCGGCGTCGACCGGGCGCTGGAGGCGGCGCGCGCCTATACGCCGGAGAATTATCCCGGCGGCCACATTGCGCTGGACGAAGCTGTGGCGCTGAATCTCAACAGCTATGATACTGCCCCCGTAGAGGGTGCGCTCTCGGAGGCCCACCGCCAGTATATCGACGTGATGATTATGGTGGAGGGGACGGAGATGATCTATGTCAAGCCCGTGGATCAGCTCCGGAATGTCACCCAGCCCTATGACCCGGCAATCGATGCGCTGCTGGCCGAGACGGACCCCGATACCACTGCGGTCCGGCTGGAGGCGGGGAGCTTCATCGTCCTGTTCCCGCAGGATGCCCATTGCCCCTGCCGCTGCGCGGAGAAGCCGATGGCGGTGAAGAAAATCGTGGCAAAGGTCCGGATCTGACCATAGCCGAAGGAGCGGAACGATATGATTTCTTGTACGGAATTTATCCCGGCCTACAGCGAGCTCTTCACATTTCTGGAGGAGCGCTACGGCCGCGAAGAGGTCGACCGGTTCTGGAAATACCTGTTTGAGCCGGACGGAAAGGGCATTCCCCTGATCGGATTTGTCGAACGGGAGGGCATCCGCGGATGCTTCTCCTACTGGGCCGGCACGCTCAACGAGGAAGCGGCGGACTTCACGATGTATCTCAACGAGAAGCGCGGCTTTTTCCTGAGCATTATGCACCGGTGCCCGTCCAAGGGACGGCTGCTCCGGCTGAAGGACGAGATCGGCATCACGCCGTACCATGACTACTGCCTCCACTGCGACAGCTACCGCGCGGCTGTGGAAAAGGTGGGCCTCCGGTACATCTACAACTTCCGCGGTATCGACGAGGCGGCCTGCTCCATGCTGATCTACGACCCGAAGGTCTTTGACGGCAGAGTGATTCTCGACGAGAACACGGAGATCATGGACCGGCGGGCCGCGCAAAACGAGTATTTTCACCGGGATTTCCATAGCAGCATGAACATGGGCATCCACTACCTGGGCGAGCAGTACGGTCTGGAGGCGGTGCGCGCGTATCTGACAAACTATACGCAGCATGTCTATCAGCCGGTGATCGAGGATCTGAAGGTCCGGGGCCTGCCGGCGCTGGAGGACAAGATTCTGGATACCTATGCGAAGGAAAAGGCGCCGGAGGCGGTGACGACCGCTTTGACCGGCGACGGCCTGCGGGTTTCCGTGGCCTACTGTCCGGCCATCCGGCATCTGAAGGGAACCGGCCGCGAAATTTCCCCCTGGTACCGCTACACCACCGAGGTTGTGATGGAGACGCTGGCGCAGGAGGGCGGCTTCCGGTTCGTGATGGAGGACTACGACGAGACGACCGGAGCGGCCCACTACCGCTTCGAGGAAGCATAAGACGGTATGGAACTCTATTTGGCCATCGATCTGGGGACGACGGGATGCCGCAGCATCCTCTTTGACCGGGCGCTGCGGCAGATCGCCTCGTCCTATGAAGAATACGGACTGATTACACCGCGGGAAAAATGGACGGAGCAGGACGCGGAGCTCTGGTGGGACATGACGCTGCGGACCGCAAAGCAGGCGATTGCAAAATCCGGAGAAAGCCCGAAGGAGATTCGGGGGATCTCCATCAGCTCCCAGGGAATCACCATCGTGCCGGTCGACCGGCAGCTCCGACCGCTGTGCAACGCGCTGAGCTGGCTGGACGTCCGGGCGGAGCGGCAAATTGCGCAGATCCGGGCGGACTATGACGCCAAAACGTTCTTTGACCTGACCGGCAAGCCCATCGAACCGGACTATACGCTGCCGAAGCTCCTGTGGCTCCGGGAGGAGCGGCCGGAACTCTGGGCGAAGACCTGGAAGCTCCTGATGCCGATGGACTTTTTGATCGCGCGGCTGACCGGCCGCTGCGTGACGGACCACAGCATGGCCTCCGGGACCATGCTCTATGACATCCGGCGCTGCGCCTGGAGCCGGGAGCTGCTGGAGCGCTACGGCATCGACGAAGAACTGCTGCCGGAGCTGTGCTGGAGCGGAGACTGCGCCGGGACGGTGCTGCCGGAGGTGGCCGAGGCCCTGGGCCTGCGGCCGGACTGCGTGGTGGCCGTCGGCGCACAGGACCAGAAGTGCGCGGCGCTCGGCGCGGGGCTTACGGACGGAACCGTCACGATCTCCCTGGGTACGGCGGCGGCCATCACGAAGCTCTGGACCCAGCTCCGGACGGAGCAGTGCAGGGCGGTGAGCTGGTGCGGCTATGTCCGGAAGGGGACGTGGGTCACCGAGGGCGTCGTCAACACGGCGGCCACGTGCCTTCGCTGGGTGCGGGACCTGATGTTCCCCGGAGAAAGCTACGACACGATCAACCGGGAGGCCGAGGCGGCCATCCGCGCGGGCAGCAGCCTGATGTTCTATCCCTATCTCAACGGTCCATCCTCACCGGACTTCTATCCCGGGGCGGTGGGCTGCCTCTATGGGATGAACCTCTCCACCCGGCGCGGCGATTTCGCGGCGGCGGTCATGGAGGGCATCGCGTTCCAGCTCCGCATCCTCCTGGAAGCGATGGGGGATGTGGACATCAAGCGGGCGGTGCTGTTCGGCGGCGGCGCGAAGAGTCCGCTCTGGTGCCGGATCATCGCGGACGCGACCGGAATCGAATTACAGGTGCCCTCGACCGAGGAGGCCGCCGGCGCAGGCGCGGCGATGCTGGCCGCGGAGGCCTGCGGAGAGGCGCTGCCGCCGCTAAGCTGCGCCAGAAGCTATGCGCCCTCGGAAGAACGGGAAAGCTGTGAAGCCCGGTATCAGGACTACCGGCGCATTGAAAAAAAGCTGTGGGCATGAGAAATGCCGCGGCAAGGGAGGACAAGAAAATGCTGAAGGCAGGAATGGCGCGGATCGACATCACGCCGCCCCAGGGACTGGAGCTGGCGGGATATCCCCACTACCCGCGCTGCAATACCGGCGCCCACGATCCGCTGTGGGCGGCGTGCATGTATCTGGAGGACGGCGGACAGGCGGTCGCCATGGTCACGCTGGATCTGCTGTTCTTTTCCAAAAAGCATGCGGCGGAGGTCCGGCGGCAGGTGCAGGAGCGCTGCGGGCTGGACGGGGCCCATGTGATGATTAGCTGTTCCCATACCCATTCCGGGCCATGGGCCGCCGGGCGGCTGGACATTGAGAGCCTGGAGGCGGGCAAGGAACAGCCCAGGGAATATGTGGAAGACCTGATCGCGAAGATCGTCTCCGCCATCGCGGCGGCGAAGGACGGCGCATTCCCGGCGGCGTTCGGCGTGGGCACCGCCCTGTGCGGCGCCGAATCCGGTGTCGGCGGCAACCGGCGGATCCCGGGCGGACCCCATGATCCCCTGGTCAGCGTGATGGCCATCCGGGACGAGGCCGGGAAAATTCGCGGCATGCTCGTCAACTATACGCTGCATCCGACCTTTATCCACGAGTGGAGCGAGGTCTGCACGGCGGACTACCCCTGCTATCTGAAGCGCCAGCTCGAAGAGATGGAGCCGGGCGTCATCGTGGGCTTCGCCCAGGGCGCCTCGGGCAACCAGTCCAGCCGCTACTACCGCCAGGGCGAGAGCTTTGACGAGGCGGAGCGCGTCGGCCGGATTCTGGGCAGGGCCGCCCATACAGCCCTGGAGCAGGCGTCCTGGACCACGGAGCTGACCATCGCCACCGCGTCCGCTGAGGTTCCGCTGGAGCTGCGGAGCTTCGGCACCGAGGAGGAGCTGGAGAAAAAGGTCGCCCACGACGAGGCGGTCTACAAGGAGCTGTACGCGAAGTACGGCGACTCGAAGGACCGGAACGAATACTACCTCTGGCAGAACGCCAATCTGCGGCTGCTTGGCTCCGAGGATCAGCTCGGCTACATCCGGATGCAGAAGAGGGGCACCAAGATCGAGCTGCTGGAGGACGAGGGCCCCGCGGAGGTCCAGCTCTTCCGGCTGGGCGACACGCTGGTGATCGGCATGCAGGGCGAGGTCTTTGTGGAGTATGCGCTGTATCTGAAGGCGATGGCGGGCTTTGGCGTTGTGATCTTCAACGAGCTGACCAACGGCGCGCTGCCCGGCTACCTCTACACGCCGGAATCCCTTCGCACCGGCGGCTATGAGACCGACACCTCCATGCTCAGCGAGCAGTTTGGCCGCCATGTCGTGGAGAAGATTCTGGACACCGTCGAGAACGTGAAATAGGAGTGTACATTATGGAGTTCAAGGATACGTTCCATCACAGCTTTTATCCGTTTCAGAACCAGGCGGAGATCGACCGGGTGCGGAAAATCACCCGGGAGGACATCGCCGCCATGAACGGGAAGCACCCGTCCAACCCCAACATCCGCCTGGACGTGCTCCGGGACGACGAGTTTGAAACCGTCATGATCGCGGATATGCTGAAGCGGATCATCGATTCAGACCGCTATGACAAGCAGGTGGTCATGATTATGTGCAACCCCAACCCGACCTACCGCAAGGTGGCCTATCTGCTCCACGAGCTGAAGGTCAACTGCCGGAATGTGAAATTCTACATGATGGACGAGTGGGCAGACGAGGACGGGAACATCGCCCCGCTGAGCTACCGGGCCGGCTTCGGCAATGCGTTCCAGCGCTTCATGGTGTCCGAGATCATGGATCTGGGCTTCCGCGAGGAGAATTTTATCTACCACAGCAATGAGATCACCCCCCGCTACTCCAAAATGCTGGAGGACGACGGCGAGGCGGATATCGTCTATTCCGGCCCCGGCTGGCCGGGCCATCTGGCCTTCATCGACCCGGTGGAGGACTGGTTTCAGCCGACCATGGAGGAATATCTGGAGCAGGGCGCCAAGGTTGCCAGCCTCCACCCGCTGACCATCGCCCAGAACTCGCTCCATGGCGCCTTCGGCTGCTCCGGCGACATCTCCCGGGTGCCGCCCAAGGGCGCGATGATGGGCCCGCGGGATGCCATGAAGGCGAAGAATGTGCTCGATATGCACGGCATTACGACCGCAGGCTCCCATGTCACCTGGCAGCGCCTGACGTCCCGGCTCTGCATCTTCGGAACGCCCGCCCAGGAGGTGCCGGCGTCCATTCTCCAGCTCCGCGAGAATCCCACCCATATGATTATGAGCGAAAATCTGGCGGCGACCATCACGGAGGACCCCTTCTTCCAGTATTGACCGTCCGCAGAAAAAATTTCAGCGGGGACACCACAAAGCGTACTTGTGGTGTCCCCGCTGGTGTTATGCCGTCACAGAGACGGCTCCGGACCATATTTTTGCCGGTGAGAGAGGATGTACAGGGCCGCGAAGCATCCAGCCGCGGCGGCCATCGCGGCGAAGAATTTTGCTTCCTCCGGCGAGAACATGCCCGCCCGTGCGGCAGCCGCGGCGCCGCAGGCCAGCGCCGCGCCGTCCAGGAGCAATCCCGCGGCGCTGCACCGCCGGATGCGGACGAAGACGCCGCGGTAGACGTGCTCAGGAACCGGCCCGTCTGTGCCCGGGGCCAGCAGGCAGGCGAAGAGGCAGAGGACCGCCGGGAGACAGGCAAAGGCGTAGGGAATGCGGCAGAGGAGGTTCCCGGCCGGGACCGAGGCCGTCCTGCCAGCGGCCACCAGCAGCGCCATGGCCGCCGCCGACAGCAGCGTGCCCCAGAGCCGGAAGGCCGCGGCGGGCAGACCGCCCAGCTTTTGGCAGCGCCCGCCGGTCTGACCGGCGCATGCGTTAAGCGTCTGGTTCATCGGCGTCACACCTCCGGCTTTCTGGCCGCAAGGGCGGCGAGGTCCGGGAACCGGGCGATGATTTCGTCATAATTCTCCGGGATGTGGGGCCGAAGGCAGCGCGTGCAGTCCTTGTAACCCTTTTCGTTGTAGGTAAAGCAGCCGCCGCACTGGTCCCCGAGGGCGTAGAGCGGGCAGTAGCAGAACAGGCAGTTGAACCGCGCCGGGTCGGCGCCGGGATGGCAGGGGAAATATTCGCAGTCGCGATGCTGGAAAAACTTGTAATTTGGCATGGTTTTTCGCCTCCGTTCGAGCCAATGGTACCACAAAACGGCCTCGCTGTCACCCGGAAAAAGCTGGTGGCCGCGGCGAAATTCGCGGGACTTCGCCCCTTGGGAGGCAGTAAAATAGGGGCACAGCTTATCCAATGGCGGTATGCTTCCGATCCCGGATTCCTCCCCCACCGTCAGGGGCAGAATCCCCAGGGCCTCCCCTCCGGGGAGGTCTTTTTTTGCGGCAATGCCCGGCAGCGCAGCTTCCTGCAATCAAGCAAGGAAGAGGAAAAAGACCGCGTTGGTGACAAGGGAGAGGAACAGAAGCACGCCGAAGTTGGCAAGGGCAAAGGGAGACGCCTTTTTGGGCTTCTGGTTGCAGAGGAAGATATTTTTGGGGTCGTTCGTGTCGTACCAGACGTTGACCATGCCGGCGGACTTCTCCTCCTTGGCAAGCTCAATGTAATAGTGGACGGAGGCGACGGAGTATTCCAGCCTGGCGGTGCCGTCGCTGCGGCGTTCGACGGCGCCGCGGGAGAAGCCGAGCCGCCTGTGGGCGAGCTTGTTGACGCTGCGGTAGGTCAGCAGCAGGTAGACGAGCAGCACGGCCTGGATCATATCGAGGAGGAGGAGCATCTGGGCAGTTCCCGGCTTTTTGGCGTTGAAGCAGAGCACGACCATAAAAATGAACAGGATCATGCCAATCAGGAAGAGGAGCCCCGTGACGGTATAGTAGGAGACCTCGACGTCTTTGGCGCGGATCGGCTGATTTTGGGATTGTTTTTTCATCACTGCACACACCTTTGTACCGGCCCGGCGGCCGGGGAATAATAGAATTATTGTACGCCCAACGGGACGGCATTGCAACCAGAATTTCGACATTCCTCCAACCGGAATGTTTTGAATTTGTTTACAATTTGGTCTTCCCAATTCCGCCCATATCCGATATAATAATTAAGGTTTTTTTAAGATTTCTCCGCTTTCGATCCTGCGCGGCCTTCCAAGTGCGCAGAAACCGAAAGCATAAAAATACGAAACATCAAATTTTTCACTGCGAGGAACGATTTATGGAAAAGCTGACCTACTGCGTGCCCTGCCTCTTTGGGCTGGAGGGCCTGGCCGCCAACGAGCTGCGGCGCATGGGCATGGAAAACGTCCGCGCCCAGGACCGCCGCGTCTTTTTCGACGGCTCCTTTGCCGACATGGCCCGTGCCAACCTCTGCCTCCGCACCGGCGAGCGCGTCATGATTCTGCTGGCCGCCTTTGAGGCCCGTTCCTTCGAGGAATTGTACCAGGGCGTGAAGCGCATCCCGCTGGAGAACTTCGTTCCGAAGGAGGGCGCCTTCCCCGTCAAGGGCTACAGCCTTTCGAGCCAGCTTCACTCGGTACCCGACTGCCAGTCCATCGTGAAGAAGGCGGCGGTCGACCGGCTTGGCGCGGTCTATGGCCTCGGCTGGCTGCCGGAGACCGGCCCCGTCTACCAGCTCCACTTTTCCATCCTGAAGGACCACTGCGAGGTCTTTCTCGACACCTCCGGCCAGGGCCTCCACAAGCGGGGCTACCGGGCCGTGGCGAACCTGGCGCCGCTCCATGAGACGATGGCCGCGGCCATGGTGGAGCTGGCGAAGTACCGCGGCCGCGACTTCTTCTGGGACCCGTTCTGCGGCTCCGGCACGATCTGCATCGAGGCGGCCCTGACGGCCCTGAACCGCGCGCCGGGCCTGGGGCGGTCCTTCGCGGCGCAGAAATGGTCCTGCGTGGACCCGGCCCTCTGGCAGCAGGCCCGCATGGAGGCGCTGGACAAGGAGTTCCGCGGCAACTACCGCATCCTCGGCACCGACATCGACCCGGAGAGTCTCGCCATCGCCCGGTCCAACGCGAAAAAGGCCGGCGTGGACCGCTGGATCGAGTTCCGCGAGGCCGATTCGACGAAGCTCAACGCCCCGGCCTCCGCCGGCGTGATCGTGACGAATCCGCCCTACGGCGAGCGGATGCTGGAGCAGCGCCAGGCGCAGCAGCTCTACCGGGCCTTCGGACGGCACGTCCGGTACCTGGACGGCTGGTCGATGTCGCTGATCTCGTCGGAGCCGGAATTTGAGGTTTACTTTGGCCGCAAGGCGGACAAGAAGCGGAAGCTGTACAATGGACGCTTGCAGTGCAACGTCTATCAATACGCGGCCAAGCGCCGCGAATCCACACACGGAGGCGCAGAGAGATGAAGCATCTGTTCCTGATCAACCCCGCTGCCGGCAAGCACGACAGCACCTTCGACTGCTCCGAGAAGATTCATGAGCTGTGTAAGGCCCGGGGCCTCGACTACCGGATCCAGGTTTCGAAGAAGCCGGGCGATCTGACGCGCTACGCGCGGGAGGCGGCGGAGACTGGGGAGGCGCTGCGGCTCTACGCCTGCGGCGGCGACGGGACGCTGAACGAGGTGGTCAACGGCGCGGCGGGCCACGAAAACGTCGCCGTGACCCACTGGCCCAACGGCTCCGGCAACGATTTCGTCCGAATCTTCTCGGACCCCAGCCAGTTCCGGAGTCTGGAGGCGCTGGTGGACGGCGAGGAGACGCGGTTGGACCTGATCCGCTGTGGGGCGGACTATTCGATCAACATCTGCTCCATGGGCCTCGACGCGCGGATCGGCACGGAGATTGCCAACTATAAGCATCTCCCGCTGCTGTCCGGTTCGGGGTCGTACATCGTTTCGACGCTGGTCAACCTGGCCCGGGGCATCCATGAGCCCTACACCGTCGAGATTGAGGGCCAGCGAATCGAGGGCCACAAGACGATGATCTGCGTCTGCTCCGGCCGGTACTACGGCGGCGGCTTCAACCCGATCCCGGAGGCAGAGCCGGACGACGGGCTGCTGGATGTGCTGCTGGTGGAGCCGGTGACGCTGCTGGAGGTGGCGAAGCTGATCGGGGCGTATAAGGCGGGAAGGTATAAGGAGCTGCCGCAGTGGATGCGGTATTTCCGCACGAAGACGCTGACGGTGCACTGCGAGAAGGAGAGCGTAATCAACCTGGACGGGGAGGCGCGCTGGGGCAGGGACGTGACCTTCGAGGCGGAGCCTCAGGCCCTGCGGTTCTTCTATCCCCGCGGCCTTACCTATCGCAGCGCAAAATAAGCCCACCCCAAAGAGGACAGATTTTCTGTCCTCTCAGCATATCGAAAAATCCCCTTCATAGATAAACTGCGAATTTCCACATCATCCAAAGCCTCGTCGGTCTAATGGAGTCGGAGATGCTTTTGCCGCTTGCGACAAAAGCATCTCCGATCCCATATCCATTCTCTTCCCCATCGGGGCAGGCCCGATGGGGCCCGTAAAAGCCTTCGTTGTAGGGCGCGACGACCCGGCGCGCCAAAACGTTCGATTGGCAATCCCTGCAAGGTGGTTCTGTCTCCGACGGCCATATCTTTTTGTTCTTGCACAAAAAGATATGGAAGAAAAAGGCGCTTTTTCCGTCGGCTCCGTAACAGTCGCCGCCGGGGACCCGTCTGGTAGGAATTCTAGCTATCAATGTTTCTGCGTCTCGCGCCGAAGATTTTTAGGTGCTTCGCAATAAAATCTCCGGCTGTACGTTGTACTGTTTTTTGAAAAACCGATCGAAGCCTGCTTCGATCGGAAGAGGAGATTCCGGGCTACGGCGATTCTTTTCCCGCAAGCGGGAAAAGATCGGAAGATGGCTGTGAACCGACGACGCGGCAAAAACACGGAAGAAACCACCAGACCGACGTTGTTTCGTGGGATTTCCGGAAGTATTGCTTGCCGGAGGCTGTTTTTGTTCCTTATAATAACAGTAAGGCAAAAAAGATGAAAGGATGTGCCATATGAACAAACAGATTCACATCGGCTGGGCTCAGACCGACATCACCCCGGACCGGCCGGTCTATGTCATCGGTCAGCTCTATTCCCGCATCTCCTCCTATGTCCACGATCCCCTGACTGCTACCTGTCTCGTGCTGGAAAACGGCGCGGAGCAGATGATTCTCGTGTCCTGCGACATGCCAAGCGTTCCCAGCGAGCATATTCCGGAGATTCTCCGGCGGCTTTCGGCCCCGGGACTGGACCGGTCCCGCGTGGTGTTCAACGTGATCCACACCCACAATTCGACGATGTTCGGCAGAAACACGACGCTGGAGGACTATTTCAAGAGCGTCCTCGGCGACCTCTGTCCAGAGCCGGAGGAGCCGGAAAATATCCTCAAGGACGAGGAGCTGGCGGAATTCTTCATCGGGAAGATGGTGGACCTGATTGAGGACGCCTGGGAAGACCGCAGGCCCGGCGGCGTCTCCCTGGCCCACGACTACGCGGCCGTCGCCTTCAACCGCCGTCCCCAGTTCCTGGTGGACGGAAAACGGGAATCGCGGATGTACGGCACCTGCTCGGAGGAGAATTTCCTCGGCTTTGAGGGTCCCTCGGACCACGCCGCCGACATGCTCTACACCTGGGACCTCAGCGGCAAGCTGACCGGCGCGCTGGTCTGCATCCCCTGCCCCTCTCAGGTCTATGAGCTGCACGATTTCATTTCCGCCGACTACTGGGGCGAGGCCAGAAGCTGCATCCGGGAGGCGCTGGGCGGCATCTACATTCTGCCCCTCTGCGGCGCGGCCGGCGACCAGAATCCCCTGGACCTCGTCCGCATCTCCAAGGACAACGAGAAGGAGCTGAAGGTCTGGAATGCCCAGGAGACCGCCGTGTTCCGCAACTTCGACATGCTGCAGGAATGCCGCGACATCGGCGAGCGGATCTGCGAGGCGGTCGTCCGCGGCTACCGGCGGGCCCGCAACCAGATCGAGACACGGCCCGAGTTCCGGACCAGCGTCTTTGAGATGGACGTGGCCCTGCGGACCGTGGAAAAGGCGGATGTGGACGCGGCGCAGCAGAGAATCGACGCGGTCAAGGCCCGCTATGCCCCCGGCGAGAAGATGCCCGAGGGCGAGATGATCCGCTGCTTCGAGGACATCGGCTACCTCAACCGCTGGAAGCTGCAGCAGGAGACCACGCGCTTCCGCTTCCCCATCTTCGTCTTCCGGCTGGGCAAGGCCGTCTTCGCTACGAATCCCTTTGAGCTGTACGTGGACTTCAGCTACCGCATGAAGGCCCGCTGCAAGGCGCGGCAGGCGTTCATCATCCAGCTCTCCTCCAACGCCAAGGGCGGCTATCTGCCGACGCAGGCGGCGGTGGACGGCGGCAGCTACGGCTCCAAGCCGGTCAGCACGATGGTCGGCCCCGCCGGCGGCGACGAGCTGGTGGAAAAGACCCTGGCCGCCATGGACAGCCTGTTTACCTGATCCAATGCGCCGGCGGATAGGGCCGGCGGGAAACCCCGAAACATAACAGGGAGGCCATCGTTTGAATGGCCTCCCTGCTGCGCTTTATGGGGCGTGTTCTCAGGCATATTTCTGCCAATAGGACAAATCCTCGGTGTACTTGTTCAGCATCCGCTCCAAAATTTCGAAGACTACGACATCCGGCGTTTTTTCTCCGATGTCCGCTTCTGTGATTGCAAAATCCTTCTCAATAAATTCGCCTGCCGAGTACTCTTTTCCGATATAGGGCATCATCTGGTTCATGTAGGAGTCGTGATAGACCAGGATTTTTTCTCCGTTCCCCTTGTCGTTTTTGCTGTAGGTGGAGCTGTTTTCCGGCGTGCGGTATGTCCACTCGGTCGCGATGTCCGGCTTATAGTTTGTCGTGGCCCACTGGTTGTCGGTCAACCAGGCGGCATTGACAATGTTGGAGACGTCCGCGGAGTCGCCCCTGTAGTAAACCGGATCAATGTCCGCAATTGGGACGGCCTGGAAGCCGCTGTCCAGCGACCGCATCAGCTCTGTGAAGCCCACGTATGCGCCGACAACGTTCCAATGGGCGTCGGTGGGGACATAGAGAAGGTAGTCTTCCTTCGCCTCCAGGAGCGCCTCCTTCGGATAGACGATTTCGATATCCGTATGGGCCTGCAGAAAATCGATTAGCTGCTCCGCTCTGGTCATCCCCTCGCCCTCCTTCAGCCAATCCGGCAGATGCTCCGGATAGATGTGGGATTTGTTCAGGTTAATCATCAGCCGGAATGCGATCCCCCGGGAATCCAGATAGTTTTTAAAGCCCTGCAGCGAGCTGCAAAGCCCTTCCAGCTCCGCTTCCGTAAACAGGTTGGTCTTCTGATAGTCCGCAACGGGGTCTTCGCCCTTTGAAATCCCCGTTCCGCCGTAATAGATCCAGCCGTCCTTCCCGGGCAGCGCCAGGGTCTTTTGGGAGGAATGGAAAACGCCGTACTTCACAAGGCCGCTGAACCGGAGCCAGAGCTTCCGGAAGGGGACGTTGTCAGCGAGATAGCCGTCCATCTCCGCGGGATACGCGCTGAGCGTTGTTTCCTCCAGGACCGGTCTTTGCGCCATGGCTCTGTTTTCCCCTTCGGGCAGAACGAAGTCCGTTCCCCAGCCGAAGAACAGCGGGATATACAGCGCCAGCAGAGCGGCGGCGACAGGGATCGAGGTCCCCAGCTTTTTGCCTGCGCTCAGCCGTCCCGCAGCCGCGCTCAGAAGCAGCGCGAAAACCAGATTGCAGAGAAGCTCCGCCGCAGGAAGATTCGCCTCATCCGGAACCAATTCCCAGGCCTGCAGCAGCCTGCCGGTCCTGGTGGCGCAGGTCCCGGCCGGACAGAGGAGGAACAGCGTCAGACTCAGCAGGAACAGGACGGCAAAAACCACGGCGGCTACGATCCATTGATTTCTTTTCATCTTTGTCACCATTTTAAAACTGTTGATAGATAAATGCGCTGTAGGTGGACGCCACGACCTGGGACAGGGAATAGGCCAGCACCACTGCCAGACCGGCCCACTCGGCCACGCGCGCGAACCGTTCGCTGAGCTTCGGCCGGATCCGCCGGTACAGGGCCTGCGCGGGGCCGCACAGCGCAATGGCGGCGATGAGAACCGTCACCGTATAGGGGTTGATAAAGGTGTAGACCGCGAGTCCCGGATCGCGGGCAGTGGGCACAAAGAGCAGCCGGATCAGATACAGGCCCTGACGCAGGGATGGGATCCGGAAGAACATCCAGCCGATAAAGGTCACGGCCAGCGTATAGACAGAACCGACGGCCGGGACTTTGTCCAGGTATTTTCCCAGGAAGGCCCGCTCCAGGAGGATGAATGCGCCATGCCACAGGCCCCAGACGACAAAGTTCCAACTGGAGCCGTGCCACAGACCTGTGAGCAAAAATACGACGCTCAGATTCAGATACGTTCTGAACGCGCCCTTTCTGTTTCCGCCGAGGGGAATATAGACATAGTCGCGGAACCAGCCGGAGAGCGTAATGTGCCAGCGGCGCCAGAATTCCCGGATGCTTTTGGCGGCATAGGGCAGATTGAAGTTTTCCGGAAGCTCGAAGCCGAACAACCGCCCAAGGCCCAGCGCCATATCGGTATAGCCGGAAAAATCAAAGTAGATCTGCATGGAATACCCCAGCAGCACAAACCATGCGAGAGAGGTTCCCCACATACCGCTGTCGAGATTCAGAATCGCGTCGACCGCCTGCCCCAGACAGTCCGCGAGGATCACCTTCTTCCCCAGGCCGGTCACAAACCGCCGGATGCCCGCCAATACCGTTTCCGATGTGACGGTTCGCTGCCGGAGCTGCTGTTCAACGGACGAATACCGCACGATAGGCCCCATAATCAGCTTCGGGAAAAAGGACAGGTAAAGGCCAGCGGAGATTGGATTTTTCGCAGGTTTGACACTGCCCCGGTACACGTCGGTCAGGTAGGAGATCGATTGGAATACAAGAAAGGAGATGCCAACCGGGGCGAAGCCGTCCGTCACAGGAAGCGCCCTTCCTGTCAGCCGCGTTACGGTTCCCGCAAGGAAGTTCCAGTATTTGCAGGAGAGCAGCGGGGCAAGTTCGGCCGCAATCAGCAGGAAAAACAGGAGCCTTCGTCCAGGAGGCTGGAGCTTTTCCAGCGCAATTGCGCCCAGCCATGCGACGAGAATACTCCCCGCCAGAAACGGCAGAGATTCCGGGCTTCCCCAGCCATAGAAGAACAGGCTGGCCAGCAGCAAAAAGGCATTTTTCAGCTGCATGCCGGTATTCTTGGCCGGAAGCGCCGAAAGAAGGCTGTATCCGGCAATTACAACGGGCAAAAAGACCCAAAGAAATGGGATGGATTGAAAACTCATGGCGCCTCCATAGGGTGAGAATTCCCCTCGCGTTCATCGCGGGCTGAGAGATTTTAAAAACTAATTTTATATTATATCATGCGCGGTCCCATATTTCAACAGACTGCGGCACGCGCAAAAAAAACAGCGCGACGGAAAGCATCGCGCTGTTCTCTGTGAACGACAGGCGGGTTACTGCGGAGACGTCCCGGCTTCGCCGGGAAACAGCGCCTCCAGCCGCGCGAGGACGGCGGGAATCTCCGCCTCCTCCAAACTGCCGTAGTCGACGACAAAGCTGCGCAGGGCCGTCGGATCCGGACTGCCGGAGTAATAGCGCGGCAGATGGGTGACACGCAGGCCGCCCGTCGAGAGGGCGGCGCAGAAGGCCGCCGGGTCCGGCTGCGGCGCGGTCCGGAGAATGAAGTGCAGGCCGGCGTCCTCCTCGAAAATCTCCAGCTTCGCGCCGGCCCGGCTTTCCCGGATGCCGTCCAGTAGGCGGCTCCGCAGCGCGCCGTAGCGTTTTTTCATCCGGTTCAGGTGCTTTTCAAAATAGCCCTCGGAGAGGAACAGCGCCAGCGTGAGCTGCTCCATGCCGGGCACCGTGCAGCTATAGAAGCCGAGGCGGCGCTCGTAGTCCGCCATCAGCCGCGGCGGCAGCACCAGATAGCTGATGCGCAGAGACGGCGCGATGGTACGGGAGAAGGTGTTCATATAGATCACGCGGCCGGCCCGGTCCAGGCTTTGCAGCGTAGGAATCGGCCTGCCGGAGAAGCGGAACTCCGCGTCGTAGTCGTCCTCGATCAGCCAGCGGTCCTCCGCCTCCGAGACCCAGGAGAGAAGCTCCTGCCGCCGGCGCACCGGCATGACGATGCCGGTGGGAAACTGGTGGGAGGGCGAGAGGTGCAGCACCGCCGCGCCGCTTTGCCGCAGCGACGCCATGGAGACGCCGTCCCGGTCCAGAGAGATGGCCGTCACCGGCACCTGATTGGCCTGACAGACGGCGGCAATCTTCTGGTGGCCCGGCGATTCGAGGCCATAGCGCCGGTCCCGGCCCAGAAGCTGAATCAGAATGTTATAGAAATACTCCGCGCCGGAGCCGATGAGAATCTGCGCCGGGGAGACCGTCATGCCCCGGGAGCGGTGCAGCTCCTGGGCGATGGCGTTTCGCAGCTCCGGCAGGCCCGCGCCCGGCAGAGGCTGAAGCAAAGCCTCGCTGTGGTCCAGCAGAACGCGGCGCATCAGCCGCGCCCAGACCGAGGAGGGAAACTGCCGCGCCGCAGGCTCCGGGGTCGGCAGCGGCGGACAGAGCGCCGCCGGGGCCTCCGGGGCCGGAAGCACCGGCGTGATGTGCTCGGCAAAGTAGCCGACCTTCTCCCGCGCAGTCAGGTAGCCCTCGGCCAGGAGCTGCTGGTAGGCCGTCTCCACGGTGACCTTGCTGATGTTCAGATGCTCCGAGAGCAGCCGCTTGGAGGGCAGCTTCTCTCCGCCCTGAATCGCGCCGGAGAGGATGTCGGCCTTGATGGCCTCGTAGAGCTGCTCATAGAGGGGCCGCGAGCCGTCGTGGCACAGGTCGTAGGTCAGCATGGGAGGCCCCGCTCAAAGGAGAGGAAGCGCGTCCCCTGGAAGGTCAGCTTGCCCCGGTCGCCCTCGACCAGATAGCCGTATTCCGAGGCCGGGACGGACAGCTCCATCCGGTCGCCGGACTCGACCTCGAAGGTCACATAGTAGCTGGTGGAAGCGGCGGCGGTCCCATTGGCGTTGTTGTGGTGATAGGTCTGGCCGCGCTTGGCCACAATGGTGGCCGCGACGGTGAGCCGCGGCGAATGGTTGTTTTTGTTCCAGGTGGAGATGTTGCGGATGATCGTGAAGATCACAACGCCGAAGATCAAGAGGAACAGAATCGGAAACAGGCTGGTCATCAGGTCAAATCCAAGGCCCATAAAAACGCCTCCTTTTTCCCTATCATATCGAAAAAGCCGGAAAAAATCAACCCGACTACTGCGTCGGTCTAATGGGATCATTTGATGTTTTGCCGCATCGTCGGTTCGCGGCCATCTTCCTGTTTTCCGATGCGGAGCATCGGAAAATCAGCCGCAGCCCGGAATCTCCTTCTCCCCGTGAAACAGGTTTCACGGGGTCCCCGGAGAGCGCGGATAAGCGCCTTTTTCTTCCATATCTTTTTGTGCAAGAACAAAAAGATATGGCCTCCGGAGGAAAACCACCCAGCGGAGATTACCAGCTTAGTGAATCAAACGCAAGAGGTGCAAATCGCAGGATTTCTCTCCCTCAGTCAGCTTCGCTGACAGCTCCCTCGTCAGAGGGAGCTCAGTATGTCAAAAAAGCCGCTATGTGCCGCTTGCCTCTCCTGGAAGGAGAGGTGGCAAAAATCGAAGATTTTTGACGGAGAGGTTATACAGCAGAAGATTATGAATTCGCCGTAGCTTCCATCAAAAAGGAAACAATTTTATGCATGACCCTCTCAGTCACGCTACCCGCGTGACAGCTCCCCCATGGGGGAGCCAAGGGCGCTACCGCGCCGGAAGGTTCCTTGACAGTCTGACACCCCGTCCGGGATTCCGGACGGGGTGTGTTGCAGAATACGGGTTCTTACGGTACGCCTCTGGGGTGGCGAAGCGCCGGGTTACTGCACGATGAAGTTGACGGAGGTGTCGCCCTGCTGGTCGACGCCGAACTCGTAGTCCTTGCCGGGCATGACGGCGTTGAGCACGATGCCGACGATCGAGGCCACGGCCAGACCGGACAGGCTCACCTTGCCGATCACGATGGCGCCGGCGGCGGAATAGGTGATGCCGATGGAGAGCACCAGGATCAGGGCGGCGATCAGCACGTTGCGGGACTTGGTGAAGTCGACCTTGTTCTCGACCACGTTGCGGACGCCGACGGCGGAGATCATGCCATAGAGCACCAGGGACACGCCGCCGATGGTGGCCTGCGGCATGGAGCTGACGATGGCGGCGAACTTCGGGCTGAAGGAGAACAGGATGGACAGCACAGCCGCGATGCGGATGACCTTCGGGTCATAGACCTTGGAGAGCGCCAGAACGCCGGTGTTCTCGCCGTAGGTGGTGTTGGCCGGGGCGCCGAACAGGGAGGCCAGGGTGGTGGCGAGGCCGTCGCCCAGGAGCGTGCGGTGGAAGCCCGGGTCCTCCATATAGTTGCGCTCGCAGGTGGAGGAGATGGCGGAGATATCGCCGATGTGCTCGACCATGGTGGCGAGGGACAGGGGGACGATGGTGACGACGGCGGTGATCAGCATATGAGTGTCGACGCCGCCGGAGAAGAGACCGAAGACGGTGGATTCCATGTGGATGGGCAGGCCGATCCACTTGGCGGCGGAGACGTTGGCGACCAGGTTTGCCCGGACGCCGGGGTCCGCGGCGATGGCCACCAGGTAGGAGCCGACGACGCCCAGGAGGATCGGGATGATCTTAATCATGCCCTTGCCCCAGATGTTGGCGACGATGACGATCGCGATGGCGACCAGCGCGATCCACCAGTTGGCAGAGCAGTTGGAGATGGCGGAGGACGACAGGTTCAGGCCGATGGCGATGATGATCGGGCCGGTGACGATGGGCGGGAAGAAGCGCATGACGTTCTTGGTGCCGAAGACCTTGAAGAGGGCGGCCAGAACGACGTACAACAGGCCTGCGATGGCCACGCCGAAGCAGGCATAGGGCAGGAGGGCATTGTCGTAGATCGGGGCGCCGTCCGCGGCGGCGCCGACGGTGCGGATGGCGTTGTAGCCGCCGATGAAGGCGAAGGACGAGCCGAGGAAAGCGGGAACCTTGCCCTTGGCCAGCAGGTGGAACAGCAGCGTGCCGAGGCCGGCGAACAGCAGCGTCGTGGCGACGTCGAGGCCGGTCAG
>Ga0129308_1000609_pt1 | contig 50067 bp, 39 predicted proteins | sample L827metagenome_FD_94440 | JGI IMG/M metagenome (GOLD analysis project Ga0129308, IMG submission 94440) | Ring-tailed lemur group fecal microbial communities from Wisconsin, USA - L827 metagenome | ecosystem: Host-associated > Mammals > Digestive system > Large intestine > Fecal | place: USA... | reverse complement strand
CTCCGTGTGTCCGTTGCGCGCCAGTACGCCGCCTGTGCGCGCCACCAGCGGAAACATGTGACCTGGCCGGCGAAAATCCTCAGGCCTGGAAGTTTCGTCCACGCATTTCAGCGCTGTGATGGAACGCTCCGCGGCAGAGATCCCTGTGGCAGTATCCACGTGGTCTATGGAGACCGTGAAAGCCGTACAGTGGTTATCTGTGTTTTCACTGACCATCTGCGGCAGATTCAGCTTTTTCGCATAGTCCGCGCTCATGGGCATGCAGATCAGCCCCTTGCCGTGGATCGCCATAAAATTGATGTTTTCGCAGGTGGCAAACTCCGCGGCGCAGATAAAATCTCCCTCGTTTTCCCGATCCGGATCATCTGTCGCCATGATGATCTTTCCTGCCCGCAGATCCGCAAGCGCCTCCTCGATGGTATTGTAGTTCATAATTCTCCTCCATTTCCTTCCGGCCGTTTCTCTTTCATATCTCCCGCTGAAAGATCCGCCTTCATTTCCGCTGACTGCCGTCTCGATGATGCTTTTTTATCATCTGTGATCCCTGGCTCTATGTCAGACCAATGTGCATATTCCATGTAAACATCTCATGTGGACGCCTGAGATCATTTAAAATCCGTGGATCCGCAGAAACTCTTCGGTCAGGCCCGACCTTCCTCCCCCGGGACGGTCTTCCGCACGGTCTCCGGCGCTGTCTTTGGATCCGCGCTCCCTTTCCCCCGCATTGCTCCCGGCGGATGCATCTGCGGAGATGGTTCCGCCGCCGCTTCTGGCATAGACGCCCGTCAGTTTTTTTACGTACTTTGCTATCATATCGTTTTCCAGATTGACCACTTTCCCCGGCTTTCCGGAAAGCAGCGTGGTCTCCGCTCCCGTATGGGGAATGACGGACACCTGAAACGCGTCGTCACCGGCGCATGCTACCGTAAGGCTGATCCCGTCGATGGCCACGGAACCCTTTTCCACGATCAGTTCCAGTATGGCGGGCGGCGCTTCCACCGTGACCCAGACCGCGTTTCCCTCCCGCCTGAGTTCCCTGATCGTCCCGGTCCCGTCGATATGACCGGATACCATATGCCCTCCAAACCGGCCGTCCGCGGCCATGGCCCGCTCCAGATTCACCGGGTCTCCGCTCTGCAATCTGCCCAGATTAGTACGGCGCATGGTCTCTGCCATCACGTCTGCCGTGAAACTGTCCCGGGTCTTAGACGTCACTGTCAGGCAGACGCCGTTGACAGCGATGCTGTCCCCGATCTTCGTATTTTCCAGAACTTTAGCCGCTCTGACGGTCAGGCTTCCCCACTGACTTCCCGACGAAGCCCGGCCCACCGTGCCCTTTTCCTCTACGATTCCTGTAAACAATCTTTCATCCCCCTTATCACCTCGTATTCGAGGAGCAGATCGCTTCCGAAACTGTGGATCCTGGGATCCGACAGCAAAGCCGCCTGATCCGGATACTCCACCCCCGCTCCTTCCACCGGCGTCTTCGCCGTCTTTCCCCCGAACAATTTGGGCGCCACGTACACGTATACTTTATTGGCCAGTCCTTCTTTCAGCACGCTGTAATTCAGCGCGCCGCCGCCCTCCAGAAGAACGCTGTCGATATTCCGCGCGCCCAGCTCCCTCATGAGAGCTTTCAGATCCACGCCGCCCGCTGCCTCCGGCAGCTCCAGAACGGTGACGCCCAAAGCTTCCAGACGGCTTTTCTTTGACGCTCGTTGGGCAGCGCCTCTTTCATCTGCTTTTTTATTTGCTTTTTCATCCACTCTTTCATGTGTTTTTTCGGCAGCTCCTTCGTTCATCCCTCCATCCGTCTCATGGCTCCAGGCGGACCGGCAGGCGCCCCACGGCTCAGCTGCGCCGGAAGCGGCCGCCGTCCCGGGGATCTCGGACCCACCGTTCGCACTGTTTATGCGATCCCAACTGTTCCAGCCGGAAGCGGCCGCCGTCCCGGGGATCTCGGACCCACCGTTCGCACTGTTTATGCGATCCCAACTGTTCCAGCCGGAAACGGCCGCCGCCACGATGGTGGGAATCTCCCCCGCTGTGCGGCATATTCTGCTGTCCTCCGGTATGCGCAGGCGGCTGTCGCAGATGATACGGACGGGATTTCTGCCCCCCTCCATGCGACAGGTCAGCAGGGGATCATCCCGCAGTACCGTACCGATCCCCGCCATGATGGCCGAATATTTATTTCGCAGCCGCTGTACATCCGCCCTCGCTTCCTCCCCTGTGATCCACTTTGACTGGCCGGATGAAGCCGCGATCTTTCCGTCCGCCGTCATAGCGTATTTCAGCGCCACATAGGGAGTCTCCGCAGTTATAAAGTGGAAAAAGACCGGGTTCAGCTGGTCGCATTCCTCTCGCAGAAAATCCTGTACTACGGTGATTCCCGCCTTTTTCAAAATCTCCGCTCCCCGGCCCGCTACCCTGGGGTTTGGGTCCCGGGAACCGATCACCACTTTGCCGATGCCCGCCTCCAGAATCGCCTCCGTACAGGGCGGCGTTTTCCCAGTGTGGCAGCAGGGTTCCAGCGTCACGTACATGACGGCGCCGGAGAGCAGCCCGGCCGCTTCCTCCCGGGTCCGGCCCTCCCTGACATCCCGGACTGCCGCCAGCGCGTTTCTCTCCGCGTGAGGACCTCCCCACACTTCATGATATCCCTCGCCCACGATCCTGCCGTCCTTGACGATGACCGCGCCCACCAGCGGGTTGGGGGAGGTCCTCCCCTCTCCCCGGCCCGCCAGTTCAATGGCCCTTCTCATATATTTTTCTTCTTCCCTGTCCATACGTCTCTTCCTCCGCATCCACAATTCAAAGATCCATCTTAATGATGGCATCCCGCCCTGGATCGTTTCACACCTTTCACCGTTCTGTCATCTCTGCTCTGAAAACGCAGCTTTGGACATAGCGCAGATAAAAAACGCCCTGCAAAAAACATTGTTTCCTACAGGGCGTTCTCAGATCGCGGTCTTCTCTTTTCTCTTTGCCATCCCCTCGGCTCCTGCATCGGAGCAGGCGGCCGCGGACAGATCCGCGTTCCGCCGGTTTGGCAAAGTCTTCGGAGGGATCTCCGAAAACAAAAACTCTGAAATGATAAATCATTTCAGAGCAAAAATACATAACAAAAACCGTATCGCATTCTTCTTTCATCCAGACTATACTGTCGGCTTCGGAGTTTCACCGAATCAGCCTTTCGGCTCGCGGGCTTTACCGCCGGTAGGGACTTTCACCCTGCCCTGAAGAATCTCTTATTTAATTGTTTGGACGATTTCCTGAATTGGTTACAAGTATAAACACTTTTCTCCGCGTTGTAAAGAGGAATTTATAAATTCTCTCCAACAGGTCCTTTTCTCTTCCGTTAACAGGCTCCGAATCCGATCATGTCCTTCACCCGTTTCACGGTCTTTTCGGAGATGGCGCCTGCCCGTTCCGCCCCGTCTTTCAGAATGTCCAGCAGTTCCTGGGACTGACGGATCTCTTCGTATTTCTGCTGGATGGGCGTCACGGCGTCCACGGTGATCTCCACCAGGTCCTTCTTGAAGGCGCCGTATCCGCTGCCGGCATACTGGGCGGCGATGTCCTCCACGTCCCGTCCGGAGAAGGCGCTGTAAATGTTCAGAAGATTGCTGACTCCCGGTTTGTTTTCAATGTCGAAGCGCACCTCGCCCTCGGAATCGGTGGTGGCCTTCATGATAGACTTTTTGATCTTTTCCGGCGTATCCAGAAGGGAGATACGGCTGAAAGCGTTGGGCGCGCTCTTGCTCATCTTGCTGGTGGGATCGTCCAGAGCCATGACGCGTGCTCCGCTTTTCAGGAATCTGCCGTCTGGCACCACGAACATATTTCCATACTTGCCGTTCATGCGGACCGCCAGATCCCTGGTCAGCTCGATATGCTGTTTCTGATCGTTGCCCACAGGAACCACATCCGTATCGTAGAGCAGAATGTCTGCCGCCATGAGCACCGGATAACAGAACAGGCCCGCGGGGGCGGACTCCTTATCCTTGCTCTTCTGCTTAAACTGCGTCATGCGGGACAGTTCTCCGGTGTAGGCGTTGCAGGTGAGGATCCAGGAGAGCTCCGCGTGGCCGGGCACGTCGGACTGTACGAATACGATGGATCTCTTCGGGTCGATTCCGATGGAGAGATACAGCGCCGCCACGTCCAGTATATGCTGCTTCAGTTCCTTCGGATCCTGGGGCATGGTGATGGAATGCATATCCACGATACAGTAGATACAATCGTGGTCCTCCTGCAGCTCCACGAACTGCTTCAGCGCTCCCAGATAATTTCCAATATGGATGTTTCCCGTAGGCTGTACGCCGGAAAATACTCGTTTCATAATCTGACCTCCATTTCTCGCAGTCCGAAAAGGGACCGCCGTCTTCTCATATCGATTTATGTCATATCAACCAAAGTCAAATGGTCTCCACCGCGTAAAGCGGCAGGTTCAGCAGCCATTCTTCCATTTTATAATCCGCCATGGAGGTCCGGATCGAAAGCCTGGGCGCGAACTTTTCTCTGTAAACCTTCAGGCTTTTCGCCTGGAGATTGATCTCCGCCTTGACTTCAACGGGGATTATCTCCTGGCCGTTATCCACCACAAAATCCACCTCTGCAGTTCCCCTGTCACTGGACCAGTAATAGACCTTCCGATCCTTCTTTGACTTCAACTGCTGCAAGACGTACTGCTCGGTCAACGCCCCCTTGAACTCTTTAAACAATTCATTTCCATCCAGAAGGGTCTCCTGCCGAAGTCCTGCCAGACAGCTGAGCAGACCAACATCCACAAAGAAAAGCTTAAACGCCTTCAGGTCCTCATAAGCAGCCAGAGGCAATCCCGGTGTTTTCACACGATTTACCTTGTGAACGAGCCCGCAGTCTGTAAGCCAGAGCAACGCCATCTCATATTCCTTTGCCCTGGCCCCTTCCCGCATCAGGCCGTAGACAAACTTCTTGTTTTCTTTCGCCAGCTGCCCGGGTATGCTGTTCCAGAGCATACGAATGCGTGGCGCCACATCGTAGGGCGCGTGTTTGGAAAAATCCTGCTCATAGGCTTCAAGGATCCGCTTCTGGATCTCCCTCGCCTCATTGAAATCCCGATCTTCCGCAAAGCTCTGCACCACCTCCGGCATCCCGCCCACATAATAATAATACTTGAGGATATCCACATAATCCTGTCGAAAGGCGGCGGCCATGCTGAAATCTCCCTTTTTGAGAAGCTCTACGTGCTGCTGCTTTCCCATAGCAACAGCAAATTCAAAATAGGACAGCGGAAAAAGGTCCAGAAACTCTACTTTCCCCACTGGAAAGGACGTCCCCTGATGGAGCGCGACTCCCAGCTGACTTCCCGCGCAGATGATCTGATATTGTGGAGCGTCCTCGTCAAAGTATTTCAGGCTTGCCAGCGCACGGGGGACCTCCTGCACCTCGTCAAAGATCAGCAGCGTCCGCTGCGGATCAATTTTGTGTCCAGCGTACAGTTCCAGTCCGATTAAGATGCGTTCCACCTGCAGATCGCTTTCAAACAGGCTTCTCATCCGCTCATCGTTGTCGAAATTGATGTAGACCGTCTCGTCATAGGCCGTTCTGCCGAACTCCTTCATCAGCCAGGTTTTGCCGACCTGCCGCGCACCCCGGATGATGAGAGGCTTTCGGCGGTTCTTTTTCTTCCATTCTATCAGCTGCTCCATAGCCGTTCGATACATAGGCCCACCGCCTCTCAAAAGTTATAAGGACAGTATGCCACTTTTGCACAAAAAGTCAAACGACTTTTTGCAGTAATACCAGGTAAAGCTCAGACCTCTAAAGACAGGGCTCCGGCTGAATGGGATCACTGCAGTATATCAGATCTCAAATTCAGTTGAAAATACAAATGCAAAAACTCAAAATGCGGACACGGGATCTTTCCCTGTCCGCTGATTCTCTTATGCTATATATGCAGCCCTGAATTTATCTTTCAGCCGCTTCTCGATGCGCGAGACCGTCATCTGCGAGATATCAAAGGCTTTCGCGATCTCCTGCTGCGTCTTATTCTGAAGAAAGCGCATCTGAAAGATCTCCCGCTCCTGGGGAGACAGCTCTTTCATCACGCTCTGGATCAGGTCCGCGTTTTCAAAACTTTCGAAGGCTGTATCTTCTTTGCTGGCATATTTTTCATAAACGGAGCCCTCCCCGTCGTCGCCGCCCTCGTCAAAGGTCTGCTGCAGGGAATAGGTGCCGTAGGATTTCCCGCTCTCCATGGCCTCCAGTATCTGTTCTTCCGGCTCCCCCAGATATTCCGAGAGTTCTGAGATCGTGGGCGCTCTGTGAAGGCTGTGAGTCAGTTCTTCCTTTGCCTTGGGAAGTTTGGCTGAGATCTCCTTCAGCCGTCTGGGGACTTTTACCGCCCAGCCTTTATCCCTGAAATATCGTTTGATCTCACCGATGATCGTGGGTGTGGCGAAGCTGGTAAATTCATATCCCTTGGAAGCGTCGAAACGCTCGACGGCGAAAACCAGGGCCATGGAACCTACCTGATAGAGATCCTCGTACTCGACTCCCTTATTCATATATTTGCGAACCAGTATATCTACCATATACAAGTAATGCTCGACGATTTGATTGCGCAGCCCCACATCCTTTGTACGGCTGTATTCCTCAAAAAGGTCTTTGATATCGCTTTGCTTGGTTGAGGACATATTCTTCTCCTACCGGTGCGTATACTTCACCATCTGAATTCTCGTTCCACTTCCAATCTCTGAGAAAATATCCACTTCGTCCATGAGAGCCCGAATGATAAAAATACCCAGACCTCCCTCCTTGGGATGATCCGGTTCCGGCATTTTATACCCGGCCACGTCATAGCCGCCCGCGTGGTCGATGACGCAGATCACCAGTCTGTCGTCCCCCAGCTCGCAGGAAACCTCATAGCCGTTCAGCTCCTCCACGCCGTGGCGCACCACGTTGGTGCAGGCTTCCGACACGGCGACCTTGATGTCCTCAATGGCTTCGATGTCAAAACCGGCGCTGTTTGCCAGTGCGGATACGGTCATGCGCACGGTACTCACATATTCCGGTTTTCCGGGAACCGAAATTTTTAAAAAGTCTGCCATTTAAATCTCCTCGTTTCGTTGCATACTTGTAAAGTCGTTATCCTGCCGGATACAGGCGTTACTCCGTCTGTTCCGCCGCGCAGAATATCCTGTCAAGGCTGGTGATACGCAGAAGCTTCGCAATGTTTTCCCGCGGATGCTCAACGCGAATCCCGTGTCCGCTCTCCTGCATCCTGCCGTAAGCGCCGATGAGGACGCCCAGCCCTGTGCTGTCGATATAAGACAGATCACTCATATCCAGCACGATATCCGACTGCTTCTCCTGAAACAGATCCGCCAGCAGACCGCGAAGTCCGCCGGCCGTAGCTACGTCCACTTCTCCGCTCACTCTTACCTTCCATACTCCCGCCTCCTGGCTGAAGTCGTGTTTCATCTGCAATGCCATCTCTCGTATCCTCCGTTGACTGCGATAAAATCTGTATACCCCTCTGCAGAGATTTTAAACACATGAGGAGCCGCCCGTCGGCCGGCCGGGCGGAATCCATGACCCGCCGGCCGAAGTTCCGGGCCCGGTCCCTCCGCGGGAAGCCCCTCTGTGGTTGTTTATTGTCTCTGGATCCTTCCGCTGTGCCTGATGCGTCTTACTCTACGTCGAAGGTGATCTGTCCCGCATCGTTTTTGTTTCCGCCGTCGTCCCCGCCGGAAAGATCGCCGTCTTCTACGTCTTCTTCCCGGATCAGCTTAGCCATGGCGATGATGTTGGCGTCTTCTTCGACCCGCATGATCTTGACGCCCTGGGTCGCTCTTCCCAGACGGGATACTTCCCCGGCCTTGATGCGGATGATGATGCCGTCGGAATTGATCAGCATTACTTCGTCGGACTCGGCGACCACCATGGCCCCGATCAGCACGCCCGTCTTGCTGAATTTGGTCTTGTCGTAGGTCAGCAGACCCTTGCCGCCTCTGGCCTGGATCTTATAATCCTTCACCGACGTTCTCTTTCCATAGCCCGCTGAAGTGACTACCAGCAGTTCCTCGTTCTTTTCAGCCAGTTCCATGGCTACCACTTCGTCGTCTTTTTCCAGGGTGATGGCACGCACGCCGCCGGCCAGACGGCCCATGGGACGCACATCCTCTTCGCTGAAGCAGATGCACTTGCCGTATTTGGTGACGATGATCACATTGCTGGTTCCGGTGGTCTCCTTTATGCCGATCAGCTCGTCGCCGTCCTTGAGATTGATGGCGATGAGACCCGTCTTCCGGTTGGTGTTAAACTGGCTCAGATCCATCTTCTTGATGGTTCCCTTCTTCGTGACGGCGATGAGATAGCGTTCCTCCTCAAAACTGGAGATGGGGATGACCGCGGTGATCCGCTCACGCTGCATGAGATTCAGGAAGTTTACGGCAGGGGTCCCCTTGGCCGTTCTCTGCGCCTCCGGGATCTCGTAGGCCTTGATCCTGTGGGCCTTTCCCAGACTGGTAAAGAACATGAGATAATCGTGAGTCGAAGTAATGATCATGTTCTTCACGAAGTCGTTGTCCCTGGTAGTCAAACCCGTTATCCCTTTTCCGCCTCTCTTCTGAGTCTTGTAAGTGTCCGCAGAAACGCGCTTCAGATAACCCAGGTGGGTCAGCGTTATCGCCACGTTCTGTTCCTGGATCAGGTCCTCTTCGTCGATCTCATCTATGTCGGCCACGATCTGTGTCCGGCGCTCGTCGCCGTATTTTTGCTTGATCTCAAGAAGCTCGTCCTTTATGACTCCCATCAGCATTTTTTCGTCCGCCAGCAGCTGTTTGTAGTAGGCGATGCGCTGCATGAGCTCGGCGTACTCTGCCTCGATCTTCTCCCGTTCCAGACCCTGCAGTCTGGCCAGTCTCATATCGAGGATAGCCTGAGCCTGTATCTCAGAAAGGCCGAAGCTCTCCATCAGTTTTTCTTTGGCGTCGTTGTAGCTGCTTCTGATGATGCGGATGATCTCGTCGATATTGTCCAGGGCGATGCGCAGACCTTCCAATATGTGGGCTCTGGCTTCGGCCTTCTTTAGATCAAACTGAGTCCGCCTGGTGACGACGTCCTTCTGGTGCTTCAGATACTCGGTGAGGATCTCCTTGATATTGAGGACCCGGGGCTCGCCGTTCACCAGAGCCAGCATGATCATGCTGTAGCTCTCCTGAAGCTGAGTATGCTTGTACAGCCGGTTCAGCGTGATCTGCGGATTGGCGTCCCGTTTCAGCTCAATGACGATACGCATGCCGTGCCGGTTGGATTCGTCGCGGATGTCGGAGATCCCGTCGATCCGCTTGTCCTTTACCAGCTCCGCGATCTTTTCGATCAGACGCGCCTTGTTGACCTGATAGGGGATCTCCGTGACGACGATCTGCTGTCTGCCCTTGTTCGTCTCCTCGATCTCCGCCTTTGAGCGGACCAGAACCTTGCCCATTCCGGTGCGGTAGGCTTCTCTGGCGCTGTTTTTTCCCATGATGATGGCTCCCGTGGGAAAGTCCGGCGCTTTTATGATCCGGATCAGATCCTCCACCGTGGCTTCCTCATCGTCGATGAGCTTCACCGCGCCGTCGATGACTTCTCCCAGATTGTGGGGAGGAATGGAGGTGGCCATGCCGACGGCGATACCGTTCGAACCGTTTACCAGAAGCTGTGGAAAACGGGCGGGCAGCACCGTGGGTTCTTTTTCTTCTCCGTCGTAGTTGGGGATGAAATCCACCGTCTCCTTATCGATGTCCCGCAGCATCTGCAGGGCAAATGGCGCCATTCTGGCCTCTGTGTAACGCTGGGCCGCCGCGCCGTCGCCGTCCACGGATCCAAAGTTTCCGTGACCGTCAACCAGGGGATAGCGGATGGAAAAAGGCTGGGCCATACGCACCATGGCGTCGTAGATCGAACTGTCGCCGTGGGGGTGGAACTTACCCATAACTTCTCCCACGATACGGGCTGATTTTTTATACGGCTTGTCCGGGGTCACTCCCAGTTCGCTCATGCCGTAAAGGATCCTCCTGTGTACGGGCTTCAGTCCGTCCCGCACGTCCGGAAGGGCACGTCCTACGATCACGCTCATGGCGTAGTCGATGTAGGAATTTTTCATCTCGTCGTGTATCTCGTGCTGTATGATCTTTGTGTCTTCAATTAAATTACTCATGGTTCCGCCCCTCCTTCCTTAAATATCCAGCAGCGCGTCTTTGGCGTGCTCTTCGATAAACTTCTTGCGGGGCGGTACTTTATCTCCCATGAGAGTGGTAAAGATCTCGTCCGCAGCGGCTACATCCTCTATTGTGATCTGGACCAGGGTGCGATGGCTGGGATCCATGGTGGTCTCCCAGAGCTGAATGGCGTCCATTTCTCCCAGACCCTTGTATCTCTGGATATCTACCTTGCCCGGCTTATCCGCCAGACTGGCAAGCAGCTTTTCCTGCTCTCTGTCCGAGTAAGTGTAATATATGTCTTTTCCCTTTTTCACCTGGAACAGGGGCGGCTGAGCCGCGTAGACATAACCTCCCTCGATGAGGGGCGTCATGTAGCGGTAGAAGAAGGTCAGGAGCAGCGTCCGGATATGGGCGCCGTCCACGTCCGCATCGGTCATGATGATGATCTTGTGATATCTGAGTTTCTCAATGTTGAAATCAGAACCGATATTGCAGCCGAAGGCCGTGATCATGTTCTTGATCTCGTCGGAATTAAGGATGCGGTCCAGACGGGCCTTCTCCACATTGAGGATCTTTCCGCGCAGAGGGAGGATTGCCTGCCGCATGCGGTCTCTTCCCTCCTTGGCGGAGCCGCCGGCGGAATCTCCCTCCACGAGGAAGATCTCCGAGACGGAGGGATCTTTTTCCGAACAGTCCGCCAGTTTTCCGGGAAGGGACGTGCTGTCAAGCACGCTCTTTCTTCTCGTCAGCTCTCTGGCCTTTCTCGCCGCTTCTCTGGCCCGGGAAGCCTGAAGGCATTTTTCCAGAATGATCTTGGCCTGCTGGGGATTTTCCTCGAGAAAAGCGGTCAGGTTCTCGTTGGTGGCTGTTTCAACAAATCCCCTCATCTCGCTGTTTCCCAGTTTTGTCTTGGTCTGTCCTTCAAACTGGGGTTCGGTCAGCTTTACGGAGATGATCGCCGTCAGCCCTTCCCGCACGTCCTCTCCCGCAAGTCCGTCCTCATTTTCCTTGATGAACTTGTTCTTTCTGGCATAATCGTTGAACACGCGCGTCAGGGCCGAACGGAATCCCACCATGTGAGAACCGCCCTCCGTGGTGTTGATATTGTTGGCGTAGGAGAGCACCGTCTCGTTATAGCTGCTGGTGTACTGCATGGCGATCTCCACTTCCTGCTCCTTTTTCTGGACCTCGAAGTAGATGATATCCTGGTGGATGCTTTCCTTATTCTTATTCTGGTGTTTTACAAATTCCTTGATCCCGCCTTCATAATGGAAGACTTCGTTTCTCTTCTTGCCTTCTCTCTCGTCCTTGATGCTGATCTTGATCCCCTTGTTCAGGAAGGCCATCTCTCTCAGACGGTGCTCCAGTTTATCGAATATGAATTCCGTTTCCTCAAATATTTCGGGATCGGGGCGGAAAATAGTACGCGATCCTGTCTTTTTGCCGCACTCGCCGATCACAGTCAATTCGCTGGTCACTTTTCCTCTCGAGTAAGTCTGGCGATAGATCTTTCCGTCCCGCTTGATCTCTACTTCCATGGATTCGGAAAGAGCGTTTACGACAGAAGCGCCTACGCCGTGCAGACCTCCGGAAACCTTATATCCTCCTCCGCCGAACTTTCCGCCGGCGTGCAGAACTGTGTGGATCACTTCCACCGCAGGTTTTTTCAGTTTGGGATGGAGATCCACGGGCATTCCCCGGCCGTCGTCTTCCACCATGATGGAATTATCAGGCAGGATCGCCACGCTGATGGACTTGCAGTATCCGGCCAGCGCCTCGTCGATACTGTTGTCCACGATCTCGTAGACCAGATGATGCAATCCGTTGGGTCCGGTCGTACCAATGTACATTCCAGGCCGCTTTCGGACAGGTTCCAGTCCCTCCAGCACCTGGATCTGTTCCGCATTATAATCCTGCTGCTGCTTCACTTCTTCAAATGACATTTGCTCCTCCGTTTCTCGGTCGTTTTATCGAGCGTTCTTTTCCCGGTTCGGAAACGTCTGATCCGTCCCGTTCCGGCTTTGATCTTATTATTATATGTACTCTTCTTTCGGGGCTTAAATTTGCCATAGTCCATTCTACCCTAGATTCACGTTTTTTTCAATCTTTTTACCGAAAAGATTATAAAATGCAGAACATGTGATTTTCGCTCTTTAAACCGGCGATTTTCGCTCCTGACAAGGACGTGAATTTCAGACATATATACTATGTTTGACTTCTTTTTATTTTTCTATATCGCCTGCTGTTTTCCATCCTTCGACCTCTTCCGCAGATATTCCTGCGTATTCTCTTTTTTCTGCAATATTTTTTAAGGATTTTCTATTCCTATTCTGCTGCTTCTCCACAACATATATGGGTTGTGAACATTTTTCATAAAGTTACCCACAATTTGTGCATAACTTTTCTTTTCGGTCTCCGTGTGTTATTTTTTCGATATTTATTTTTTCTCTTCCTGTGGATAACTTTTTTTGTTATGATAAGACATACGGGGAATAGCGGTATGCTATTTCCTTTGTTCTGAATCTGATTTTAGTTAGAAGGTATCTATTGATGAACACACAAGAATTGAAGAGTCTCTGGGACGAGGTTCTGGAACTTCTGCAGCCGGAACTGACTCCCATCAGCTATGAGACGTGGATCGCGCCCCTGTCTCCTACGGGAATGGACGAGCGTGAGGGAAAACTTTATCTTTCCTCATATAATGATTTTTCCAGATCGATCCTCACCAACCGATATAAGCCGGTGATCGAGAACGCCGTTCGCACCGCTTTCAGCAAGGATGTAAAGGTGGCTTTTATCGCACCGGAGGAGATCCCCGCCGACGGCAGCGATCCCGGTCCTTTTACGGACGAGCTCTATCTGAACCCGAAGTACATTTTCGATACGTTTGTAGTGGGCGGCAACAACCGCTTTGCCCACGCCGCGTCCCTGGCCGTTGCGGAGGCGCCGGCCAAAGCCTACAATCCGCTTTTTATCTACGGCGGAGCCGGGCTGGGGAAAACTCATCTGATGCACGCCATCGGACACTACATCCTTCGCGGAAATCCTTCCTCCAAAGTGCTCTACGTTTCCTCTGAAATGTTTACCAACGAGCTGATCAAGGCCATCCGGGAAAAGCAGACGGTGGAATTTCGAAATAAATACCGCAATATCGACGTTCTCATGATCGACGATATTCAGTTTATCGAGAAAAAAGAGAGTACGCAGGAAGAAATCTTCCACACCTTTAATACACTGTACGAGGCGAACAAGCAGATCATCATCTCCAGCGACCGGCCTCCCAAGGAGATCGCCACGCTGGAAGAACGTCTGCGCTCCCGCTTTGAATGGGGATTGGTGGCGGACATTCAGGCTCCCGACTACGAGACGAGAGTAGCCATCCTCATCAAGAAAGCGGAGCTGGACGATGTGGAGATCAGCGACAGCCTCATGGACGTCATCTCTGTCATCGCGGAAAAGATCCAGTCCAATATCCGTGAGCTGGAAGGAGCATTCAACCGTGTAGTGGCCTACGCAAACCTGACCAACGCCCGGATAAACAAAGATCTGGCCAGAGAAGTTCTACTGGACGTTTTTTCCTCGAAAGACAGGGAAGTGACGCCGGACCTGATCAAGAAACACGTGTGCAAGTATTTTAACATTAAGCTGACGGATATCGAATCCTCGAAGCGGTCCCGCAACCTTTCCTATCCCCGGCAGATCGCCATGTACATATGCAGAAATCTCACCGACCTGTCGCTGCCCAAGATCGGCGAACACTTCGGCAACAGAGACCATACGACGGTGCTTCACGCCTGCGATAAGATATCGGCCGAGCTCCCCGGCAACGGGGACCTCAAAAACATAATCGAGACCATCGAAAATGAGATAAAAGAAGATTAATGCACAAAACCACGGATAAGTTTTCTGAGTTATCCACAAGTTATACACAGGCTCTAAGCCTGTAAACAGCTTGTTTACAGAAGTTATTCACAAATTCACAGTCCCTAATACTACTGTTACTAATTTGTTATAAAAAGAAGGAGGCAGTCCCATGAAGTTCACCTGTTCTCAGCAGAGCTTATCGAAAGCCCTGAACACTGTTTCAAAGGCTGTTACCACGAGAACAACGATCCCCATACTCAAGGGCATTTTACTCGAGACAGAAGGAAGCCAGCTGAAGCTGGCCGCTTCCGATCTGGATCTCAGTATTGAAAAAAGGATCGACGTCGACGTGAAAGAGGAAGGATCGCTGGTAGTATCCTCGCGGCTCTTCAGTGATATTATAAGAAAACTGCCCGGCGCGGATGTAGAGATCGAGGAAATGGAAAACAATACGGTGATCATCCGCTGTCTGGCTTCGGAATTCACCATCGTCGGCCAGCCTGCCGACGAATTTCCAAATATCGGAGACGTAGGGGAGGATCAGAGACTCCTTTTCAATAAAGAACTGTTTAAAGATATGGTAAAGAAAACATCCTTTGCCGCCAGCATCGACGAGTCGAAGGGAATCATCGTCGGCGTTCTCATCGATATGACCGCAGACGGGCTGACCATGGTCGCTCTTGACGGTTTCCGCATGGCCATTACCAGAGAAGTTGTGAAAAATGAAGAAGAAAAGAAGATCGTCATCTCCGCTCGTATTCTCAATGAGATCTGCAAGATCATCTCGGATTCCGACGAGAGCGACGATATCTCCCTGATCCTGGACGAGAAGAGAGCGGTAGTCCTGGCGGATCAGACGAAGATCGTGCTCCGGCTGCTGGAGGGGGAATTCATCAAATACAGAGATATTCTTCCGAAAGAGCATCGCACCAGAGTGACGGTGGGCAAGAGCGACTTGCTGTCCAGCATCGAGCGTGCTTCGCTCCTCGCTAAGGAGGGGAAAAACAATCTCATCAAGATATCTGTGGGAGATGGAACGCTGACTATCACTTCCCGTTCGGAAGAAGGCAATGTAAAAGAGGAAGTGGCCATCGTCAGAGACGGAGAGGATCTGGAGATCGGCTTTAACTCGAAGTACGTGCTGGACGTGCTCAAGGCGGTGTCGGACGATGAGGTCGCCATGGAGTTCAACAACAGCGTCAGCCCCTGTCTGGTCAAGCCGGTGGAAGGGGACGCCTACGAGTATCTGATCCTGCCTGTCAGGATCTCGGGCAATTAGGAAATATGCGGAAATATCAACGAACCATATTTCCTGTGTTATAAAAAGCGAGGAAGTAAATTGCATATATTATTTGTAAACGGCTGCATGAGAGAAGAGGGCCGTTCCAGAACGGAGCGGATCGCCCGGGTCTTTCTCGAGGAACTGAAAAAACAGGGAACCTTTTCTCTCGAGGAAGTCGATCTCAGAAGGGAAGAGATAAGGCCCGTCCGGGGTGAGGATCTCCTTCTCAGGGACAGGGCTTCGGCGGCGGGAGACTTCAGCGGTCCTCTGTTTGAACGGGCCAGACGCTTTGCGGCCGCAGACCGGATCGTGATCGCAGCTCCCCTTTGGGATCTGAGTTTTCCTTCCATGCTGAAGGTGTATCTGGAAAATATCTGCGTTACGGGACTGACATTCCGCTATACGGAGGACGGCGTCCAGGGATTGTGCCGGGCGGACCGCCTGATGTATATTACCACCAGAGGAGGAGATTTCAGTCTCCCCTATATGAAAGAACTGGAACAGGCGGCGCCTTATCTGCGTTCGCTCTGTTTTATGCTGGGAATCGGCAGTATGGACACGGTGGCCGCCGACGGACTGGATATCATCGGCTATGACGTGGAGGCCATCGTTAAAAGAGCGGAGAAGGAAGCGGCTGAAAAGGCGGCGGACTTTCTGAGAGATCAGGATGAAACATGTATCTAAGAGAGATCGATCTGAAGAATTTCAGAAACTATAAAGAGCAGTCTGTCACATTCCATGAAAAGGTCAATATCATCACGGGGAACAACGCTCAGGGAAAGACGAATCTGTTGGAGAGCCTTTACATTATGAGTCTTGGAAAGTCCTTCCGCACGGGAAGGGACAGCGAGATGATCGGATTCGGAGAGGATTTCTGCCGGGCCCGCAGCAAAACGGTGAAGGACGACGGCGAGATCGATATAGAGATCATCATTTCCAGAGAAGGCAAATCTGTCAAGATCGACGGAGCAAGAGCGAAAAAGACGGCGGATCTTCTGGAACACGTTTACATGGTGGTTTTTTCTCCGGAGGATCTGAAGATCGTGAAAGACGAACCGGAGAAGAGAAGAAAATTTTTAGACAGGGAACTTTGTCAGCTGAAGCCCGTCTACTTTAAAAATCTGGGCCGTTATAAAAAGATCCTGCTGAATCGAAACGTGCTGCTGCGTCAGGGAGAGGCCAACAGGGATCTTTTCTCCGTGTACGACGAGGAACTTGCAGACTACGGAGCGCGTATCGTGGCGGAACGCAGGCGGTTTGTGGAAAAACTTGCGCAAATCAGCAGGGAACTTCACGAAAAGATAACCGATGGAAAAGAGACGCTTTCTGTCTCCTACGAGTGCGATCTGCCGGAGGCCGGTGATCTGAGCGCCTTAAAACAGCAGTTTATGGACCGGCTTCAGAAGAATTTCAGAAGAGATCTGTACCGCGGGACTACGGGAACAGGTCCCCACAGAGACGATCTGAAGCTGGAGATCGACGGAGTGGATATCCGTCACTATGGATCCCAGGGGCAGCAGAGGACGGCGGCGCTGTCGCTGAAGCTGGCGGAGATCTATCTGATCCGCCAGGAGACAGGGGAGGACGCCATTCTTCTGCTGGACGATGTGCTGTCGGAACTGGATACGCAGAGACAGACCTTTCTGCTGAACCGCCTTTCGGAAGTACAGATCTTTATCACTGCAGCGGAGCTGTCCGACCCACTGTTTTCCAATCTGCCTGACAGCTTTATTTTTCGGGTGGAAAAGGGTGAGGTTTTCAGGATGGATCTAAGCAAAAATAGTTGACATAAATCGCAGAAAACTGTATAATAACAGGGCGATTGTGTATAAAAACTTTTATATAAGGAGGTGGGAAGGATGAAACAGACTTATCAGCCCAAGAAAAGACAGAGAAAAAGAGAGCACGGCTTCAGAAAGAGAATGAGCAGCAAGAATGGCAGAAACGTTCTCAAGAGAAGAAGAGCGAGAGGAAGAAAGTCCCTTACAGCATAGAGACCGCATTTCGTGGTCTTTTTGTTTAGAGTACTTTTGTAAAAAAGGACAAAGTATGCTTAGACCTGACGTTTTACGAAAGAAAACGGACTTTTCTTCTATCTATAAGCGCGGAAGATCCGTAGGGGGAAAGTGCGTCGTTTTGTTCTACAGAAAAAATGGTCTTGCTTACAGCCGCAGGGCGTTTCTGGCCAGCAAAAAAGTAGGAAAAAGCGTGGTTCGTAACAGAGCCAGACGGCTCATGAAGGAAAGCTACAGAGCTTTGGAGGGATCGATCCCTCCGGGGTATGATATGATCCTCATCGCGAGGCATACCATACGTGATCTGAAATGTGCGGATGTGAAAAAATCAATTGAAGCCGCAATGAGGAGAGCAGGCATACTGCCGGGCTTTCCGACAAAACCAAAACAGAAAAAAGAAAACAGATCGCAGGGTGAATGAAATTGAAGAAACTGTTGATTGCCCTGATCCGGGGATATCAGACGTTGATTTCACCGATGTTTCCGCCTACCTGCAGATTTTACCCCACTTGTTCCGCTTATTTTATACAAGCTGTGGAAAAATACGGGGCTTTAAAAGGCAGCTGGCTGGGAATCCGAAGGATATTGAAATGCCACCCGTTTCACAAAGGTGGCTACGATCCTTTGAAATGACGGGACGGGTGTCGCTCGTTCAAAGAAGAAAACGGAAAGAAATTTACATATTCATGTAAATTCAGGAGGTACCAGATACTGTGCAATTCATAACAGGAATATTTGCAAGCCCCATGGGATTTCTGCTGTCGTTTCTGTACAATTTCATCGACAATTACGGGATCGCGATCATCGTGTTCACCGTTCTCGTGAGGTTGTGCCTGTTTCCGCTGTATTCTTCACAGGTGAAGCACACCGCGAAGATGGCGGATCTTCAGCCGAAGATGCAGGCTCTGCAGAAAAAATATGCGAATGACAAAGAAACCCTGAACATGAAGATGATGGAGCTCTATCAGGAAGAAAAGTTCAATCCCATGCGGGGATGCCTTCCCATGATCATTCAGATGCCGATCATTTTCGGTCTGTTTGCACTGCTCCGCAATCCGCTGGTCTATATGGCGGACAATACGTCCATGATCATGGCCGTTCATGAATCTTTTCTCTGGATATCAGACCTGAGTCAGCCCGATGACTGGGCGCTGCCTATACTGGCAGGTCTGGCGACCTTTGTCTCATTTTCGCAGACGCAGGCACAGCAGACCTCTCCGGACGGTTCCAATCCCGCTCAGGGAATGATGAACGCCATGAAGTATTTCTTCCCGGTGATGATCTTTCTCATGGGACGATCTTTTCCGGCAGGACTTGCCCTCTACTGGTTTATCGGCAACTTGATCCAGATCGGGCAGAACCGCTATCTGAATTATATGAGAAAGAAACTCAGAGAAAAGACGGAAGCGGAGACGAAAAAAAAGAAGAAATAGGATACTGTTTTGTATTTCAACAGGACAGCTGGAGGACAGAGGATGGATTTTTCAGAAAAATGGGGGACCAGTGTCGACGAAGCCGTCAGACTGGCTCTCGAAGATTTGAAACTTACGCGTGACGAGGTTAATGTAACGGTACTGGAGGAACCATCGAGAGGATTTTTCGGCATCGGACAGAAGCTCGCTAAAGTAAGAGTTGAAAAGATCACAGTAGTAAAGGCTCCCGAGCCGGAAGAAATAAAAGAAAAAACGGCGGCGAAGCCGGCGTCTGCAGAGCGTTCTGCAGAAAGAACGGCGCCGTCTGGCGAAAAGAAAACGGAACGTCCGCAGCGGGACCGGTCCGAGCGTCCTGAAAGAAGGGACGACCGCAGGCCGGAGCGCGGCGAACGCAGCGACCGGAGAGAAAGAGGGCGCAGGGACAGAGATCGGGAACGTCCTCAGCGGTCGGAGAGCAAGCTGGCTCTCAGGGTGAGACCCGACGATCTGCAGGAGATGACCGAACATCCGGCGCTTACTTTTCTGAATGAAGTCTCTGAGAAAATGGGACTGGTTCTGGAAGTCAAGTGTTATGTGAACGAAGAGAACGTGTTCATCGACATTGAGGGCAAAGATTCCGGGACGATCATCGGAAAGAGAGGACAGACTCTGGACGCGATCCAGTATTTGACCAGTCTTGTGGTGAACAAGGATTCGGAAAAGTACATCCGCGTGGTCATCGACGCGGAGAATTACCGCGCGAAGAGGGAACGGACGCTGGAACAGCTGGCGAACCGTCTGGCCGACAAGGTGAAGAGATCGGGAAAAAGCGTGCGTCTTGAACCGATGAATCCCTATGAGAGAAAGGTAATTCACGCGACGCTGCAGGGCCGTCCTGAAGTGACGACCAGAAGCGAAGGGGAAGAGCCCTACAGGCGTGTTATCATTGAAAGAAAGTAACGAAATCAAGGGGGCTGCTTATTCTTAAGCCGGCCCCTTTTTCAATTTGCAGGTCCGGTTCTGGGACCTGAGATTATTCGTCAAGTTGAGAGGGAACAGGATTATGGAAGATACCATTGCGGCCATCGCCACCGCTTACGGTGAGGGAGGGATCGGGATCGTCCGCGTCAGCGGTCCGAGAGCCAGAAGCGTTCTGGAAAGCATCTTTATTTCTGTGCGCCGGCACAGAACTGAGGGGGAGGGCCAGGGAGAAAGGTTTTTTTTGCCTGAAGCCACGGGTGAGACCATCAATGAACCGATCGTTAATAGGCGATTGACATATGGGAACGTGTTGGATCCCAAAGACGGCAGCCTGGTGGATGAAGCGATGGCTGTGTTTATGAAAGCGCCTTACACTTATACAGCTGAGGATGTGGCGGAGATCCAGTGTCACGGCAGCGTGGTCTCGCTTCGGAGGGTGCTGTCACTGTGTCTGGAGAACGGGGCGCGGCTGGCTGAACCGGGAGAGTTTACGAAGAGGGCTTTTCTGAACGGCCGTTTGGATCTCTCGCAGGCAGAGGCCGTCATAGACGTAGTGCGCGCCAAGACAGATCAGAGCTTTGATGTGGCTCTCGGACAGATGGAAGGATCCCTTTCCCGTGAGATCAGGGAACTGAGGAATGATCTGACGGATCTCTTAGTGCTGGTGACAGTGAATCTGGATTATCCGGATGAGGATATTGAAGAGATCAACTATGAAAAGCTGGATGAATGTTTATCGCAGATAGACGATAAATTACAGGCCCTGATCGCCGGCGCGGGCACGGGAAGAATGATCAGAGAGGGACTGGCGGTCACCATCGCCGGGAGGCCCAATGTAGGAAAGTCTTCGCTGATGAACGCCCTTCTGCGGGAATCCCGGGCGATCGTCACCGATGTGCCCGGCACCACAAGAGACACCATAGAAGAGGGATTGAGTATTTCAGGAATTCCGGTGCGGCTAACAGATACGGCAGGGATCAGACGGACGGAGGACAGAGTAGAGCAGATCGGCATTGAAAAAAGCAAGGAGGCTGTGAACAGAGCGGACCTGATCCTTTTTATGGTTTCCGGTAACGAGGGTTTTACACGGGAAGATCTGGAGATCATACCGTATCTGGATGAGAAAAAAACGGTGGTTCTGCTCAATAAGATCGATCTGGGATCTGTGTTGACAGAAGAGATGATCCTTGAGAAAATGCCCGGGGCTACTGTGATCGAAACATCTATGAAGGAAGGACATGGCATGGACCTTCTGCAGGAGAAGATAAGGGATATGGTGTTCGGCGGACAGGCGGCACAGAGGGAGAGCATGATCGTGACCAACGTGCGCCACGAGGAATTGATCCGCAGAGCTTCTGAGGAGATCCACAGCGCACAGCTCATGTCTTCTTCGCGGGAAGCTCTGGATTTCATAGAAGTCAATATCAGACAGGCGTTTGACGATCTGGGCGAGATCATCGGAGAGACGGCAAATGATCAGATCATCAACGAGGTATTTGCGCGTTTTTGTCTGGGAAAGTAGGGGAACGGTCTGTCAGAGATAAAAGAAAGGAAAGTAGGGTGAGCCGCAGATGAGTTATTTAATGGGAGAATACGATGTGATCGTCATCGGCGCCGGTCACGCAGGCTGCGAGGCAGGGCTGGCGGCAGCGCGCATGGGAAAAAAGACGCTGATGCTGTCCATCAATCTGGAGGCGGTGGCCATGATGGCCTGCAATCCTTCCATCGGAGGAACGGGAAAAGGTCATCTGGTCAGGGAGATCGACGCGTTGGGCGGCGAGATGGGCGTCAATATCGATAAGACTTTTATTCAGAGCCGTATGCTGAATACGGCAAAAGGGCCAGCCGTTCATTCTCTGAGAGCTCAGGCGGACAAACAGCGGTATCACGAGGAGATGAAGAAGACGCTGGAGACCCAGGAAAATCTTGATCTGAAGCAGGGTGAGGCTGTGGATATCGTTACGGAGGACCAGGGCGACGGGGGAAAGCGGGTCTGCGGCGTGGTTATGAAAACAGGGGCCATTTACCGGGCGAAAGCGGTGGTTCTGGCTACGGGCACTTTTCTCAGAGGTAGAATTTTTATCGGTGAATCGGCATATCAGAGCGGACCAAACGGTCTGGCTCCCTCTGTGGAACTGGCGGACAATTTAAAAAAGCACGGTATGAAGCTTCGCCGGTTCAAGACGGGAACCCCTGCCCGCGCCCTGGGAAAAAGCCTGCATTTTGACCGGATGGAGGAGCAGAAAGGCGATGAGAAGATCGTGCCCTTTTCTTTTTTGAACGATCGACTGGAAAGGGAGCAGGTATCCTGCTGGCTGACTTACACCAATGAGACGACACACGAGATCATCCGGAAAAATTTTCACAGGTCCGCTCTGTTTGGAGGACAGATCGAGGGGGTCGGACCCCGGTACTGTCCCTCCATTGAGGATAAAGTGAATCGCTTTGCCGATAAAAAACGACATCAGCTGTTTATCGAACCGGAGGGGTCCTCCACCGATGAAATGTATATTCAGGGAATGTCCAGCAGTCTTCCGGAAGATGTTCAGGTGGAGTTTTACCGTTCCATTCCGGGTCTTGAAGATCTGGAAGTGGTGAGACCGGCTTACGCCATCGAATACGACTGCATCGATCCGCTGGAGCTTAAGACAAATCTGGAGTATCGGAAGATATCCCGGCTCTTCTGCGCCGGGCAGTTCAACGGAAGTTCCGGATATGAGGAGGCTGCGGCTCAGGGACTGATGGCGGGGGTAAACGCCTGTCTGTCAATAGATGGAAAACATCCATTTGTTCTGGACAGATCCGAGGCTTATATTGGCGTTCTGATCGACGATCTGGTGACAAAAGGTACAAATGAACCTTACAGAATTATGACGTCCAGAGCGGAATATAGGCTGCTTCTCAGGCAGGACAACGCCGACCGTCGTCTGACGCGGCGGTCATTTGAGATCGGACTGGCTGATAGATCCAGATATGATAGATTTTTAAAGCGAGAGGAAGAGACAGAACGGGAGATGGATCGTCTGAGAAAAACAGAAGTTTTACCCTCTCAAGTGAATTCCATTTTGGAAAAATGGGGAAGCTCGCCCCTGCAGAATAAAATGACTCTGGCTGAACTTCTCAAAAGGCCGGAGATCAATTATGAAATGCTGGCTGAGATCGATCCACATAGAAATACTCTCTCCTGGCACAGCATGACACAGGTAGAGGTCCAGATCAAATACGATGGATATATCGGAAAGCAGCTGACACAGGTGGAGCGCTTCAAGAGACTGGAGACCAGAAGGCTTCCGGAAGATCTGGATTACGGACGGATCGACGGGCTGCGCATCGAAGCGAGACAGAAGCTGGATCAGTTCCGGCCGGTATCGGTGGGACAGGCTTCGCGGATCTCCGGCGTGTCGCCGGCCGATATCAACGTGCTGCTGATCTGGCTGGAAAAAGAGAGAAGAGGGAAGAAAGACGAAAAAGGCGGTGAAAACCAGTGAATTATCTCAAGTCTATGCTCACAAATCTCGGACTGCCCTGCGGCGGGGACGTGATGGAACAGTTTGACCAATACAGACGAAGCATACTGAAATGGAATGAGTCGGTGAATCTGACGGCTGTCAGGGACGAGGAATCATTCGAGATCAGGCATTTTGCCGATTCTCTCATGATATGCAGGAGCCCTCGCATGGGGCAGGCCCGCAGAGTGATAGATGTGGGAACAGGCGCCGGATTTCCCGGCATACCTCTGGCTATCGTTTTTCCGGAAAAACGATTCACGTTGATGGATTCCCTGGGAAAGCGCATGAAGATCGTCGAACAGACGGCCCATGAGATCGGTCTTCAGAATGTGGAGGTGATCCACGCCCGGGCCGAGGAGCTGGGAAAAAAGAAAGAGTACAGAGAGCAGTATGATCTCTGCGTGTCGAGAGCGGTGGCAAATCTTTCGGTGCTGTCGGAATATTGTCTGCCTTTTGTAAAGGTGGGAGGATGGTTTGCACCCTACAAAACGGCGGCTGCGGAAGAAGAGATCAGAGAAGGCAGAAAAGCGGTGGAAATATTGGGCGGAAGGCTTCTTGAGGACCGGATCCACTTTGATCTGAAAGAGATCCGTGATGAAGAAAAGCTGGAGCATACGATCTTGTGGATCGAAAAAATAACGAATACTTTGGCGAAATATCCGAGAAAAGCGGGAACGCCCGCAAAAGACCCCCTGAAATGATGATTTCAGGGGATTTTTGTTGAACGCTTCCCCCTTTCTGTAGGACAAGCTTCGGGTTATGATATAGAAAAGGGAGGGATTCATCATGTTTGGTTTTAAGAAAAGTCCGCAGCTGGAATTGCCCATTGAAAGTATACATACCAATCCGGATCAGCCGCGGAGGGTTTTTGATAAGTCGGATCTTGAGGAGTTATGCTGTTCGATCAGAGAGTTCGGGGTGATCCAGCCTCTGATCGTCAAAAGAGACAGTGAAGGAAGATACATTCTCATCGCAGGGGAGAGGAGATTGAGAGCTTCCGCAATGGCCGGACTGACCAGAGTTCCGGTAGTTATAAGGGAAGCAGACGATAAGGATACGGCGCTCATCGCTCTGGTGGAAAACGTGCAGCGGGCCGATCTGAATTATATTGAGGAGGCGGCGGCGTACAAAAGTCTGATGGAGGATTATGGGCTGACACAGTCTGAGATAGCCAGGAGGATGGGAAAACAGCAGTCTACGATATCGAATAAGATACGCCTGCTGGTGCTTCCTGTGGATATACAGCTGATCCTGGCTAAACATCAGCTGTCGGAGCGGCATGCCAGGGCGCTTCTGAGAATAGAAGACAATGAGCTCAGAAAGTCCGTGCTCAACAAGATCATAGATCACAATTTAAATGTAAAGCAGACGGAAAAACTGATCGAAGACGTTCTGGTCAGAAAAGAGGAAGAAGCGAGAAAAAGTGAGAAACTCCGGTTCATCAATTATAAGATCTATTTAAATACCCTGAAAAAAGCATTTTCGACTATTTCAGATGTGGAAAAGGATGCGGAGTATTATCAGGAGGATAAGGGGGACTTCCTTGAAGTCCGCATCGTAATACCGAAAAAAGAGGCGAGGCGCAGAATTGCGCAGTAAAAGCGGTTCGTAAAAAGGCAGATCATGTTTTAGGAATGTTTCACGTGAAACATTCCTTTTTTATGTGAGAAACATTGAAAAAGTCTGCTGTGAAAATGAGTTCGCATAAAAAAACATGTTTCCAGACGAGATTTTTAATGTGCAAATATAATTTTTTATGATTTCCAGTGAATAAGAAAACGAGGGAATTTGGCCGTTTACAACTCAGGACGGGATCTTATGCAAAGCTGCGGATCAAAAAATCTATGGTGTAAATTCTTATACTGTTATATAATAGAATCACTGAGTCTGAAAAAGTCAAAAAGCGCCGCTTCGTAAAGATAAATGAAGCTGTGATGAAGCAAGGGGTGAATCATTTGGGTAAAGCAATTGCAATATTTAATCAGAAGGGCGGAGTAGGCAAGACGACGACTAACATAAATCTGGCCGCCTGCCTGGCTCTGAAAAATAAAAGAGTTCTCGTCCTGGATATCGATCCGCAGGGAAATACGACCAGCGGCATGGGCATCGCAAAAAAAGGACTGGAGAAGACATCTTACGAGGTCCTGATCAATGAAAAGATGGATCCGCGGGAAGCGATCAAAAATACAGGGATCAGGAATCTGGATATCATACCGGCCAGCGTGGATCTTGCAGGGGCGGAGATCGAACTGGTCCAGCTGGAGGGCAGGGAAAAACGGCTGAAGAAAGCTCTGGACAAAATAAAAAGAGAATATGATTATATTTTTATCGACTGTCCTCCGTCATTGGGACTGCTCACGATCAATTCTCTGACCGCCGTGGACAGCGTACTGATCCCCATACAGTGCGAATTCTACGCGCTGGAAGGCGTCAGTCAGCTGATGAGCACCATTGAACTGGTAAAGAAAAGTCTGAACGCCAAACTGGAGATAGAAGGAGTTATCCTCAGCATGTTTGATGGGAGGACCAATCTGTCCATTCAGGTGGTGGAGGAAGTGAAGAAGTATTTTGGTTCCAAGGTCTACACAACTGTGATCCCAAGAAATGTACGGCTGGCGGAGGCACCCAGCTATGGGCTTCCGATCACGGAATACGATCCGAAGTCAAAGGGAGCGGAAGCATATTTTGCTTTTGCCGACGAATTTCTGGAAACGGAAAGCGAGGAGTAGTCATGGCAAAACCAAAGACAAGAGGATTGGGGAGAGGGCTGGAATCCCTGTTCAGCGATACGGAGATCATTTCCAACGAAGTCAAGCTCACGGACGAAAGCGCCGCAGATACAAGAGAAGAGGAAAAAGCCGGCGAGATCGTATTTATAGATATCAACGATATTAAGCCTAATTCCAAACAGCCGAGAAAGACTTTTGACGATGAGAAGATAGAGGAACTGGCGTCATCCATTCAGTCACACGGCGTTATACAGCCGATCATGGTGAGAAACGCTGAGAAAGGCTACGAACTGGTGGCCGGAGAGCGGCGCTGGAGGGCGGCCCGCAGGGCAGGTCTGAAAAAGATACCCGCCATTGTACGGGAGCTGGACGAACAGCAGAATATGTTTTTCGCCATCATTGAGAATATGCAGCGGGAAGACCTCAACGCTATAGAAGAAGCTCTGGCTCTGGATGAGATGATCCGGACCTTTGGCCTGACTCAGGAAGAAGTATCCCGCAGCGTGGGAAAGAGCAGACCATACATAACGAACTCTCTGAGACTTCTGAAGCTGCCCGATCCGGTTCAGGAGCTGGTATCGCAGGGTTCCCTGTCAGGGGGCCATGCAAGGGCCATCGCGGGAATGAAGGATGAAGAACAGCAGATCAAAGCGGCAAAAAAAGCGGTGGAGGAAGGCTGGTCTGTCCGGGAGATGGAACAGTATGCGGGGGAGAGCTCAGCCGCCAGAACACAGAAGAGAAAAGCGGCGTCCAGAACGAAACGAAAAGACGTACAGGATGTGGAATCCCACCTGAAGGATGTTCTTGGAACAAAAGTTTCCATCCAATACGGCAGCAGAAAAGGCAGGATCGAGATAGAATACTACAGCAGAGAGGAACTGGAGCGGCTGATCAGTCTCCTTCTCACCGTCAGTCCGGAGAAGGTCTGATGGAAAAACAGATAAAGTAATCAAAAAAAACGTTGAATTCATTGGGTTTTAAGAGAATGTTTCACATGAAACATTCTCTTTTTTTCATGTAGGAAATATCTTTTTTCTTTGGCGATATTGACGGAATAAAAATAAAGCCTGCATTGTGAAGGTGAGCCCGCAATTTTTTAATATCTAGCATAACCGGGATCATGATCAGATGTAACTGTAGCAAAAAAACCTCCGTTTTCATATACTGATAACCTATATTATAAAAAACCGGAAAAGCGCGATCTGCCGCATCCGGAACGGAGGTAAAGTATGATTTATCTGGACAATGCCGCCACCACATTTCCAAAGCCTCTCTGCATGATCAGAGAGATGGAGGAATGTATGATGAAATACTGTGGAAATCCCGGGAGATCGGGACATAACATGTCGATGAAGACGGGAGAAAAAGTCTATGAAGCGAGAAAAGAGACGGCGGACTTTTTCGGGATCAAAGACAGTTCCCACGTGATATTTACTTACAACGCGACGGACGGCCTGAATATGGCCATAAAAGGCGTGTTAAAGGAGGGGGATCACGTCATCACCACAGCAATGGAACACAATTCCGTACTGCGTCCTCTGAAAGCGCTGGAGAGCAGAGGAGTAAACACCACTATCGTGCGATGTACCAGAAACGGTTACGTCCACCCGCAGATGATCGAGAGGGAAATACGGGAAAACACGAAGCTGATCGTATGTACTCACGCATCCAATGTAACGGGAAGTATCCAGCCGGCGTCGCAGATCGGGAGAATGGCAAGGGAAAGAAACATACTGTTTCTGCTGGACGGCTCGCAGAGCGCCGGCAGCGTGCCCATCGACGTGGAAGAAATGAATATCGATATGCTGGCGCTGCCTGGGCATAAGGGGCTTCTGGGTCCTCTTGGAACAGGAGTGCTCTATCTTCGTCCGGGTATCGAACCTGTCATGCTGAAAGAAGGAGGAACTGGAACAAATTCCAGGGATCTGAGACAGCCCGCAGAGTTTCCGGAAGGCTTCGAATCAGGCACTGTCAACGCTCCCGGGATCATCGGTCTGGGTGAGTCGATCCGCTATGTAAAGAAGAAAGGTATCGATCAGATCAGGATCCATGAAGAAAATCTGGTATCTAGACTGGAAGATCACATCTGCAACATCAACGAACTTCCCGGGTGCAGGGACAGGATCATTATGTATGGTCCCCGGATATCTGAATGCCGATGCGATGGCAATAAACTGGAAAACGTATATGGGAAAACAGGAATTATCTGTCTCAACATCAAAGATACAGACTGCGAAGAAGTGTCGGAAAAACTGAATCAGTACGGTATTGCTGTACGGGCGGGTTTCCACTGCGCGGGCATTGCACATAAGACCATCGGAACGGTAGAAACAGGAGCCGTCCGGTTCAGCGTGGGTCCTTTCAATACCATGAGACAGATGGATTATACGGGAGAAGTGCTGTACCGCATTGCAAGAAACTGCTGAGAGTGTTAAAATACAATTGTGAAAAAGGACGGAGGAAATACGATGAATCAGACAAACGGCAACAGTCTCATGTATGATGTGATCGAACGCATGGATTATATGGTCCGCGTTATGGATGAAGAAAGCAACATAATATACATGAACCGCAAGATGCGCGGAGAGTTCGGCGACAAGACGGGAAAGAAATGTTTCGAGCTGCTGTCTTCGGAAGGAAAATGTATCAACTGTGTTTCCATGGGCTGCAAAATGTCCCAGAACGCGGAGACAAAGGATGTGAGGATCGGAACCAAGGTCTATCGGATCATCGCATCTCCGGTGAGCATAGCCAAAAAAGAAAAATTTTCCGTGGAGATCTTTGAAGACGTCACGGAACAGACCAGGATCATGGAGGAAAACCTCCGGAACTATGAAAAGCTGAAAAAAGACGTAGACTTTGCGAAACAGATACAGATCAGAGCCCTTCCTGCCGACGGCTCCTACTGGGACGCGCTGGAGATCCAGTCCTGCTACAGACCCAGCGAAGCCCTGGGCGGAGATATTTTTGATCTGGTCAGGATCGACGATAACAGAAGTCTGTTTTACATAGCGGATGTTTCAGGACACGGGATCCGGTCTTCCCTGCTCACGATCTTTCTGAGACAGATCATTCGGGGCATGAAGGTGGAAGCCGGCGATCTGAACAACATTCTGAAAGAGCTTCTGAGCAATTACAATGATCTGAAGATGGGAAACGAACAGTATTTCTCCATCCTGATCGGCCTGTACGACAGGGAAGCGTCGGAAGTGACCTTTATCAATGCGGGGCACAACTGTCTGCCCCTCATTATCCGCAGAGACGGGACCAGAGAAGAGATATCCGTGGGAGGTATGCCGGTCTGCGGGCTGATGAAAAAGGCGGAGCATGAACAGGTTCGGGTGAAGGTGAGCGCAGGAGACAGGATCTTCCTCTACACGGATGGGATCACAGAAGCCTACAGCGAAGAAAAAAAGCAGGCTTTCGGGTTTTCAGGAGTGATGGATATCATCGATTCGGAGGAAGAAATAAACAGCGGTAAAATAACGGAAAAAATTGTGCGGCAGGCATGCGAGTTTGTATCGGGAGAAATGCTTGACGACATGGCCGTTGTTATGATAAAAATACTGTAGAGACCTTTGATTTTTTAAGGCTGAGGCATTTGTAAAAGGATCTTAAACCCGGTGTAACACGTCTGTAATAATGGTAATATATACTTTGATGTATTAAATGAGATAGTATGCGGCGGTATGCCCGCGGTTACATAATCATTTTGAAGAGCCGGAGGCTGTGTTCAGACAGGAAAAAATGGACCGGCGCCGGCGCAATACATGAAAGAAAGGAGGAGATCTCGACAATGAAAAAATTGATAACCATACTCGTGGTTATTTTGACTATGTTTTGCACGACCGCTTTTGCAAGCGCCGCGACAGACCCTGCCGTAACGATTGTCAACCCGGCCAATGAGAGCATGGTCTATTCTGACAGCCTGCTCGTTTCCGTCAAGGTAACGCAGCCTAAGACCATTCGGGTGTCCGTTTCTGAGAAACGGCAGACCGTCGACGGCGTCGACGTCTCAATAGACGTGAATAAACTGACATCTGAATCGGCAGAGATCGGGGCAAACATCCTGAAAAATGCCAAGAACGTACAGATTTGTGATTCAGAAAAATTTACATGCTCCAATAATCTGTCCTTTTATACAAAGCAGATCAACAATCTGAATCCTGGCGTCTATCAAATTCAGGTGGATACGCTGAACAGCGCCGGAGAATCCGTCAATTCTTCCACCTCGCTGGTTGCCATGATGGGCAAGCAGTCCGCCGAAGATCAGTCGAAAATTATCGACGCGACACAGAACAATGGAATTGGGAAGCTGTTCGAGCTGATAAAGGGGCTGTTTAAGTAGACGGGAATAAGGTATGAAAAAACCGAACACGAAAACAATTGAATTTTTTAAGACTGTTCTAATAGTAGTACTGTTTTTCATAACGGTACTACTATTATATTTTTTCTGGGAAAATGCGACAAAAGATGCGTTTCGTTTTACGGAAATGATCTATACCGCTGAGGAAGAAGAAGCTCCGGAGGTGATCGACACGGTGATCCCCACGGAGATCACCGTGGGCTTTGGAAACGGAGTCTATACGGTCATATCAGACGGAGGAGAGCTTCTCTGGAAAGAAGCCCTGGAGAAGCTGAAAAAATTCAGTGCGGACGGAGCCAAGCAGTCCGCCGGCCTTCTGGTCAGCGAGATATCGGAGGAGACCTTCAGAGAGGCTGTCAGCGTCAAATATTCTTCGATCCAGTTCCAGTTCCACTATGATATTCCCTTTCAGGAGTTCTGCAAATTCTATGATCTTTCACAGAATCAGAGCTTTGAAAAGATCGAGGGAGCGGCTACGGTGGCCTGGTCCGGCATGGGGACGGAAAGTATTCTGATCTGGCAGAAGACCGGAAACAAGTACTACGCCATTATAGCGGATCAGAACTATACGAACTTTGAAGATATGATCTCCCGCATTGAGACAGGAGACCATGTGAGCTATTATCCGGCCAACACGTTTTTTGGAAGCAGCGTGAAAAGTACGGCCCTGCTGCCTCTCTCTCTGCAGAGCGATCTTCTGGAAGTAGAGTGCGGCAGAGAAGGCGCAGATTCCTCCGACGGCAAGGTGAAGGATCTGGCGGAAAGTTTCTTTGGAGAAAGCTTTGATTTTATCAGAAAGATCACGGATACAAAAGGAAACATCACATACATGTACGGTTACGGGCAGAAGATATTCAACGTAAATGTGGATGGGACCTTTGAATATAAAGAAGAGGCCTCAGGAAGCTCCGGTTCCTCGCCGAAGTTTTTCGAGTCGCTGGACATAGCCCTGAGTTTCGTAGCCTCCCACGGCAGCTGGAATTCGCTGGACGGAACGGACATGTCCGTCTATCTGAAAACGGTGCTCCCGGTGGGGGAAGACAAGAAAAAAGGTTATAAATTCTTCTTCGGCATGAAGATCGGTTCGCAGAACGTATACTTTGAAAAAAGCGCGCCCATCGTGGTGGAAGTGGTGAACGGACAGGTGACTTACTATAAAAGGGATATGATCGATTTCGATCAGAACACCGCCGCAAACTACAGAAGCGGAATGCCTGAGAATACCTTTGATCCCGTTACAGTCCTCACAGAAAATTTCGATTATATTTACGATAAACTCAGCGAGGCAGGCGTCGCGCTGGCGCCCAGGGAAAACAGGGAGGCGGCTTTCGACGGCATCGCGGACAGCATCAAAGCCATGGAGATCGGTTATGTAAGGCCCCTGCCCACGGCTGAAAACAGCGGGATGGTGCTGAAGCCCTGCTATAGGATCACGTTCGGTAAAAAAGTGATCCTGTATTTCGATCTGTTCAACAAAGCGGAGCCCATCGGTTCCGACCGTGAGGAAACAGCGGGCCAGAGCGGAAATACGGCCGATGCGCCGGGAAGCGGAGCGTAGCGATGGATTGGACAAAAGCCAAAAACATATTGATCGTCGCGCTTCTGCTGACAGACTTCATCCTGGGAGGATTGTTCTATTTCCAGCACACCGGAGATGAGGGGACCCAGGAGTCGGTGATCGAGGCGACCATTGAAGTACTGGAAAATCACAATATCTTTGTGGATACGGAGATACCGGAGAAGACCAGGAGGATGCCCGTTCTTTTCGTGAAGTACGATGAAGAGGACGAGGATCTGGTGAGATCTGTGCTCTCCCGTCAGGTGAAGAACGATTCTTTTACCATGACCGAACAAAACCTGAAGACACTGTGCGACAGTATCCTGAGAGAATGCGGCTTCACAGAGGAGACGCTGGTCTACGATTCCTGGCGGATCGACGGGGAAGGCGCGGAAGTAGTCTACAAAAATATATACAACGGGATCCCTGTGGAAGAAAGCGGGATACGGTGCAGAGTGGAAAAGGGCGAAGTAGTCCGGCTGGACAGACTCTGGCTCACTCCTACGGGGTACGGAAAGACGAAACAGAGGGTCATTCAATCCAGCGAAGCTCTGATTCAGTTTATGAGCGAACGGGTAAAAGAGAATGAGAACAACGGGGAGGACGAAATCCCGGAAGAGATCCACATACAGAAAATAGATCTGGTCTACTGGCTGGATCTGTCCGTAGGTCCCAGCGACGGCGTGACGGAGGATACCGCCGTTCCTGCCTGGAGATTTACCTATAACGACGGAAATGTGACTTTCATCGACGCTTATGACCAGCAGCAGTAAAAGGCGCACGGCCCGGTCTTCTATCGAAAGAAACGGCAGGGGGGCGTCGGCTGCCGGGGAGTCAACGCCCGGGACCGAGACCGGAGAAAAGTCGGAAGCTATCATATGATAAATTGGAAGTGCGATCGAGAAGCTATGCGCGCCGGCGGGACCGCCTGTTTCGCATAGCTTTTCTCTGATCTCTCTGCCTGCCGCACCGGTCGGCTGAAGGACAGGACGGGCCAAAGCAGGGAGGACACGCGGGCAATATATACTTTACAAGAAATTAACTTTAGAACATCAAAAAAATGACACGAGTTCTACACATTATTTGGGAATAATAGTACAAGGAGAAACAAAGAAGATGACATTAGGGTTTTGTTCTTTTTCCAGCGGCAGCAGCGGAAACTGTTATATGGTCAGATCCAACACTACCGCGCTGCTGGTAGACGCGGGCATCAGCGGCAAAAAGATCTGGGAGGGTCTGGAGAGGACCCAGACGCCCAGAGAAATGGTAACGGCGCTGCTGATCACTCACGAACACAGCGATCACACGAAAAGCGTGGGAACCGTGTCAAAAAAACAAAAAGACCTGTGCGTCTATGCCAGCGAAGGAACGTGGGATAAGATCACAGCTCCCGTAGCTGAACATCAGCGACGCTGTTTTCAGGCCGGGGACGCCTTTGAGATCGGCGATATTCAGGTAAAGACCTTCCGCGTTTCTCACGATGCGGCAGATCCCGTTGGATATTCCTTCTATTCCGGAGATCGTCAGATCAGTATCGTGACAGACACCGGATATGTGAGGGAAGAAACCATGGAGGAAATGACAGGAGCGGATATTCTGGTACTGGAGGCCAACCACGATGTGGATATGCTCAGAATCGGAAAATATCCCTGGTTTCTGAAACAGCGGGTGCTGTCTGACGAGGGACATCTGTCCAACGAAGCGGCGGGGAATGCACTGGTTGACCTCATCTCCCGCAGGGAAAAGGAGCGCTGTGTACTTCTGGCGCATCTGAGCCGGGAAAACAATTTCCCTGAAATGGCCTACCAAACTGTAAAAAACATTCTCGAGGAAGCGAATTACTACATAGGGAAGCATGTGTTTCTGGATACACTCCTGAGAGATACGGTAAGCAGTCTTTATGAAATATGAGAACTATTTTGATTGGGGGAGAGAACAATGGATGAAGAAAAGAGAGAATTCGGAAAGGAAGAACAATCGGGCGGGCAGCGGATGAATCAGCAGCCGGCGCAGCCTTACACATCACAGCCTTCCGCATCAGAGCAGATGGGACAGGGGCAGGCGGAGCGACAGCAGATGGATCGACAGCAGGCAGGCCAGGAGCAGGGCTTTAGGGACTTTAATCCGGCGCTGCAGGGCCAGGAACCCTGGAGAGATCCACAGCAGGGATGGGAGACCGATCCACGGGAGACCGGTGCATGGCAGGACGGTTCATGGAAGAACGGCTCATGGCAGAACAGAGAAGGAGCCGATCAAGCCAGAGAAGCGGCTGGATACGGCGGCGCTCAGGCAGGAGAAAACGGCGGATATTACCGGGAACCGGGAGCCGGCGGCGACTACCGCGGCGACTACGCTCAGGGCGGGCAGCAGTATTCCCAGCAGCAGCAATCCCAGCAATATTCCAAGCAGGATGTTTATCAGCATCAGCCCCCCAGAAAAAAGAGAGGCGGAGCCGGCCAGCTGGTGGCGATCATTCTGGTGATCGTCCTGGCCGCGGGCTGCGGCTTCGGAGGCGGGATAGCGGCCGTCAAGCTGGCTCCGGATATGTTCGGCTACAGCGGCGCCGGCGCCGGAGGGACCTTCACTATCAACCCGGACAGCAAAGTGGACACGGCGGAAGCCATCGCGGCTAAAGTAATGCCCTCCGTTGTGGGCATCAGCACCCAGTCGGTGAGAGAGATCAGCGACCCCTTCATGCAGATGTTCGGCATGGGAGGACAGAGCCAGATCACAGAAGGCGTGGGAACAGGCGTCATCGTGGATCCCAACGGTTATATCCTCACCAACTCCCATGTGGTAAACGACGGGGATACCAAATCTATTAAGGTACAGTTATACGACGGAAGAGAGCTGGACGGAAGCGTGCTCTGGAACGATAAGACGCTGGATCTGGCCATCGTAAAAGTGGACGCCACAGGGTTGACCGCCGCGGAACTGGGCGATTCCGACGACATGAAGATCGGTTCCTACACGGCGGCCATCGGAAATCCTTTGGGCCTCGAGTTCCAGAGAAGTATGTCCCAGGGGATCATAAGCGGACTGGACCGCTCCATCACAGTCACAGACGGAAGCAGCAGGGTGACCATGGACGGACTGATGCAGACCGACGCCTCCATCAATTCCGGAAACAGCGGCGGACCGCTGCTGAACAGCAAGGGCGAAGTGATCGGCATCAACAGCGCCAAAGTCCAGAGCGGAGAAGGCATGGGATTTGCAATTCCCATCAATGTGGCAAAGCCCATCATCAAGGAAATCAAAGAGAAAGGAGAGTTCACCAGAGCCTACATCGGCATCGAAGCTTTTGGACTGGGCGATTACTCCTCCGCATATCCCAGTGTAAATCTGAAAGAGCAGCTGGGCACGGATCAGGGGATCTTCGTTCAGAACGTCACCGCAGGCGGCGGAGCCGAAGCGGCGGGCGTCGAGGATGGAGATATCATTACAGAGCTGAACGGTGAAAAGGTAACGTCTATGAACGGCCTGAACACCAAGCTGATCCAGTACCGTCCCGGCGAAAAAGTGACGCTGACCATTCTGAGAGACAAGAAAGAGATGAAACTGGATGTGACGCTGAAAGCCGGAACTACTGTGTAGACAAATCCGGAATCATTAAACTCCAAACTCCGATCAGGCTCTGAGCGAAATTCGCCGGGGCTCTGATCGGAGTTTAAACAGATCGCAAAAGGAATCAAGCGGTTGTGCAGATAGAATGTAGATCGTATGCAGCCAGTACCACGCAGACTGTGTGATCAGCTTGCAGGCACTGTGGGGTCATTCTGCAGATGCCGTGGGGTCAGCCTGCAGGCACAGTGTGGTCAGATCGGAATGGAGGATGTGCATCATGCATTATGGATTGGATCGTTAATCGTTAATAAGAGATCTAATGGTGATTTAGATAGTGTAAAAAGGCCGGGGAGGTTCAGTTCCCCGGCTTTTTTAGTCTTTGAGGGCGGCAATAGCAGGAGCGAGGGCTTCGGTTTCTAGCTGCGGAGGATAGCGGTAGGGCCGGGCGTGGGTGAATGGGATGGTCGTAGAGTCGGGCGTGGGTGAATAGGGTGGCCGCAGCGTTGGGCATAGGTGAATAGGGTGGCGGTAATGTCGGGCGTGGGTGAATGGGATGACGGTAGCGCCGGGCATAGGCGAATAGGATGGCCGAAGCGCCGGGCGTAGGTGAATATGAAGAAAAAATCGAGATCTCACCTAAATTTGTTGGAAAAATAGGCGAGAATCGCATTTTATTTTTAGTATTGCTCATTTTATGGTAGAATAATACAGAAAAACAGGCCAAGCGTCCTTTATTTATGCGAAAACGCGATTTTTTTGCGATTTTCACCTACGCGATCGGTCGAGGGGCAGGAGATCGGGCCGCCGGCCAACGCAGAGAACACTGGGCTGCCGGCCAATGCAGAGACCGCCGGACGCCACCGCTGAACCGTGACACGAGACTGGGATTATCCTAGGAAGGAAAGGCTATTATATGTTATACTAGTTGAGATAAAAGTGGAGAGACAATGGATCTTTCCGCCTTTCCTTCATACGAAATGATACAGGATGGGGGAGGGCGGAGAAGGCAGACTCATAAAAGAAGAGGGAAAGCAGGAAATATGAATATTACAGTGGTGTGCATCGGCAAGTTAAAGGAAGGATACTGGCGGGAGGCCATCTCAGAGTATGGAAAGCGTCTCAATAAATATTGTACATTAATAATAGACGAACTAAAAGAAGAACGACTGCCGGACAACGCTTCTGCAGCGGAGGAGGCGGGGGTCAAGGAGTCTGAGGGAAAGAATATTTTAAAGCGCATAAAGCCGGGCGGCTATGTCATCGCCCTCGATGTGAAGGGAAAGGCACTTTCCTCGGAGGGACTGGCGGAGAAGCTGGATTCCCTGGGGATAGAGGGAAAAAGCGATGTGACGTTTATCATCGGGGGATCTCTGGGACTTTCGCCGGAGGTGCTTGCCCGGGCGGATCTCAGGCTGTCCTTCTCTTCCATGACGTTTCCGCACCAGATGATGCGCGTCATTCTCCTCGAGCAGATCTACCGCGCTTTCAAGATCAATAAGAATGAGACGTACCACAAATAAATTTCGCGCTGCATGAGAGGCGTTTGACCAGCCGTACGCCGCGCCGCCGCAACACACGCGTACCATCTGTAAAGGATCAGCACGCCGGGCTGGCGGCCTGCTCGGTTGTCGGCCTGCCGGGCTTCTGGACTGGCGGCCTGCCGGGCTGCCGGCCTTCTGGACTGCCGGACTGCCGGGCTGGCGGACTGCTGGGCTGGCCGCCTGCTGATATGCAGTGACATAACAGCCGCACACTGCCGGAATGGCGACGGGGTCATCCTTGCAGCGGCAGCAGGATCCGGGCTTCAAAAAGCTTTAGATCCCCGTTGTAACGGACGCTGAACAGACCTTCATATTTGTCTGTGATCTTCCGGATCAGGGGTATGCCGAATCCGTGCGCGCATCTGTCTTTTTTCGTGGTGGGCAGATCCTCGCCGACGGAAGGAGCGCTGTTGACACAATGAACAGAAAGATAGGAATCATCGATCCTCATCGAAAAAGTCAGATGGGGATCTTTCTTTTCCGCTGCGGCCGCTCCTGCGCTCACTGCCCCTTCAATGGCGTTATCCAGGAGATTGACCAGCAGGGCGCAGAGATCTCCCTCGTCGAATGGAAGAGAGGGAGGCAGCGAGGAAACGTCGAAGTTGGCGGCGACGCCCCAGTCATTTGCCCGGAAGAGCTGAGCAGAGAGGATCGAGTTGACCAGCTCGTTTGCACAGAAGAAACGACCTTCCGGTATGGAGTCCAACTCTTTGTCGATGGCTGTCATGAGCTTTTCGTTCTGTCCGGTCCGGCACAGGTGGCGAAAGCGCAGCAGGCCGCTTCTTGTCTCGTGTTTGATCCGGCGCAGATCTCTGCTGTAATTAGTCAGCTCTTCGCAGCGTTCCGTTCTGACGCGGGCCAGATACAGGGCGATCTGCTCCCGCTCCATGGCCTGTACGCTGTTATGATACACTTCCACGGTGTCTGAGATGAGGACCGCGAAGCAGAGGAAGGTCTGTATGTATATGGCTGTCTCTGCGGGCCAGGTAAGTATAATGGGTTCGTACATAGTGAATGAACGATCGATCAGCAGAGCCATGCAAAAAACCAGTGAACCGCTCATCAGGATCGTTATTTTCCAGGGGTTTAAACGATCGGAGGAATCGGGAGAGGAATAGGATCCGTCCACTGGTAATCTGTTGCGCTGCGGCCAGAGCAGATCAGGAGACCCGGGCGGCTGAGATGTTTGGGGAGACGAAAAAGGCCAAAGGGTCTTAAGCGTCCGGCAGGGTCTGAGCACCCAGAGCGGCCCGAGAAAAAGAGCGGCGCAGACAGCCCATTTGTACAGAGTAAACGTGCGGCTGAACAGGATCATGGAGGAAAGGTCGTCACCCATGAAAAAGCGCGGAAACAGGAAGCTCCACAGACACATGGAGACGCCCACGGAGACGGTCAGCCTGCAGATGACGGAAGGCAGGCCGCATAGTCTCTGCTGGAGGATCAGAATAAGCGAGAGAGCGCCATAGAGGCCGATCCGCTCGATCTCCTGGGTCTCAAGAGCATGGCCGAGAAGGAGTGAAACAGTCAGAGAGGCCCGGGTCAGAATACAGCACAGACAAAGCATCCCGTAAAGGCAGGCAGACTTTCCCAGTCCGACCCGCAGTCCTACAGTCAGGTAGAGAAGAGATGTGAGCAATGCACCGGCACAGAGAAAAGCCGCGATGAAGAGCCGCAGCTTTTGCAGTCCTATAACCGCTTCCGGAGCGCCCAGAGCCGGAGGGTATGTAAAACCACTGTAAAAATGCGTGTCGTCCCTGGCGGCGACAACGATCTCGATCATATCGGCAGCCTGAAAGATCACAATCGAGCCGCGCCCCGCATCAATGGACGGCCGGACCAGATCTGCGCCGCTGTGGGAAAACGCCGGAAGATCCCGGGGACCCCCGGCATCCCCGGGATACGGGACGAAAGGCTTACCGGCGGATCTGACCATCAGTTTTCCGTTGATCCAGAGACAAAAATCCGAAGGGATCTCTGTCATGTCCAGAGCATAAAGTTTCGGAGACTCAGCCGTCCCATCGATCCGGATCCGCTTACGCCACGTACCGCATCCGTGGGGAGAAGAACCGGCCCCTTCAAGCTCAAAACCGCCGTACTGGCCGATAAAAACCGTGGCGTCCGGCTGAATGCCGCCTTCGTCCAATTCCTGGGGACAAAGAAATTTGTATTGATAATACTCCCAGCCGTCAATGAGAAAGTACAGGGGCTGCCGGTTCAGATCCGCGGCGGTCAGGGAGGGCTGACCGCTTCGGATGGGAAGAGGGGGAAGGGTATATTTATTATCGTATATTACCTTTAGACAAAGCAAAGCGCCGCAGACACAAACGATTACTAAAAAAAGGAAGGCGCAGGCAATTCGCTTATGATTGTTCAAGTAGTAGCCTCCTTGTATAATGAGAAATACAGATAAATGAGGACGTTGGGGAAGAAGCAGCCGAGACAGCTCCTGGCCCCTATCCCGGCAGAGCGTGTAGTTTTAACACATCTTACTTCTTTTCATGAAGGCGGTTTAAAAGGGTCAGAAGGAGAAAAAACGATGCGGCCATGGCTGCGGGTATCAATACAAGTTTCCAGAGAGGGGCGTTGGACTCTCCTTCGCACGATCCGGATCCAGAATCAGGAGAAGGGCTTTGGGATCCGGTGTTTTCGCCGGACGGCGAGGAAGCCATAGGGCCGGACAGCAGGGTCTGGTCAGGGATACGCGGGGCATGGTGCGCAGGTTCGGAAGCGTCGGAAGGGGGCGAAATCAAGGGCGGCAGGGTGCCGGGATCCCGTATCGCGGGGACTGGTTCCCCTTCAAAGCCCGGAGCGCCGGAGTCAGAACCCGCGCCGTCGTCTGAGAAAGGGACAATAAGCCTGGGATCCTCAAGCTGGGGGTCGCCGAATGGGGGACCGCTGAAGCTGTCAGGATCGCTGAAGCCGGGAGCGTCAGGACTGGGTTCCAGTTCAGTTTCAGATCCGGAACCGCTGTCGGGGAGCGGGACTGGGGCAGGTTCGGAGGCGGAGCTTCCGCCGCCGTCCCCTTTTCCATGATCAGGCCGGGAAGAGACCGGCGGCTGAGGATCTCTGTCGCTGAGATCCCGGTCGCCCTCTATGGGCGTTGATTTCGCCCTGCCATTTGAAAAAGAGATCTCCAGAATATTGGAATTGACGCCATCCTCCCTTTCCAGCTGAAACCGTATCTTTTCAGACAGGATGAATTTTTTCTCCACAGCCAGCTGATTTCCTGCATAATCCACCGGTTCGGTCCACTCCTTCCATTTTTGCCAGGTATCGCCTTCGCCGGCGCTGTACCAGAGCCGGTAGTTCTCCTTCGGCGAGATGTTCCTGCCTTTCAGCGTGATCCTGGCCTGAGTGGGAAGCGGGTTCGCATGGGTGAGAACAGGCGAATCCCTGGGATATAACCATGCGGGCGCCTGCAGAGGCCGTCCCCCCGTCAGGGGCACCTGGGGCAGCCAGTGCGTATAAGGGATGGTAAGGGTGTGGAAGCCCGGGCGATCCGGTATCGATACGGAACTCCAGATCGGTTCCACTTCGATCATATCCGATCCATATTTCAGTTCATGATTCAGAACGATCCGGCAGAGGTCCCCGTCGATATCCGGATCGAAGGGGATCGGCACAAACATGGTGGAGGTATGAGGATAGGTCACGGTAAACGCAGTGGTCGTAACGGCAGCCTGATCCACTGCGGGGGATACGCGGCAGGTATCGAGAAAGACAGGAACAGCGTCGTCTGCAGTCCAGATAGCAGAACCGTCGGCTGACAGATCGCTGTAAAACAGGGAAACAGGACCGCAGGTGCGAAGGGCCGCGCTGCCCGGTCCGGAGGCGCTGAGCCAGAGAATGGATGTGGAGATCCCGTCCGGAGTCTCCAGAGCCACGGAGTCCGCTCCGATGGCGGATATTGAGGCGTTACCGGTTCTTAAGCCGTCCGGGTTTCGCAGAAGCACCGCTCTCGCACCCGATCCCCGAGCGATAACAGACGTATAATTCAGTCCGAGAACTCCATTTATCCCCACGTCAAAGATCGGCTGAGAGCTGCCTTCTGTAAAAAAAGTAAAGTCTCCGGTGAAGATCAAAACAAAGTCGTCAGGGATCCACAAGGTAGATCCATTCATATCGATGGAAACAGGATTTCTGATCGTTATGAGCTGACTCTTATCGCAGACAAGGTCGGAGGCTGCCTGAACAGAACCGCCTTCCGGATGAGAGGACAGCCAAGCGGTCAGTTCCGCAAAACTATAGACCAGATCTGTCTGCTCCGATTCCGGATCGTCCTCCAGCATACCGCTGTCTTCACCGGTTTCACCGGTCATGGCAGGATATTGAGCAGCGATGGACAAGGTGGGAGCGAGACACAAAATCAGAGAAAGAAGGAAAGAAAAATACGGTACAGCCATGGAATTTTCTGCAAAAAAAATGAAACGCATCGTTTATGTACTCCTTTTGATAAAAGGGTATCATAGGAAGGCAAAGGGAACAACGCGGAAATGTTTGGTAATTCTAGGGAGACGAAGGGGGTGAGCGAGATATGTATCAGATCGCGGTGTGCGACGACGAAGAACATTGGGCCGGGGAAATAAGGGAAATGGCCTCAGGTATTTTAAATGATCTGCATATAGAAGAAGGGAACGTGGACGTTTTTATGACGGGCGATGCGCTGCTGAACTCCCTGAGAAAGGATCCGCAACACTATTCGCTGCTGATCCTCGATATCCTTCTGGAACAGGGGAGGAACAGCCAGGGCGCGGCAACGGAAGAAAACGGCGTCGCGCTGGCAAAGAAGATGCGGGCGGAGGGGATCGGCACAGATATCATTTTTCTGACTTCCTGTGAGGATTACGCGCTGGAGGGTTACGAGGTACAGGCCCTGCGCTATGTGATGAAGCCGCCGTGCAGAGAAAAACTGGCGGAGGCGATACGGTACCATTATGAGAAGTATTTTGAGAACCAATTCATTAAACTGCGCTTTAACTCGGAAACAAGGCAGGTGCGTTGGATGGACATCGTCTATCTTGAAGTCATGCACAACAGGGTCACGGTGCACACAGCAGCGGACAGTATTCCCGTTTCAGGCGGTCTGGCGGAGTGGAGCCGGCTTCTGCCCGATACCCGCTTCCTGCGATGCCACAAGAGTTTCTGCGTCAATACCGCTCATATCAAGAGATTCAAGCGCTATGAAATACTGCTGGAAGACGGCAGGATCATTCCCATCGGCAAGACTATGTATAATCAGTTTAAGGAAGCGTATCTGTGGAGCAGAACATGATGTTTATTTGGAAGAAGAACCTGATATAAGACAGATCGTAGAGAGTTGATCGTAATATATAATATGAATTGGCGGCCTGCAGACTATCCTGTTCAGGCCAATATCTTCCCGTTCAGCCCGCCCCCCTTCCCAGGAAAGGGGGGCGGGTTTTATAATTGTCTGAAACGAATTAATTTCTAAAAAAACACTCAAATAGATAAAAAATCTCGTTAAATATAGGATTTAACGAGAAAATATTTTGTGTTTTTTCTGTGATTCTAGTCACATTATAGTCACAAAAACCACTTTTGTAAATAGAAACCGGTCGAATTTTGTAGACTGATATCAGAAAAAATCAGTTAAATTATTTAAATTTAATATTTATGGAAATATTGTACAGCCTATTTTCGCTTATTCGCCGTCAAAATTGCCGTCAGACGCCGGGCGCTTCTTTAGGAGTTCACAGAGCGTCATGGTACACTGATTGCCATACCCCAAAGAAAAGGAAATAAAAGGAGGTCAAAAATATGTCAAGAAAAGGTGAAAACATCTATCGTCGGAGCGACGGGCGCTGGGAGGCCCGCTATATCAGCGGATACGACGAGATCACAGGCAAGGCGCGGTATGCGTCCATTTACGCCGCCACCTACCGGGAAGCCAGGGAACGGCGGGCCGTGGCTGCAGTCCGCGGAAGGAAGGCAGAAGAGCGGCAGAACGCAATCACAGTGGAGGAATGCTTTGTCCGATGGCTGCGCTGGCGGGCTTCCGATCCGGATATGAGAGTTTCCACGCTGGAGCAGTATCGCAGACACATTGAAAAGCATATCGATCCCATTCTTGGCAGCGTGCCGCTGCGCCGGCTGACCATGGGCATGCTGGATGAATTTCGGGCGGAGAAACTGCGCAGCGGCAGGCTGGACGGCAGAGGCGGGCTGTCGGCGTCGGTGGTGGAGACGATCATGCTGATCTGCTTTCATATGCTTCGTTACGCTGCGGAAGAAGGCTACATCGCCGAGCCGCCCCGCCGCAGAACGGCCAAGTCCCACAGGGCGGGGAAACGGGAGGCCCGCGTACTGTCCGTGGATGAGCAGCGAAGTCTGGAGGAACAGCTGTGCGAAGGCTTTGGCGCAGATCCATGCAGCGGGCTGTACATGGGAATTTTCTTTGCGCTGTACACAGGTCTTCGCGTGGGGGAGCTGTCCGGCCTCCAGTGGAGGGACGTGGATTTCCACACAGGGCGGATCAATGTAAGGAGGACGGTGCAGAGACTGAATCCCTGCGGGAGCGGGTCCGGTTCCCGGGGGCTCCACGTGGGGCCGCCGAAAAGCAAGAAATCCCAGCGTACAATTCCCATCAAGAGTGAATTGATGCTGATCCTGAAGCGTTATTATGAGCAGCTGCCCCGGTGCAGGAAAGGGGAAACGGAGCCTGTCTTTGTCCACAGGGGAAAACTGATCGAACCCCGTACCTATCAATACCACTTTAAAAAACTGTTGGAAAAGGCCAGGATCCAGGACGCCAATTTCCACTGCCTGCGGCACACTTTCGCTACCAGGTGCATCGAGAACAATATGGACGTGCAGAGTCTCAGCGAATATCTGGGCCACAGCAGCGGGAGCATCACCATGCAGATCTATGTACACTCTTTTGCAGAGCATAAAAAAGCCTGTGTCAACCGCCTGAACTTTCTCTGCGCGGCTCCGCAGATCTCTTCCATACGCCGTCAGATTTTCTGGTCAAAGGAGAAAGGGACGTTGGAAAACAAGGATTCCGAGGGCGATCTCGTTAAATCCTATATTTAACGATAAGGAAAGAAACGCATAGAGTCAGTATGCCCCAAAAGCGGAGCGGCCATGCGAAGCACCGCGTTGCCATCAGCGGAAAACCCACATTTTCCGCCGGATATCAAGATAGAAACCGCAGTATAAAAGAGAGAGCGGCCGGAAGAAAGGCCGACAGGTGTACCGGCGCGGTACGTCCAACCTGACCGGAGCGACATGGTTTCGCCCGGACAGGCAGAGACGGAACGGGAATACGGCGGGGCACAGGGTGAGTGAAAAGGAGTGAACACATGAAAGGGAAAGAAGCAGGCAGTTGGAAAAGGCGACTGCTTCCGATCTGTCTGGCGCTGGTTCTGGTTTTCGGTTCCGCGGCGCCGGCAGGGCTGTTCTCGCAGGCAGAAGCGGGGACAGCGGTCTATGGCGCGGAAACCATGCCGGTCCCGGTGCTGGACTGGAATTTTGGCCAGGCGTCAAACGGCACGGTGCCGGATGCCAGCGGAAACGGACGGGCGGGGACCATCGTAAACGGAACGCTGACACAGGACGGGCAGCGGGGACAGGTGCTGGATCTGAACGGAACCAACGCCTGCGTATCGGGAAAAGGCCCCGACGGTCTGGAACAGGCCACCATCGCCATGTGGGTGAAGGAACGGTCCTATCCCACCGGTGGAAACTTGAGGTCCCTGTTTTCCTGCAACGGCTGGACGCAGAGACTGGTCCACATCCATCGCTCGGGAAAGGGACTGAACTGGGACCTGAACGGCGCGTCTCCGGCGGCGGAATCCGCCATGCCGGCCAGCAGCGAAGACCTGAACCAGTGGGTCCACTACGCCTTTACCTATGACAAAAACGCAAAGAAGCTGCTGGCTTACAAAAATGGAGGACTTGTCAAAACGATCGATTTATCAGCCGTGCAGACTTTGAATCTGGATGGCGGTTTCAGCCTTGGGGCATGGAGAAACGGCAGTAACATGGAACGGTTCTCCGACATGCAGGTGGATGAGGTGACCCTATATGACCGCGCCCTGACTCAGGAGCAGCTGCGGCAGCTGTACAGCAGCGCCGGGGCAGGAAACGCCAATTCCAATAGCAGCGTCAACAGCACGTCCGGGGCTTCCTCCGCGGAAGCCAGGCTGCAGAACGGGGAGTATCTCAGACTGGGGGGTATGATCTGGAGAGTGATCGACGCCTCCAGCCAGAATGAGACCATGCTGCTGGCGGAAAGTTGCCCGGCGGCCATGCTGTACGCAGATACCAACAACATCTGGGATACCTCCCGGGTGTGCGCTTATCTCAACGGCGAGTTTCTCAAGCGGTTCACCGAACAGGAACAGCAGCTGATGGTCAACGCCCAGTGGAGCACCTACGTGGACGGCGGCGTAAGCCCCACGGAAACGGGGAACTACACTGTGAGTATCCCTTCAAAGACAGAGCTGGAGGCGGCCGCGGCCGCCGTGGGCGCGGACGTCAAAAAGTGCAGCCAGAACTACTGGATCCGCACCAGAGTCAGCGGAGACAACTCCAAAGGCATGCTGGCCCTGGCGGACGGCAGCGGTTACGAGACGCTGAAAACCAACACCCAGGGCTCCCGCTGGTCCGACGCGGGGGTGCGGCCCATGCTTCAGGTCAACGCAGCGCGGATGCTGCTGAAAGGAAGCGGGACCAGCGCCGACCCATATACCATGACGGGGATCGGAGAGGAACCGCAGCTCCAGACCCCCAATTACCGGATCACCGTGAAAACGGGAGCGGAGCTCTTCGGCGCCCGGGCCACCGACAGGTATACAAAAGAAGCCTTCGATCTGAAGCTGAAGCTGATCGGAAGCAAGGGAGAGGGCGACTGGTTCACCATCAACCCCTTCGGAGAGAAGGACGAAAAGCCGGCGGCGGGAAGTGAGACCGCCTACGCCATCGCCACCAGAGATGTGGGAGCGGTGGAACGGATCCAGTACAGGGCGGCGGGAAGCGCCAGCACGGCGGACTGGTACATCACCAGCATCACCGTGGGACAGCAGGACGCCAAAGGAGCCGTCACAAACGAGGTACCTTTCCAGGTGCACCAGTGGGCGCTGAACTCCTACGAGAGCACCATCAGTCTGGGCAGCGCATACACCATGACGGTGAAGACAGGAAACGTGTCCCTGGCGGGGACGGACTCCAACATCTACGTGCGCCTGATCGGCGACTACGGAACGACGGATGAGGTAAAGATCAATCCCAGCTTCTCCGGAAACGCCTTTGAAAAGGGAAAGACGGATCAGGCCGACGTACTGTTCAACTGCGACGTGGGCAAGGTAAAGGAGATCCAGGTGCGCTCGGACATGAGATGGGCGGGTGCGGACTGGTATCCCGACTGGATCAAAGTGAAGCAGAAGGGGGGAAGGCAGGAGACCACCTTCCAGATCGGGGAGTGGATCGCGGACAAGAACACGCGGATCTTCACCACGGTGCCCAGAAACAGCACCCAGTACAAGCTGACGGTGAGCACGGGAAGCGATCTGGGAGCGGGAACGGACTCTGACATCTACGTGAAGCTGATCGGAACCAACGGAGAGACGGCGGAGCGGGAGATCAGCGAGCTCTACGCGGGCAACGCCTTCGAGAGAGATACGACCCATGAGGTCATCGTCAACTTCGACAAGAACATCGGAACGATGCAGAAGATCATGGTGCGCTCGGATATGAGCTGGGTGGGAGCGGACTGGAAGCTCTCGAAGATCAAGGCGGAGCCCATCGTCAACGGCGAGGTGATGCCGGGGACCGAATTTATTGCCGACGAGTGGATCAACGACACCCAGTGGAGGACCTACAGCGGAGAACCCAGGGATGCGTCGGAGAGCAGGGAATACCGGCTGACGGTGAAGACCTCCAACTCGGACACCTTCGCGGGAACGGACGCGGATATCTATGTGAAGCTCATCGGAAGCAGCGGAACCACGGAGGAGAGAGAGCTGACGAGCCTGTACAGCGGAAATGCCTTTGAAACAGGGACGACTCACACGGTGACCGCCAAATTCGATAAGAACATCGGAACGATCAGGCAGCTTCAGCTGCGCTCGGATATGAGCGGAGCGGGGCCGGACTGGCTGGTGGAGAGCATCCAGGTAGATCCCATCTTCGCCGGCAGTGTGCAGAGCGGCGGAAAGACCTTCGTGATGAAGGAATGGATCACGGACAAGAACTGGCATACCTTCTCGGTGGACGCCAGCGCCATTACCCAGTATCAGTTCACCATCAAGACCACGGACAAGTTCCTTGCGGGAACGGATTCCAACATCTACGTGCAGCTGGTGGGGGACAAGGGAACCACCAACGAGCGGGAATTCAACGAGCTGATCAGCGGAAACGCCTTTGAGCGGGGGGACACGGATCAGGTGACGATCACCTTCAACAACGCCATCGGAACGCTGCAGAAGATCCGGATCCGTTCGGATATGAAATGGGCGGGAGCGGACTGGCACCTGAGCTGGATCAAGGTGCAGCCCATGCTGAACGGCTCGCCCTATGGAGAGTCGAAGACGTTTCAGTTTAACCAGTGGATCGATACGACAAATGTCTATGAAAAGCAGTAGGGAGAGGAGAAATACATGAAGCAAAGAACAACGATCGCCATGCGAATGAAACGAAGACTGGCCCTGCTCCTCTGCGCCTGCCTGCTGTTGACCGCAGCGCCGCAGATGTTCCCGGCAGCCTGGGACAGCGCGGCCTACGGGACCACGGAGAGCTCGGCGCTGCGCAAGAGAGCGGAGCTGGTGGTGTTCATTCGGTTCAAGGGGGAGAAGGAGTTCGTCTCCGGCACGACCGCCAATCCGGTGGTGACGCTGCTGGACGGAAGCCAGATCAACTTAAACGAGTGGTACAACGCCCAGAACGCGGGGGATTACGCGGAGGACCCGTCTCTGAACCAGTTCGTGCAGAAGGTGAGCTACAACGGTATATTAGCCAAGCCCATCTACACCTCGGCCTCGTCGGACAATACAAAAATGGTGTCCTACGAATGCGACACGAAGGCCGGCGACGCGGACTTCAGCGATAACAGCTGGTTTAAGGATGTGCAGGCCAAGGCGCTGCAGGCGGTGGAGGCCAGCATACCCAAGGACGCTATCCTGGACTACGACAACGACGGGCGTATCGACAACTGTATGTTCCTGTGGGGCCCGACAAAGTCCAACGCCTTCTTCTACTACATGAGCTCTGGAGACGGCTCTCAGGCCCACCAGTGGTCCATGTGGAACAAGAATGTGCGGATCCGCGGAAAGCGGGCCGACAGCTATGTGCGCAACTTCATCTATTCCAAAGCGAACATTAACGTCATAGGGGCCGCCTTTGACAAATCCGCCATGGTGCATGAATTCATGCACACCCTGGGGCTGCCGGACCTGTACAGCAATGACCAGTGGTACAGCTGGCTGGTGGGAAGCTCCTATCTGCCGGTGGGAGACTGGGACATTCAGTCGGACCACAGCGAATACGGCAGTACCTTCCTGGCCCAGCGGATCCGCTATTTCAATACGGGCACCTTCGGGGAGATCACGAAAAGCGGGACGTATACCCTCTACGATGTAAACGAACCGAATCCGGCCAACGGGATCAACGGCTACAAGATCCCCACCAGCCGCAGCAACGAGTACTTTGCCATCGAGTACCGCAGAGGCATTACGGACGGAGCGGCGGCGGAGCACGGGGACGGCATTCTGGTCTACCGGGTGAAGACGGATAAGAGCGGAAACGTGGAAGGGGACGAGGAGATCCATCTGTACGGCAGGGTAGCCGGCTTTAACGACACGGCCAGCATCTCCGACAGCAAGGACGGCATCGGCGATCTGCCGGGCACCATCGCCTCCACGCGAAACGATCTGGAGTTTACCGACGGGACCAACAGCGGCATCCGCATCAAAAATATAGGGAAAGCGGGAGAGACCATCAGTTTTGAGGTCGTTCTCCCGTAGCAGGCGCGCCACAGAACAGCACAGTTTCCGCATCCGATGAGGAAAGCCGAAGCGTGATGTTATATAGAAAAAGCATCTTGGTTGAGCGAGAGGAGGAGAAAGAATGAAGGAGACAGCAAAACGCCGGGGCAGAAGCCTGCTGGCGTGGATCCTGTCATTAGCGATGACGATATCGGGAGTTTCTATCTTTCCGGGCAGCTTCGCCGTTTACGGCGCGGATACGGCCCTTGTGGAAGGAGCAAGCTACGGCGTCGGTCTGAGCGGAGGAGAGTACGGAGACGGAACCTACACCTATGTGGGGGACGTGGCCGGGTACACCTACGCGGATAAAGCCGCCGCGGAAGCGGGAAGGCAGACCGACGGGACGCGGGAACTTCTGGTATCGGATCAGGTATACACGGGCATGAGCTGGGACAGCTTGAACAGCCGGGGCCTGATCTACGGAGACTATGACGATCCGCTGACCGTAACGGTGAACGGAGGGGCGTATTATGCGGTAATGCGGGCCCTGTCGGCGGGGAGTACGGGAGTAAACCGTGCCCAGGACGGTCTGGACATGAAGGGGACGCTGGAGAACAATGCCGGCCTGCCCGACGAAAATGAATGGGACCTCATCGTATCGAAGAGCTATGCGGCGGGAGCCGGGACGGGCAACGATACGTGCTACATCAAAAACTGGGACGGAACGGTGAGCTTCGCCCAGGACATCCACGAGAGCGGAGACGCGGCGGTGAGAGGACTGGCGGCCAGAGGGTGGAACCGATGCCCCACGGACTACACGCTGGACAGCTATGGATACCGTCCGGCGCTGGAGATCCTGGGACCGGCCGCGGAAGAACCGCCGGCAGTGGAAGTTCCTGTGGTTCCGCCGGTAACGGAAACGCCGGCGGAACCGGAGACGCAGCCTCCGCTGGACCTCTCGGGAGCGGTGGGAGACATCGTGACCTACACCATCCCGGCGGGGCAGGATAACGCGGGGGAACCGCTGTACTTCGTGATCAACGGCAGCAACACCGTGGGCCTAGTGGGGACCTCCCAGGGTGATAGCATAACACCTGGAAAATGGAAT
>Ga0129308_1000606_pt1 | contig 50374 bp, 52 predicted proteins | sample L827metagenome_FD_94440 | JGI IMG/M metagenome (GOLD analysis project Ga0129308, IMG submission 94440) | Ring-tailed lemur group fecal microbial communities from Wisconsin, USA - L827 metagenome | ecosystem: Host-associated > Mammals > Digestive system > Large intestine > Fecal | place: USA... | reverse complement strand
CTGAAGCATATCCAATACGCCCTGCTGTAACCGCTCCGGTATTTCTTCCGGCGCCTCAACACTGTCACGAACTTCTACCATTTCCGCCCAACTGTCCGCCGTATAATCTTCTTCATTCAGACCATTCATATACTCTAGCATAGCATAGATTTTATCAAGGGTTGTCTCTTCCCTTTCCACCAGGCCGTCAACAGCCGTCTGAAGCATATCCAATACGCCCTGCTGTAACCGCTCCGGTATTTCTTCCGGCGCCTCAACACTGTCACGAACTTCTACCATTTCCGCCCAACTGTCCGCCGTATAATCTTCTTCATTCAGACTATTCATATATTCCAGCATAGCATAAATCTTGTCCAGGGTCGTTTCTTCTGCCGCATGGGCCGGAAGAGTCATGGACACGACCATGACCAACGCCAGAATCAAAGACAAAGAACGTTTTAACGCATTTCTCATAATTCTTTTCCCTCTCTCATAATGAAATAAAGTGAATTTACAACAAATGCGCTGTGCTATCCTCCCCGGTCGGAAAAATGGTGAACGATTGTCACAAAACCAACTGCCGGGGATATTGAATTCATTTCATTTATTTTCTTTTCCATATCCATTGACACCTCCATGCTCCACGATTAGAAGATGCTAACCTATATTTAAAAAAATAATGGTTAGGCAGAACTATCTATTTCTTTTCTATCATGGTCACTTTTCAGTGTCAATTTGTTTTTTCAAATCGGTCAAACGGATGCGCGAAAGCAAAATGAAACTTTGCCCTAAAATAAAGGAATTTTTTGATTTCATGCCCTTTCGCCAGCAATTTCATCCTCTGATAAAATTTCTCAATAACAAAAAAATCATCCACCCGCTTATCCCGAAAGAATACCTTTCGTCTATACTTTGGTGCAAATACCATATAATATTTGTAATTCCATTTTGTATAGACTAAGCTTCTAGCATCAGTATTTTGTTCTGACATTATACACATTAGACGTTTTATTTACTGAATACATCGCTTAATCTCTACAAAGCCACGCGACTATCACGTGGTTTTCTTAATACAAAAAGTGGCAGCGTGAGGTGGACACACTAACCGCCAAGAAGGAATTGCTGTATCAGCAGATGAAAGTCATGCGGGTGGAAATCAAGACCGTGGAGGTCTTACAGAAAACCGCCGTACAGAAAATTCTCCTATACGGCGGTTCATATCTCTGCTATTTACCGAACAAATCACTGTGTGTTCCGGTGCGGGATTAGGTCAGCACCAGCACATCATCCTCTAACAGCCCGATTTTCAATCCACGCTTCATTGCTAATTTGTAGTCCTTTTTGAATTGGGTGGTGGGCTTAACGATGTACTTTATTTTCCTCATGCTTTCAGGTCTGCGAACAGCTCATCCAGATCGGTATATCCTTTCACAGACGGATCTTTCGCAATCCTTTCCGCCACAATTACCATACGAATCTCGGAGCCATTCATGCCGCCCGCGCCAAACAGCGCAAAAGGTCCAGAGCCAGTTTTTACAACGGAGCAGCCGCCAGTGTGCCGCCTCTTTTTCCTGAAGCATATACGTCTGTTATGTATATTTCCACTTTACTGATAAAAATAAATTTTTAAGCTGCTCTCTTATAAATTCTTTAATCTCTTTATATTTGATATTCATGTTTCCTCCTTTATCACATAAGTTCAATGAAACTAAAGAGCAGCTTGCAGCCATAAAAAATAATGATTGCACCACAAACTAAATTGATTACTCGCAATACTTTGGCATTAAACCGATTACTGAAAATGGAGATTACAAAGGTCAGTCCTGTAAACCAAAAGCACGATGCAACGGCAACACCGGAAATGAACGGAATGGCCTTTGCTGCAGGTAATGTTACATGAAATGCACCCAGCATCATCGTTCCGTCAATGATGGCCTGCGGATTGAACCATGTCACAACGCAGGCGGAAGATATTGTTTTCCGGATGGAGAACACAGACTTTGTTCTGTCGATTTCCTCCACTTTTGATCTTAGAAGCCCAATACCTATGTAAAGAACAATCAGACTGCCTACCAGCAGAATCACTATCTGCAGCCATTCATAACGCTGCATGACTGCGCCAATTCCAAAAAAACAGGCCAAAGCCAAAGTCACATCAAAGAAAATAACGATCAGGGCTGTTAGTAAAGCCCTGCGGCGCGTATGTGTCAATGCAGAATTGATAACAACCAAATCAAATGCGCTGCTTCTGTGAAAGCAGACAATTCTATACTATAATCAAACTAAAATGACATTGCAATTCTCATTATAAGTATGACGCAGGCATTTGTAACCAGCCAAATTTTCAAAAGTAGAACCATCCAAACGGAGTTGATAGATTGAAACGGACATCCCCTATTCAAATTGATTGGAAACCAGATAGAAAAAGCTCTAATCCCATGTACCAGCAAATTATCCAATTTGTGTGTGATAAGGTGTCAAGCGGTGAATGGCCCATCGGAACCCGTCTGCCGTCACAAAGAACGCTTGCAGAGCTTTTCGGAGTAAATCGCAGTACAGTCACTACGGCCATTGATGAATTAACATCCTATGGCATTATTGCGGGCTGTCATGGGGCAGGAACGCAGATTATCAGCAATACATGGTCGTTACTTTTATCGCCTGCACCTGATTGGAGCAGATTTATTTCATCCGGCTTCTTTAAAGAAAATAACAATACCATACAGTCAATCAATCGATTAGAGTTTACGCCGAACATCATGCGATTGGGAACAGGTGAGCTTGACCCTCGATTATTTCCTGTGAATATGTGGCAAAGCATTTTACAGAAAATAAGCAGGCAGGTGACAAATCTCGGCTATTCGGAACCGCTGGGGCTATTGGAATTGCGAAAGGCTATATCGGCCCACATGAAAAAGCTGGGAATTCCTTCGGTCGGGCATGTTCCGACACGCTTCATATGATAAGGTATAAAATAACCGCTGTCTGACAGAAAATTTCCTCATCATACAGCGGTTGTTTTATCAGCCTTAGTCTTTATATTTCAGTTTTATTTAACAAAGTATATATACGTTCTACATCCGCATCCGGCTCGTCGTTCAAAACTGCCGCAACCTTTTCGACAAATGCTTGTTCTTCTTCCAACATATCGGAAATTATTTCTGCCGAAAGTCCTTTCGCAATCTTCTTGTGAATTTTTCGGATTCGCTCCAGAACTACTCCTTTCTGAAGGCCACTATCCATAGCCTCTTCCCTTTCCTGCTGAATATGTAGAGCTTCGTTATATTCGTATATACTCACCTTCAACACCTCCGTCCTGTTCTTTCTGAGAAAATCCGCTAAAATATCCTCTTCAATACATGTTTTAATTGATTTCTCGACAGCTTCGCTCAGGGACATATGCTGGCCGTATTCCCGTATTCGGGAGACAAATACCATATAGTCCTTTAAGGTTTTACACTTTTCCATCAGTTTTTCATTGTATCCCGGGTTAATGTTCAGGACCAATACCCTGAGTTCCAAATCAACTGCATCAGACTTTGTCTGATAAGCGTCTGAAAGCTTGAGTTCACTACGCTCCGGCAGTTCATCTGTACCATTATACCCATTCGGGCATACCGTAATACATGCTCTTCGGGCGGGCGCGCTCCATCAAGCTCCGCGCGATAAGGTATAAAATACAACAAATTTAGGTTCCGGTATCTTCACTGGCTTTGAGCCATACAGATTATCTTTCGCCGTCATTTTGGAATAAATATCAGCCACATAAAACAAATCTCGCAAAGGCATATTCGAATTATTCGTAGACTGATGTTCATACAGTGTCAGCTTATCATACACCAGAAAGGAAACATCGTTTTTTAACCCCATGTAAATCGCATTTTCCAGCGTCGTAACAACCAAATCATCAGGATTATTGTAATCCGTTCCATTCATCCCGTTGTACAAGCTCCAGAAATTCTTTCTTTTCCTTAAATACCATGCGGAATACTCTGTCCTTGTGGGTAACAAAGACCTTTGAATCCCTGTCCGCATTTTCTATATTTCTCTTTTTTTCGTTCTTCTCACTTTTACTCATCCAGTGTCCTCCTTTGATAATCTTTAAGAGGACACCTTCATTCAGGAATCCTCTTTGCACGTTTTGTTGTTTGCATTGAAAATTTCCAGAATGAAATAATAACTGTCGTTTATCACGGTCTCTGGTTTATCATATGTAAATAGAAAAAAAGATGTGTTTGAATTTATTATAGCATTTTCTAGGGGTAATGTCACTTATTCCAGGAAATAAATCAGTTTTTATCAAAATATCTTATCAGGCAATTTTCCAGCCTTCGGCCCGCTCTCTGGTTTCTACAAAGCTTCGATACCGTCCTTCTTGTTTGATTAATTCCCGGTGGGTTCCGCATTGAACGATTTTTCCATCATCAACTACCAGAATCTGGTCTGCATTCTCAATGGTCGCCAGCCGGTGGGCAATGGTAATGATTGTCTTGCCCCGGGTCAGCTCGGAAATAGCATTCTGAATCAGATGCTCATTCTCCGGGTCAATACTGGCGGTGGCTTCATCCAGAATAACAACCGAAGCATCTTTTAAGATGGCCCGGGCAATAGAAATCCGCTGCTTTTCACCGCCGGAAAGAGTTCCGCCGCCTTCCCCGATAACCGTATCATATCCATCGGGCAGAGCCATAATAAAGTCATGGCAGCAGGCTTTTTTTGCCGCCTCAATCATTTCTGCTTCCGTGGCGTCCTCCCGGCCGAAACAAATATTATTCCGTATTGTATCATGGAAAAGATATACATTCTGGAATACCATGGATATATGACTTAACAGACTATCGCAGGTAAATTCTCTGACATCGTGGCCTCCGACCAGTACACGCCCCTTTTCCACATCATAAAAACGGGCAATCAGATTACAGATGGTTGTCTTGCCGCTGCCGGATGGCCCCACAATCGCCGTGGACGTCCGTTCCGGAATTTTAAAGCTGACATCTTTCAAAACTTTCCGCGAATCATATCCAAAGGTAACATGCTCAAATTCTATGTCATACCTGTCCAGAGGAATGTCCCGGCCGTCCTTATCAATATAATGTCCTTCCCTCAGAGCATCCAACTGGTCCATGGCATTGTTGATAACCCCAAGGACATGGGCGCTGTCACTGATAGGTTCCAGTCCGGCAAAGATGCCAAAGGAAAAAAAGCAAAACATCAGCATCATCGGCAATGTCATTTCACCAATCAATCCAAGATAACAGGAGGCCCCGGCCAAAGCCACGGAGGCTGTTTTTAATGCCAGCAGATGAAGGCAGTTGGCCGGTGTATAACCCCACTCGATTTTCAGACAGATATCCCGGCTGTCCCGGCAGGCCTCGGACATGGCGGCCATGGAAGCACCGCCCTGGCCGAAGGACTTTACCACAGGAAGTCCCCGGGCGTATTCCAGTGTGGCCGCTGTCAAATCCCGTCCGGCTTTGGCCGCCACCGGCGCATTTTGAGTACTTCGCTTTGACACCAGCAGCAAAAATACAAAGGAAAGACCGGCTCCCAGCAAAGCAATAACCGACACCAGAGGATTGATAACCAACAGACAGAAAAAGATACAAAAGAAATTCAGATAGCCGCCAACAAAATTATCAATCATACGGATTCCCATATTTTCCAGCGTATGTAAGCCAGTCGTAATGGAGTTTAAAATATTTCCCGTATTTACCTGCTGAAAATATCCAAGAGAAACTCTCTTTAAAGCGTCTCCGACGGCCAGACGGTCCCGGGCCACCAGCTCGTAGCTGATGGTTTCCTGAAATTTTGCCCTGAGATAATCAAATAAAAATCTTAAAAATACAAGGATAAGAATAATCATCAGACTACGTCCAATCCATCGGGTATCAAACTCCGCCCCTCTGCGGGCTTCTTCAAGCAGCATTCCCACTGTATAAGCCGCAACCATCACAGGCATGGCCGCAAACCAGGTTGAGAAAAATGAAAATATAAAACCGATAAATAGCTTTCCACGAAACTCTCCGCACCAGTCAATAATGCGTTTAATCGTCCTAAACATATTGCTTTACCTCCTTCCCTGAAACGGATACAGCCCAGTCTTTGGCGCCGATATGAGCCTGCCACATCTGACGGTACAACGGACAATTGTCCAGTAACTGCTCCTGTTTTCCCTGGGCCAGAATAATGCCGTCTTTAAGAACGACAATATTGTCTGCCTGCCGGATAGTCGATAACCGATGGGCAATGACTAGCAGCGTTTTTCCCTTGGCCAGCGCAGCAATGCTGTGCTGAATTTTCTCCTCATTTTCCGGGTCCGTGAAGGCTGTGGCTTCATCAAGAATAACAATCGGCGCGTTTTTTAAAATCATCCGGGCAATGGCGATTCGCTGTTTCTCGCCGCCGGAAAGGCGTTTTCCCGCTTCCCCGGCCGGGGTATCATAACCCTGGGGCAGTTTTTGAATAAATTCGTCGCATTGGGCAGCCCTGGCTGCCTGAAAGACTTCCTCATCGCTGGCCTGCGGATTTCCCAGACGTATATTTTCCTTTAATGAGCACCGGAAAAGGAAATTATCCTGGGTTACAAAGCTGACCAAATCCGACAATTGGGCCAGCGGCATATTTTTTATATCGACACCGCCAATCCGTATTTCCCCACCGTTCACATCCCAAAATCTGGAAATCAGTTTGGCTACCGTGGATTTCCCGCCGCCGGATGGACCGACCAGAGCCGTAAAGCTGCCTTCCGGAAGTCTCATATCAATACCGTGAAGAACCATGTCTTCCGCTTTGCCCGAATAGGAAAAGCTCACATTTTTTAACGCCACATCAAAACCGGACAACACCGCCGGTTTTTCCGGTTCCGGCAGAGACGCCATATCCAGATATATCTGAAGCTCTTCCACCGTCATCTGCACCTGTTTCAGACTGTTGCCAAACACCTCCAGCTTTGCCAGGGAAGTAACCATGGACATGGAAAGCATGACGCACAAAGCTGCCTCCGCCGCAGTTATCACCCCGCCGGAACATAAAAATAAACTCATCGGCAGCGTTCCCAAAAGTGTCGATGGAAACAGAGCGAATGCCAGCTTCATCGTTATCCATGTGGAGGACATCCATTCGATGACAAAGGCCCTGTAATCATTGATGGCGCCGGCATATTTTTCATAGGATACTCCGGAGCGCCCAAAGGCCTTAATAACCTCAATGCCTTCAATATACTCCACGATGGTACTGTTCATAACCGCATTGGAATTGTTATATTTATCAAAATTTCTTCCACTGATTTTAAATGTCAGCGCCATACAGATTAAAGAAAAAGGCACTGTCACCAGTGAGGCCAGAGCCACCCGCCAGTCAATAAACCAGAGAGCCAGGATACTGATTACAGGCAGAACAATGTGTCCTGAACCCTCCGGAATCATATGGGCCAGAGGCGGTTCAATATCTTCAATCTTATCCACCATAATGTTTTTAATTTCTCCGATGGAATGGGCCGCTACTTCGCCCAACGGCGCATGAAGAAACCTGTCCGCCACCCGCAGTCTCAGCTTTTCCAATATATGATAGGCTGCAAAATGGGACATACCGGTAGACAGTCCGAAAAAAATGACCTTCACCACATAGGCCGCCAGGGCCAGGCCACACCATATGAGTATTTCATGACCCGTTATCCTCTCAAATACAAAATCTTCAATCAGGTGATAAATACAATAATAGGGCACCAAACCAGATACGACACTGACGACGGACAGAATCACTGAAACCACCAGCCATCCTTCGCTTCCTCCGGCATAACTGAGCAGGCAGGAAATCCAGCCCTTCCTTTCTTTTTCCAAAATAATCACTCCTTCTATAACAAAAATGGATGACGCTTATCCTACGTCACCCATATCCTATCAAATGTTATTTTTTTAATCCGCTCCGCCCCGTTCAAACCGTCCCAAACAGACTTAAAGATTTTCTCCGATAAAAGTATTCCGGCTTCGGTATTCGGTTGGAGACATGCCCATGACCTTGCGGAATGCCATAGCAAATTTACTCGGACTATCATACCCTACTCTCCCGGCGATTTCGGCCACACTGGTCCCTTTTTCACTTCGGAGCATCAGAGCCGCCTGATTCATCCGGTACTGTAAAAGCCAGGAGCCAATGGACGAGCCGAACACTGACTTAAAGCACCGTTTCATCGGCGTCAGCGGTATATCGAATTGAACCGACAATGCTTCCTGGGTAAAGCTTTCATCCATATGTTCTGCAATAAACGCCTGTATCGCTTTTATCTTTTCCACCTGGGTTTTATAAAAATAAGGCTTTTCCTCCGCATTTTCCGGCAGCTCCAAAGCTTCCAGATAAAGCAATAATTCCAGAATCTTAATTTTAAAATAAGGCCGTTTGATTTTTTCAGGGACTGCATAAAGCTCTCCAAAAATATGCTCAATCGACGGAGAACCGTGAATCACCATCGGGTAAGTGTCTCCGCAGAATTTCATTTGAAGCGCCCTCAAATCCACAGGAAAATCCTTAATTTCTTTCGGAAGGCTCCGACAGGCAATTTCCATATCAATTGAGACCATAGCGCCATGATAATGGGAAAGGGGCATTTCAAAACGGCCCGTATGGGTAAGACGCCGGTCAAGCTTCAAATCTCCGGCCTCCACATAGGCATAGGCATCATTTTTTGCCGCATACTCCAGGCGGCCCTCCCGGCAATGGTCGATGCAGAATACATCCCGGCCCGGCCGAAATTCCGAATCATAATACCGCATATGAAAATCGTTGTATGCCAGCGCTACACCGGGAAACACTTCATAAATCGTTATACTTCCCTCTCCGGTTTCATTCCGGAATTGAAAGACACTGCATCCATTGCTCTCCGCCAGCAAAACGGCCTGATCACATCCAAATACATGTCCGAGCATCCCTTTCCCTCCCTTATATTAAAATCTCTAACACCCAATCTTAGGACATTTTCTAAATTCTCAGCACCCGGTCGCAGGTACACCTCATAAATTCTTTGTCGTGGGAAACAACCAGTACGATATGTCCCTCCGCAGCCATCCGCCGCACCATGGCACTGACCTCCATCATGTGCCGGTAATCCAGACCGCTGGTCGGCTCATCAAAAATCAGAAGCCGCTTTCCCGAAAGGACCGCCGTCGCTGCAGCCAGCCGCTGTTTTTGCCCTCCGGACAGAGCCATCGGATGTCTGTCCTTAAAAGAAAGCAAATCAAAGCTCTGAAGCACCGCTTCAATCGCCCCATCCTGTGTTCCCGCAGCCTGTTCACATTCATTCCATACACTGTCATAAAACAACTGATGATTGACGTCCTGCATAACCAGAAAGCTTTCCCGGCGGCGTTCCTTCACACTCAGCAATCTGCCGTCCAGAAGTATTTTCCCGGATTGCTCCTTTAAAAGCCCGCATAAAGTACGGGTCAATGTGGTTTTGCCGGTGCCGTTTGGCCCGGTAATCGCCAGCACTTCTCCCGGAACGGCCGTAAAGGACAGGTTATCAAACACCGCCGGCTGTTTTCGATACCCGCAGGTCAGGCCCTCGACGACCAATCCTTTAACATACAGATCATCGGAGGCTCTGCGAACCTCCGGCAAATGAAGTTCCGTCGGCACAAGGCTTCTCAGTCCCATATGTGCCCGCACCTTATCCGGTAACTTCCAGAATTCCTCTCCGGTAAACACCTGATTCAAAAAGCCGTCTTTAATGTAAATAGCCCTGTCAATCAGACCAGCCAGAAAGTAAAGACGGTGTTCCCCAATCACAACCGTATGGCCCTGCTGCTTTAATAAAGCAATCTGCTCCCTGAGCCGTCCGATGGCCGCCTCGTCCAGATTGGCCGTCGGTTCATCCAGAACAAAAACGGCCGGGTTCATGGCATAGACACTGGCAAAAGCCAAGGTTTGTTTTTCACCGCCGGACAATGAAAAAATATTCCGGTGCATCAGCTTTTGGATTTGGAGACTCTCCACCGTCGCTGCCAGCCGGTCTTTCATCAGCTCCGGCGCCATCCCCTCATTTTCCAGCCCAAAGGCCAGTTCACTGTCCGTATCCAGATTGAAAAACTGACTTTTCGGATTCTGAAATACCGAACCGATATGCTTTGCCAGCACATATAACTCAGCCTCCGGCACCCGTACGCCCTCAACCACAACATCCCCTTTAAGCGTACTGTTTTCTGTAAAATGAGGAATCAGACCGTTAATCAATTTTGTCACCGTCGTTTTTCCGCAGCCGCTCTCTCCGCAGAGCAGAATACATTTTCCCGACGGAATTAAAAGACTGAAATCATGGAGTGTATTTTTCTCCTCCCCATATCCGAAGGATACTTTTTCAATCCGTATCACTGCCCTTTCCTCCTTTACATTATAACGGCTGCCGCCGCAAAAGCAATGGATAATACGATACAAATCCAGTCCAAAGGCCCCATATGTAACCGAATGACACTGGTTTTCGGCGCCGGATTTTCAATGCCTCTGGTAACCGCCGCCGCCGACAATTCCTCGGCCGTCTCGCTGGCTGAAATCATCAGTGGAACAATCATAGCCTCCATCATTTCCATTCCCCGGATATTACGCAGGCGCATAGCATCCCGGATATGTCCCGCTTCTTCCCGGATGGCCGGAAAATAGCGCAGCGTTACCGATATGGGAATCATCAGCTTTTGAGGTACATGCAGCTTTCGCATGCCCACAATAAACCGCCGCAGAGAAATGGTTTTCACCATTAAATGACCGACCATCAGACACGGAAACATCCGTCGGGCATAATTAGCAAAAATCGAAAAACTGGTTGCAATTATCTTTGGCGATACGGGAAGTACATACCACTGTATGGCCAGCACCGCCAAAAAAACCAGACCATATTTTATGCCCGCACTTATGCAGCCGCAAAGTAAAAACAATAAAATCAACAGGCCAATCCATCCCAGTTCCATTTTCAGAGAATCCTGGGTAAAAGCAACCACATTGGCCATAATCAGCAGAAAAAGCCCGGACCGCGGGTCCATCGAAACTCTCCTGTTTTTTTCAGCCCCCATCTTATACAATCCCTGCTTTGCTGAAATGCTTTTTAAACATAGACTTTGTTATGAATGCTCCGATGATGGCGCCAATAATCGGAGCCACAAACAATACGATCAGCATCCCCGGCGATGAAACCGCCTCCAGGACCTCAATATAATCGGCCGGCATCCCCTGTTCGGAAATCTGCGCCAAAAATCTTTCGCGCATCAGCCAGATTGGCAGCGGCGACCCGGTCATTCCCAGTGAAAAACATACGAAAGCTATCGCATTTCCCCGAAAACTGTTGTATTTCGTTGCACTTCGGACGATTTCTCCCAGAGCGCAGGCAATGACAAAAGTTGCCAAAATAATCACCGTAAACTGGCCGGTGACAAAGTAAATCAACGCCGTAATCGCTCCCATCAGCAAAACGGCTCCCGGCTTTTGTACTTTGGCGCACATAAGCATAAAAGGAATCCCCGAAAAAAGAGCAATAAAAGCGGGCATCAAAATCCATATCATCGGATGAAACCCGCTGAGAAGCATAAAAATAAAATTAATCACAAAATAAATGGCAGAGAAAATACCTATCGTAATCAAATCCTTCCCCTTCAGCATTTTCCCATTGGTTGAATTGGACATTTCTTTTCCTCCTTATTGGTTAGATTCTGCTAACCAAGATAACAAAACTTTTTAATTTTGTCTGTCCCAATTCGGCCAACCGGTCCCCTTCAGACAGAAAAAGACCTCCGGGCAAAACCCGAGGTCTTTATTTCTATTTGCTCAACATATTCACATATTTCTGCCGTTCGGTTTCAGATATCTTAAGAGCTTCCATAGCCCGCTCGGCTGTCCACCCTGTACTATCCATCAGATTTCTGATGGAAGAAAGTCTTTCTTCCTCCCGTCCCTCAATCCGTGCATCATCCAGTTCTTCCCACAACCGCATATACTTTACACCCACTTCCTGATTGCTTTTCAGCATTTCAATCTGGTCCGCAAGCTTCCGTACACGTGAATTCTGAATTTCCCCATCATAATCTGCAGTTCTCTCCACATAGTGAAGAAACTCAACAAGTTCCGGCGAGACTTCGCTGTCATTTTTGCCATGAGTATTTAAAAAAATTCTCACAGCGCCATCATTCAATGGCATTCCCGAAACTTCATCACAAATCAGACGAAACGTGTACATATATTTTTCTTGTTCTTCAATATATTTTCTCCTTATTGTAGCATATTTTTTTCTCTGTCACAATAAAAGAGTATCATATCGCTTCTACAAACCACGTCGAAACCTGTTGGGAAAATTGCTTTTTTTCCCGACAAAATATTTCACAGCCAGAACATCAGCACCGCCGTGCTTTCAGGCATATGGGCGCGGCCCACGCTGCAGCTTACGGTAACCGGAATGCTGCCGCTCATCTCTCCGCCCTGCCGTTTCCGAAAACGGCAGGCATCCAGCGGTATCCTCAATTGGCCGCCTTTAATTTCAGCCTGATGAAGCATGCCGTCCTGTTCAAATTTTAAAGAATCAAGATGCCCCGTCATCGCCTCACCATTCATCCGGGACTGAGCGCTCATCTCACGAATGGACAGATGAAGCCAGCTTCCCCGTTTATTATGTTTAAGAACCGCAGGCCGTTCAAAGCCCCGATTGGCCATGGATATTTTCGTCCCTTCCGGATGTCCCACCCGGAACAACATAAATTCCACCGGGTAAGTGCCGTATTCCAGAACTTCACTTAAAAAATTTTTAGATGTATTTTCTTTTTTATCCGCCGAATGTTCTCTGCGCATTTCCCTGTCGCTGCGAATCATATTTACCAGCACATGATATTCGAGATTTTCAATCATCCGTTTGACATGACCCGGAATCTCACTTTCAGCCATACCAATATTGTGGAGATACACTTCCAAATCTCTAATAAGCTTTTTATAACCATCAAGCCACAATTTTCCGTTTGGTGTAAACGTATAATCCTTTGTCAGCAGGCCATTTTCATAACAGATTTTCAAATATCTGCTGACAGAACCATGATGTACCCCGCAAATATCCGCAATCATGGCTACATTCCCCCGTCGGTTTCCCAGTTTTTCCAATTCCATTAAGTATTGAAGCTGCTGCATGGTCGGAAGGTTTTCCCGTTTAAAATTATCACCCTGTGCCATTATCTTCCCCTCTTTACCATATATGTACATTCATCTCTCGATAGTTTCTACTTTCCGGAGGTGTATTCTCACTGTCTGAAAATCCAATCATGCCGTAGCCTTCGATAACCAACATTCTTGAACCGAAGGTAAAGGTCAGCACATCCGTCGGTATTTGAAAGCCCTCGTCGGTTCTCTCCGCCTGTTTCCAGTCGAATTCAGCCTTATACCAGAGATATTCCGGTGCCTGGCTGCTTATCTTTTTCAAGTAAAAACAGCTTTTTTCATTTTCTACTTTTAAACGTATTTCATCGGAAAAGAAATTATGTTCTTCTGCCAAAACCCGGGGATATCTTTTTTCTGCACGGTATATGCCCATACAAAAGGTATATTCCCCTTCATCATAAAAAAAACGCAGATTGGCATTTCTTACAGTACGGTCATAACTGTCGCCATATTTCATAAAATCGCAGATTCCATGAATGACTTCTCCGCTGACCACATGCTCCATCCGGCAGGCATTTTCCTCAGCACTGCTTTCATCCAGGCCGCAGATCATCTGGATGAACTGGGTCAGATGCTGATGCCGGGCCAGACACTCCGCCCCCTGGGCCTTTCCAAAAGAAGTCAGTTCCAGACCTCCGTCCTTTTCGGTTCGCTGCACATATCCATGCTTTACCATCTGCTTAATGATATAGGACAGCTCCCGCTTCGTCATATCAAATTCAATACAAACCTCCGGTATCGTTATCGATTTGCCCTCCCGCCACCAGAGATACAGAGTTTCCAGGACATCTTCCTCCCGTTCTTCTTTTGTATAAAACATATTGTGGCCGATTTCGCCGTTAAATGCTTCTTCCATCTGTGCCATATTCCTTTCCCGCTGCTCAAGCCGATATTTCCTGATTTTCAGCCATTGTGTGTTAGTATAAGCTAACCCACGTATAATATAACACAGCTAAATTTCAGCGGCAATCCGTCTTATTGAGAAGATTTCTTACTTATTTCATATTTACAAAGAACTCTTTGTAAAAAGTACAGAAAGCGCCGGCTTCCGCCGACGCTTCTCTGTATTTTTATGAAATTCTTCCGTTATCCATCGTGTAAATGACATCTGCCAGATTCATGGTGGACTTCCTGTGGGACACAAGAACAACTGTTTTTTCATGACAGGATTCTCTGAGGGATTTAAGAACAATACCTTCATTTAACGCATCCAAATTGCTGGTCGGTTCATCCAGAAGAATGAATGGCGCATCATGAAGGAAAGCCCTGGCAATACCGATTCTCTGGCGTTCGCCGCCGGAAAGAGTATCTCCCAGCTCGCCCACTTCCGTATCATAGCCCTTCGGCAATGTCTGAATAAAATCATGAATGGAGGCCTTTTTGGCTGCCTCAATAATTTCTTCCCGGGAAGCCCCCGGTTTTCCAACCGCAATATTATTTGCAATGGAATCGTGGAACAAATAAGTTTCCTGAGTTACATAGGATTCCATATCTCTCAGGTTCGATGTATTGATTTCCCGGACATCCCGGCCTGAAATGAAAATATCTCCTTTCTGCCGATCCCAGAAACGCATCAATAGTTTCAGGAAGGTTGATTTTCCTGAACCGCTGGCACCATGAATACCAATGACTTTTCCTTTTGGAATATCCATGGAATAATCCTTCAATATCTGTTCCTCTCCATAGGCAAAATCCACATGGGAAGCAGAAGCTCCGGTAAATTCTACGGTTTCTTTGCCTTCCACTTCTTCTACCTGAGGATATTCTTCCAGAAGACTTAACACACGTTCTCCACTGGCCAACGTCTGATTCAGATTGTTGGACAGATTGGAGAGAGCTACCGTCGGTCCGAAGGAGCCCATCATGGCAATAACAGCAATCAGCATGTAATCAAAACCTATAGCGCCATTGACATAAAAGTGCAGCATCAAAAACAACATACCAAAAGAAAAGAGTAAAATCACCATATTGGTCACAGAACGCTGAGAGGCTTCCAGACGATTTAAATCCTTCTGCATTTCACCAAGGTCTTTAGAACGTTCATCCATGGCCTTCATCCGCTTTTGTCCGCCGCCATACTGGATGGTTTCGTCCAGGCCGCGAAGCGAGTCCAGAATAAAACTGTTCAAATCACCAAAAGTACTGCGGAATTCCATACCCGACGCGGCGCCCTTCCTGCCAATGACCATCGGAATCACCGCGCCGACAACAATATATCCGGCCAGTGCCACGACTCCGGCTACCGGTGAACAATGCCCAATAAAGAACACCATAATAAGAGATGTCACCACCGCAATGGCGATTGGTGAAATTGTATGGGCATAAAAAACTTCCAAAAGTTCGATATCCGATGTAATAATAGAAATCAAATTTCCCTTATCTCTGCCCTCTAATTTTGCCGGACATAATTTCCGAAGTACGGCAAATACTTTATGCCGGATAATTGCCAACAGCTTAAAAGCAATAAAATGATTACAATACTGTTCACCATAGTGAAACACACCCCGAAGTACTGCCATAATTACGAGAAATATAAAAATCTGTTTTGGCTCCAGGGCCGTCAAAAAGTCCGTACTTCCCGGCAATATAGCAATGCCTGCAAGCACAAGAACCTCATGAACCAATGCATATCCGGCAAAAATCGTCAAAAAGATAGCACAAAGATAACCGACTACACCAAGAAAAATAGCAATAAACATAATTGGAAGCAATGGTTTGACAAGACCGATCAACTGTCCCATAATACGGAGACCGCTCCGGCGGTTCTGACCGTTTTCCTTTTTTTCTGCGCTCATACGGTCGCCTCCTTTCCATAGGCTTCCAGCTCTGACTGATAACGATATAACTGCTCATAAGCCCCTGTTTCCTCAATCAATGCTTTATGAGTACCAGACTGAACAATCTTTCCATCCTGAAGCATATAAATACAGTCCGAATCCACCACGTTTGCCAGACGATGGGATATGAGTATAATCGTTTTTGTTTTGGCAAGATCATGAATGACATCCATGATCATTTCTTCACTTTCCATATCAATATTTGAAGTCGCTTCATCAAAGATATAAACCGGAGTATCATGAAGCAATGCTCTGGCCAGAGCCAGACGCTGACATTGACCACCGGAGAAATTACTTCCCTTTTCAAGTACCGGTGTATCAAGTCCCTGCTGGGCGGTCATAAACCCAAGAAGATTCACCCGCTCCAAAGCTGACAGCATCTCTTCTTTTGAAGCATCCGGTTTACCCATGCGAAGATTTTCTTCGACAGTTCCTTTAAAAAGATAGCTGTTATGGCTTACCAGAGTAATCGTGTTCATTCGGCTCTCCTCTGTCAGTTCCGAAGATTCTACACCGCCAATGCGGATATTCCCTTTATAATTGCGATTTCTCCCCATCAAAATGCCTGCAATCGTACTTTTACCACAGCCCGATGTTCCAACAAGGGATATAAAACTTCCCGCCGGCATTTCCATGGAAACACCTTTTAAAATTTCTCTTTCTTCCTCATAGGAAAAATGGACGTCGTCCAGGGAAACAGACACTTCATCCGCGGTCACCTTTCCGGATACGGCTTTCGGTTCCGGAATATCCAGCAGAGCAAAAATTTTATCACTGGCTGCCATACCGTTCATGGCAATATGGAAAAATGAGCCGAGCAAACGCAGCGGAATAAAAAATTCCGAAGCCAGTAAAATAATCATTAATGCCCCGCCAAAGCTGACATTCCCGGCAAAAAATTCCCGAAGAGTAACGATCATACCGACCGCAGCCCCGCCATATGCAATAATATCCATCACACTGGTGGAATTGAGCTGCATGGTCAATACCTTCATTGTAATACGGCGGAAACGCTGGGATTCCTCATCCATCTCCACTGCCTTTTGACTGTCCGCCTGGTAAATCTTTAATGTGGTCAGTCCCTGGAGATTCTCCAGAAAGCTGTCCCCCAGTTCCGTATAAATTCCCCAATATTTGCTTAAAAGTTTTTTCGCAAATTTCTGGACCGCCACAATAGATATAGGAATCAGCGGTACACAAATTAAAAGCACCAGGCTGGCCTTCCAGTTGACAAAAACCAAAATGACAAACAATGTCACCGGGGCCAGAAGACTGTAAAATAATTGGGGCAGATAACGCCCGAAATAGGTTTCCAACTGCTCTACGCCTTCGGCCGCCATCTGAACCACTTCGGAAGTGGCTACATTTTCCCTGTAGGAAACGCCGAGATGCAGCAATTTATCATATATTTTTTCGCGGAGAATCCGCTTGACATCCACGCTCGCTTTAAATGAAGCATAGGATGCCTGTCTGTCACAGAAAAATCGGACAATAATCGCGCCTGCAACAATTCCTGCATATTGCCAGACCTCCTGTATGTCCAATATCCCAAACAATGCCTTTTCAATCAAAACGGAAGCTGAATAAATCATCAGCACCTGACAAAGCAGTGACAGCCACTGCCACAGCACCTGAAACACTATGTAACGTTTCGCATGGGATAATAATTTCACCAATCGTGTCTTAATCATAGGTTTTCATTCCTTCTCTTTTCTTTCTTACTGCTTACAAGATGCCAGACAGCCAGCCCGGGATGATAAAATATCATTCTCGGTCCTGAAAAACGCATGACGACCCTTATGCGCTCCCGCATATCCGGCTTATAACAGTGGACCCGACAGTTGACGCAAAATGTCTTATTCGCCATAAAAGGACATTTTTCGCTGCGCTGCTTTGCATAATCCACCAGCTCCCGGCAATCACCGCAGAGTTCGCCATTCTCCATACGATGATTTTTCCGGCAATAGAGGGAAATCATTTCTTCGACCACTTTCTGTTCCCTCTTACGCTTTTTTTCAGCTTTCATACTTAGATTCATATACTCTCCTGTGTAGACAAAACTAACCTTAGCTTACTACGGTGCTATCCTTTTGTCCAGACGAAAAAGCCTTCCATTATTGAGAATTTTTACCAATAACAGAAATTTAAAAAGGCGCCCCCGATGTGCGGAAACGCCTTTACAAATGACTGCAATATTTATTTCTGTGCTTCGATTTTTTCGGCCAGATCGTTCAGATAAACCCATCGGTCCATTTTCTCTTCCAACTCTGCTTCAGCCTGGGCCTTTTCCTTCATCAGGTCATTCAGCTTTCCTGAGTTGGTGGCATTGGCCAGCATATCTGCATCCAATCCGGCAATTTTTTCCTCCAGAGCCGCAATGACATCGTCAATCGTCTCATACTCTTTCTGCTCTTTATAGGTAAATTTTAATTTGACCGGCCGGTTCTGTTTCCAGTCCTTTACCGGCTTTTTACTCACTTCCGGAACGGACACACAGGCTCCCTCTCCGGCGCGCCGTTGCTTCGCTTCCAGGTAGTCCGTATAACCGCCCTCATATTGCTGCAGATGTCCCTGACCGTCAAATTCAAAAATCCGATCTACCACATTATCCAGAAAATACCTGTCATGGGATACGGTGATGACAATTCCTGAAAATGAGTTTATGTAATCTTCCAAAATAGTCAATGTCGGTATATCCACATTATTGGACGGCTCGTCAAGGATCAGGACATTAGCTCCAAGCATCAGGACGGATAACAGGTAGAGCCGCCGTTTCTCACCGCCGGAAAGCTTTGAAATCGGTGTGTACTGCATATCCGGGGTAAAAAGGAAACGTTCCAGCATCTGGGAAGCCGTAATCCGGCCTTCCTTTGTCTGAACATATTCCCCGATATCCTTAATATAATCAATAACCCTCTGGCTTCCGTTCATCTCGGTTTCTTCCTGGGCCAGATAACCAATCTTTATGGTCTCACCAATCTCTATATTTCCGGAATCCGGCTTTTCCAATCCGGCAATCATTTTAATCAACGTAGACTTACCGCATCCATTCGGCCCGATAATTCCAAGCCTTTGATTCCGAAGAACAATATACTCAAAATCCTGAATGAGCGGCTGACCGTCATAGCTTTTGCTGACATTGTGAAGTTCGATGGTTTTCTTTCCCATCCGGGTCTCCACCGAATCCATCGCCACCGTACCATCCTGTACCGGAGCCTTGCCATTCTTCAGAGTCTCCAGCCGTTCAAGCCGTGCCCGCTGCTTTGTTGTCCGGGCCCGACATCCCCGTTTCGCCCATTCCAGTTCCATCCGAAGAATACTCTGACGTTTTCGTTCCGTCGCCAGTTCCATTTCTTCCCTCTCGGCCTTCAATTCCAGAAATCTGGAATAATTCGCCTCATAACTGTACATTTTTCCATGACTGATTTCCAGAATCCGGTTGGACACCTTATCCAGGAAATAACGGTCATGGGTCACCATGACGACTGTCCCTTTATAGTTTTTCAAGTAGTCTTCCAGCCAGGAAATCATTTCCTCATCCAGATGATTTGTCGGCTCGTCCAGCAAAAGCACATCGAAATCTCCGGTCAGTACCTTTGCCATCGCCACCCGCCGCCGCTGCCCGCCGGACAACTGGTCCAGCCGGGCGTCATAATCCATAATTCCAAGCTTTGTCAGGTTACTCTGAATCTGCCAATCCGTCTCTGAATTTCCATCCAGAGCAAAGGTCGCTACCGTAGCATCTTCCGGAAATTCCGGATTCTGCGGCATATAAGCGATACGCAGACCATTTTGCCGGACAATCTGTCCCTTATCCGGTTCCTCGGCATCCGCAAGCATTTTCAAAAGTGTGGATTTTCCCGTACCATTGATGCCGATAATACCGATTTTATCCCCCTCCTGAATACCGCAGGATACATCATCAAATATCATCTTATCGCCAAATATTTTATGAATATGTTCAATATTCAAAACGTTCATCTGAAAAGAATCCTCCTTTAATAATTACAGGAAAATATATTTTAAAATAAAAAGGATTGCCAACACATACATAAGCGCTCCAATTTTTTTCTCTTTGTACTTTCCGGTCAGGAGATTAATTGCCACATAGGAAATGACGCCCATGGAAATACCTTCGGAAATACTGTAGAAAAATGGCATAGCTGCAATACAGATATAGCACGGAATGGCTTCACTGTAATCTGTAAAATCAATATTTACCACATTGCTCAGCATGTAAAATCCGACAATGATCAGCGCCGGAGCCGTTGCAAAGGACGGTATCGCCAAAAAAACAGGTGAAAGAAGCAGTGACAATGCAAAAAGTATAGCTGTTGTCAATGCTGTCAGTCCCGTGCGTCCTCCCTCAGTAACACCGGAAGCGCTTTCCACAAATGTTGTTGTTGTCGATGTACCGAGAATTGCACCGAAAGTCGTACCAACCGCATCCGCCATCAAAGCACCTTTAATTCTCGGAAGTTTTCCTTCTTCATCAAGCATTCCGGCCTTTGTAGATACACCGATCAAAGTTCCAAGTGTATCAAAAATATCGACAAATAAAAATGCAAAAACAACAACAAAGAAATTCAATGAAAATACATTTGAAAAATCCAGTTTAAAAAATACCGGAGCCAGACTCGGAATGGAAATTCCATTGCTGAAATCCGGAAGCAGATCATAAAATCCAAGTTCCGGATTCGGCACATAAAGACCTGTAAACTGGCAGATAATTCCAAGAATCCAAGTGATTAAAATACCCCAGAGAATATTTCCTTTAATATCTTTAATGACCAAAATGGCTGTGATGATCACACCGATGATTGCCAGAAGCACTGTGATTCCCACATCATTGAAGGTCGCATTCACACTGTTGGCCAGATTATAGCCCTCCACAGAAAATAATTCCAATAGGGTGGCCCCACCGACAACTATATTTGCATTCTGCAGTCCAATAAAGGCGATAAACAAGCCGATACCCACACTGACGGCTGATTTCAGGTTCATCGGAATGGCATTAAAAATAGCTTCCCGGACATTGGTCACCGAAAGAACGATAAATACAAGGCCTTCGACAAATACGGCCGTCAATGCCGTCTGCCAGGAATAGCCCATGCCGAGAACAACCGTATAGGCAAAATAGGCATTAAGTCCCATACCCGGAGCCAGTGCAAATGGATAATTTGCAAACAAGGCCATACATAAAGTTCCAATGAAAGCCGCTACTGCTGTTGCTGTAAAAACAGCCCCCTGATCCATACCTGCTGCTGCAAGAATACCCGGATTTACCGCAAGAATATAGGCCATTGTCATAAAAGTCGTAATACCGGCCAATACTTCCGTCTTCACCGTTGTGTTATTTTCTTTGAGCTTAAAAAGCTTTTCCAACATTTCTTTTTCCCCCCGTAATTTTATTAGCAATAACATACATCATAAAAGATTAATCCATCTGCGTCAACCAAATTTCTACAATTTGAGACTTTAAAATTCAATGATATCTCCGCTATGGACATAAATGAGCTGGTCACCCATAATTTCTTTCATTGTCTCAAAAGGAATCTGGTCCGTACAATGTCCCGTATAAAACCGAGTCCGACAATTTTTAAGTTCTGCCGCTGTCTCCCGGATGATGGCCAGATTTTCTTCAGAATAGCCATGGTGCTGCATCATATGAAAGCCGCTGATCACCACATCCGGCTCCCGTTTCCGAAGTTCCTTATAAGCATCCAGTATATTTAAAATGCCATTATGGGCACAGCCGGAAACAAGTACCTCTTTCCCCTCACAGCAGATGACCAGGTACTGTTCATGAGAAAAATCATCCTGTATATAATCTTCACCTTTCCTGCATTTTAAAGAGTTGTTTCCCGAAGGCCAAAGCCGCCGCCCGGTGACATTGGTAAACAAAAACAGTTCTTCGTCAATTTTCAAATTACCGTCCACCGGAATCACCTGAGAATAATTCTGAATCTCCGGTGAAATGCCAATGTATCTTTCATTTTTATGTCCCTTATGATAAAAATTCCCAAAAGCAGCCGTTCTTATGTATATTCTCGCATTTGAATTTATTTTTACGAAGGCCGGAAGCCCGCCGCCATGGTCATAATGTCCATGACTTAAAATCACCGTGTCCACGGCCGCCAAATCCACACCCAAAATTTCTGCATTCTGTATAAAGGCATCCGTTGCTCCCGTATCCACCAACAATTTATGTTTTTCCGTTTCGATATAAAAGCTCAGGCCATGTTCACTGGCACAGCCGCTGCATCCTTCTGTATTCTCAATTAAATTCACTATTTTCACAAATTTCCCTCCCTTTAAATTTCATTATATCATGCAAAATAAAGTGACGATAGAATATTTTAATGATAAAATAGAACTATCAAAAACGAAAGAAGGAAACTCTATGAACACCTTGAAAAAGTATGCCCCTGCCCTCATCTTTTTCGCAATTTTTGAAACCATTGCCATCACCCTATGGCAGACTTTGGACAATATTTTTTATTTATTCAATTTTACATATATCGGAGGTTTTCTTTGCCTTGGTCTGTGTCTGTATATTAAAAAATTTAAGTATGCCCGTCTTGTCGTTCAGCTTGGTGTTGGCCTGTATATGCTTGTTTATCTCGGCCTTCTTTCCAATGAAAATATGCAGATTGAGGGATTCTGGTATTACCTGTTCATGGGTGTTTTTGAAGCGGCCACCATCCATTATGCGGTCGCCAAGATCTTCGGTCCCCTGTTTTTTGGCCGGGGCTGGTGCGGATATGCCTGCTGGACAGCCATGATTCTGGATCTTCTGCCATTTAAACACCCGAATACTCCGAGAAAAAATATTGGTTTTATCCGTTATATTACGTTTACTCTGGCTTTTCTTTTCGTCGGTGCCCTTTTCCTTTTCCATGTGCCAAATATCGAACGGATTATGTTCTACAGCTTTATCATCGGAAATATCCTCTACTATATCGCAGGCATCAGTCTGGCCTTTGCTTTCAAGGACAACCGGGCCTTCTGCAAATATATCTGCCCGATTACTGTATTTTTAAAGCCAATGAGCTACTTCGCCCGGATTCGGATTACTGTGGATGAGGAAAAATGTATTTCCTGCGGAAAATGCAAACGGCTCTGCCCGATGAATGTGGACATGCTTGATAATGCCAGAAGCCGTGAAAACGGCACCGAATGTATTCTCTGCATGAGCTGCGTGGACAATTGCCCGAAAAAAGCACTCCACAGTTAATAATTCTGCTGGAAAGTTCTTGCAAATTCAGGGATTTTCGATAAAATAGAATACGTGTCATTTGATAGAACAACTACAGAAAGGTATTGAAACATGATTAGTGCAAACAATGTGACTCTTCGTTTAGGAAAACGTGCGTTATTTGAAGATGTGAATATTAAATTTACCGAAGGCAACTGCTATGGTCTGATTGGTGCCAACGGTGCCGGAAAATCCACTTTCTTGAAAATTCTTTCCGGAAAGCTGGAACCGAGCAAAGGCGATATTACCATGAATCAGGGAGAGCGCCTCTCCGTACTTGAGCAGGACCACTATAAATATGATGATTTCCAGGTTCTCGATACGGTAATCATGGGGAATGCCCGCCTTTATGAAATTATGAAAGAAAAAGACGCTATTTATATGAAGGAAGATTTCACCGAAGCCGACGGTATCCGCGCCAGCGAACTGGAAGGGGAATTTGCCGAATTGAACGGATGGGAAGCAGAAAGTGATGCGGCCATCCTTTTAAATGGCCTCGGTATTGAACCGGATCTCCACTATGCCATGATGCGTGACCTGGACGGCGGACAGAAAGTCAAAGTCCTCCTGGCCAAAGCTCTCTTCGGCAATCCGGATGTTCTGCTTTTGGACGAGCCGACCAACCACCTGGATCTGGATGCCATTGCATGGCTGGAAGAATTTCTCATTAATTTTGATAATACAGTCATCGTCGTATCCCACGACCGTTATTTCTTAAATAAAGTCTGTACCCATATTGCGGACATCGATTATGGCAAAATTCAGCTCTACGCCGGAAACTATGATTTCTGGTACGAATCCAGCCAGTTGATGATTAAACAGATGAAGGAAGCCAATAAGAAAAAAGAAGAGAAAATCAAAGAACTTCAGGAATTTATCCAGCGGTTCAGCGCCAATGCTTCCAAATCCAAGCAGGCAACTTCCCGTAAAAGGGCACTTGAAAAAATCGAATTGGATGAAATCCGGCCTTCAAGCCGTAAATATCCATATATTGACTTCAAGCCAAACCGGGAAATCGGAAACGAAGTTCTCATGGTCGATGGTATTTCCAAAACCATCGACGGTGTAAAAATGCTGGACAATATTTCCTTTACTCTGGGACATGATGATAAAGTGGCTTTTGTCGGACCAAATGTCAACGCCACCACTACTTTATTCAAAATTCTGGCTGGCGAGATGGAACCGGATGAAGGAACCTATAAATGGGGCGTAACCACCTCCCAGGCCTATTTCCCGAAGGACAATACAAAGGAATTTGCCAGTGACGACACCATCGTTGACTGGATGATGCCTTGGTCTCCGGAAAAAGATGTTACCTATGTCCGCGGCTTCCTCGGCCGTATGCTCTTCTCCGGTGACGACGGCCTGAAACGGGTCAATGTGCTTTCCGGCGGCGAGCGGGTGCGCTGTATGCTCTCCCGCATGATGATGTCCGGTGCCAACACGATGATTCTTGATGAGCCGACGAACCACCTGGACATGGAATCTATTACAGCCCTGAACAACGGTCTGATCAAATATCCGGGCGTCCTGCTCTTCACATCCCAGGACCACCAGTTCGTTCAGACAACCGCCAACCGTATTATGGAAATTACTCCTGGCGGCCTCATCGATAAACAATGTACTTATGATGAATATCTGGAAAATGATGAACTGGCTAGAAAACGTCAGGTCATGAATATGGATGAACAAATTGAAGATGAAAACGAAGAATAGATATCTGTAACCAAACAGGCCCTTTATCTGCCGGAATCCCAGAGGATAAAGGGCCTGTTTTATGGTTTAATTTAAAGAAAACTCTTTTTTATTTTATCTCTTTGAGCCTGGGTTTCCACCCAATTTTCCACATATCCGCAGTCACAGCACACGTAGCGGACCACGGGAATTCTTTCTACAGTCACAAGCTTTGTAATGCAAATACTGTTAGCCAAATAACGATGTGCATCATCCGGCACACGCACCACTATATGAGAACCGCATTTTGGACATACAGCATTATTTTTCATTTCCAACACCTCCGCTTAAAACTCTTTCTTGCTGAAAATACTCACGCTGATAAAATAGGAAATAAAATAAATTAAAACGGACATGATAACTCCGGCCGCTCCGAATATTGCCGCATGCTGCTCTATAAAATCCAGAACAGATTCAGGCATATATTCAGCCGTACCCAATATTGCAAATACAGGAATCATAATGACTGCAATCATTAAAATCCGGGTTTTTTCAACCCCCAATTTAAAAATCATCGGGAGCAGAATGGAATATATAATAAAAATAAGGCAAAGTAATGTTGCTGCCACAGTGGTCATCAGCATCAAGCCCCCGTCTTCCATCGGATGAATTCTATTGATAATGATAGAAAATACGGTACTTACCACAATAGCGCTGGCTGCATAGATGACACAGCTTACATATTTCGATAAAACAACATCCTTCCGGCTTACCGGCATGGTCATGACATATTTATCCCATCCAGCGGTCGAATCATAGCTCATTCCGGTAAAAACCAGCATACACATACTCATTGTTACCATAGCCTGAAAATAAATGGCTGAATCCAGATATACACTGAGCACACCAAAAAAGATAAATAAAAGTATATATTGTTTTAAATAACGACGAAGTGTGTAATATTCTTTGACCAATAATCCACTCATATTATTTATCCCCCTTCACTTTAAACAAAAGCACATCTTCCAGCTTAATTCGATTGATCATAAAATCCGGATGCTGCTGTTTCAATTTCTCCCTCTGGTTCACAAGGACATCACAACTGTAAGTCCCTCTGCTGATGCCAACAATCATTTTTTCATCAATAACATCCACATTCTCCGGACGGCACCGAACAATACCATATTCTTCCATAATCCGGTCCTTTTCCTCTGATAAGAAAATTTCTCCTTTATGAATAAAGGTAATATAATCGGCTACCTTTTCCAAATCACTGGTGATGTGGGACGAAATTAGAACGCTGTGCTCTTCATCCTGGATAAATTCCTGAAACATATCCAAAATCTCATCTCTGACAACCGGGTCCAGGCCGCTGGTCGCCTCATCGAGAATCAAAAGGTTCGGATGATGTGCCATGGCAGCCACAATCATTAATTTCATTTTCATACCTGTTGAAAAGTTTTTAATCGGCTTATTTCCTGGAACGCCAAAGGTTTTCAAAAGTCTCTGATAATATTTTTCATCCCAGTTCTGATAAATTTTTCCCATAAATTTGCTGATTTCTCTGGCTCTCAAAGTTTCATGAAAACTGGCACCGTCGAGAACAACGCCGATATCCTCCCGGATTTCTTTCCCCTTTTTTCGAACATCCTTGCTGAGTACCCGGATTTTACCTCCATCGGTGTGAATCAGGTCAAGGATAGCCTTGATCGTCGTTGATTTTCCGGCGCCGTTTTCTCCGATCAGACCCATAATACATCCGCCCGGAACTTTAAAACTGACATCCTTTAAAGAAAATCCAGGATAGGTTTTATTTAAATTTTCCACTTCAATTAAATATTCCATCACTAATCCTCCTCATAGACCATCTGAATAATCTCCTGAAGCTCCTCACAGCTTATACCGCTGCTCTTGGCCAATCGAACACCTTCCGTCAGTATCTCTTCAATTTTCCGGTACTTCTCTTCTTTCATCATCTCCATATTGGCATCGGCGACAAAACTGCCCCGGCCAACCATGGTGTGAATAAAGCCGTCCCGCTCCAGTTCCTCATAGGCCCGCTTTGTTGTGATCACACTGATATGCAGATCCTTAGCCAAGGCCCGCATGGAGGGAAGGGCATCTCCGCCTTTCAACTCTCCCCGCATGATCATATCTTTAATCTGACTTGTAATCTGTTCATAAATCGGCACATCACCCGAATTGCTGATAAATATATTCACATTGTTACCTCCAATCTGCCGACACGTCTGCCCGCAAAGCTTTTATAATTGTGTTTAAAATTCATATTGTATATACTTGATATATACAATATACCATTGTATATACACATTGTCAATAGGCAATTTCAATAGTTGTCTTTTCCTTCAAAAAAAGGTATACTATGTTGTGTTAGGAGGATTTGAATTATGACTACACCACTTATTCCGCAGATATCCCTTCTTGCCATGGGATTTACCGGTGTCTTATGTATCGCAGTTCCCATTGTTCTGCTGATTGTATTTAAAAACCGTTTCCAGGTAAAGGCGGCACCATTCTTTTTCGGTGCAATTACTTTTATTATTTTTTCCCTTGTGCTTGAAAGCTCTGCACATCAATATTTTCTTTCAAGAAATACGGGCATCGGACAGATAATCGTGAATAACCCGTTTCTCTATGCCATCTACGGCGGACTGGCTGCCGGAATTTTTGAAGAGTTCGGCCGCTTTTTCTGCATGATGACGGTTATGAAACGATTTATGTATCAACGGGAAAATTCTATTATTTATGGTATTGGCCATGGCGGCATCGAAGCTATTGTTCTTGGTTCTTTTTCAATGCTTCAAAATCTTATGATCGCCATTGCATTGAATGACTATGGCAGTGTGGAAGCCTATGCAAGTCAGGCCGGAAGTCCGGAAGCCGCCGCCAGTATTACTTCATTGCTGAATACATTAATTGACACACCAACTTCATCTTATATCCTTTCCGGTGTGGAACGCATGGCTGCCCTCGTTTTACAGATTGCTTTATCTGTCTTAGTTTATAAAGCTATCGTACGTAAAAAATATGCTTACATATTAGTTCCGATAATTCTTCATGCAGTGATTGATGTCATTGCCGCCTTCTACCAGACAGGCCTGATCACCAATCTGCTGCTGCTCGAAGCAATCGTAGTCATCTATGCCATTGCTGTTGCCATATATGCTTATCGACAATACCATTCACTGAGCTATGATGAATACTAAAAAATGAGACAGGTAATCAGTTTTACCTGTCTCATTTTTTATTACCATGTTCTTATTATCCTGGACAGCTTGCAATCAATATCCAAACGCGCTGCTTTACATGGCTTTGGATATTTCCGTCCGGCCTTAAATGCCAGTTTTATTAACAATCCCGAACCGACGGGAATCATTATCTTAAGCATGGATTCCGGAAAGACAAAGTGAGTCCCATGCTCATAAATTAATGTTGCATACTTACAACTGTGGGGCGTTGAACGCATCCTTTCGACCATTCTGCGGATATATTTACAGGTATCCCAAAGTACATCATCCTCAGCCCCTATAAGTACCAATTTCCCCTTAATATTCTCAACCTTAATCTTTTCCTTTTCCTGCACAGGATGAAGACGCTCCGATTCATCAAACATCTTTCTGGACGCAATCATATCGCCGCCTTCTTTGGATTCCTGTTTGATTTTCTCCCAATATTCCGGATGCCGATATGCGTATGGCAGATATGGCAATGGCTGCCCCTGATATGACACACTGGATTCGCCATTTCCCGGTCTTTCTCTGGCTCCGTCCAGCCCATCCCGATAAAATCCTTCCATCACAAAATCCGAAGGCGACAGAGCAATTGTCAGGGAAATATCCGGATAATAGGAAGCTGCCAGAAGTGCCCTCATCCCTGTCGTAGATGCGCCTGCCACGCCGATTTTCCCATTTCCCTGTGTTTTTAAATATGTAATTGCTTCTCCGAAACGTTCCAATGGATAATTATGATGTCCGTAATCCTTCTTTGCCGGCGACATCGTCAATGCATTACATCCCAACTTATGAATCCATTTCACGCCGGATACGGCCATTCTGTCGTCAATCGCATCGCCCAGCATCAGTATCATTGCCTTATCTGTTTTTCTCTTATTCCCAAAATAAGCCCCATAAAACCCGTCCTTTTCCGGTGTGAAATATATTCTTTTCACTTTGCACACGCCTCCATTACGCTCCGAATAGGAAATAACAGAAAATGCATTAATACCAATATCCCCAACTTTATCAACAAGGACAAGGTTCATGCACAAAGTCATCACCGGAGTTGCAAGCTATCCTATTCCTTCCAGCAATCCGTGGACGACAATCTCACAGAACACTTTACCGTCTAACTTCACTTCACCGAAACGAAGAATACCGTTTTTTCGGATAAAATGGGTCAGCATGATAAGAAGGCCCACTGTCTGAGATATTCCCGTTGCGATGGCCGCGCCCTTTGTTCCCATGGAAAAGAGAAAAATCAGCAGCCAGTCGCCAAAAATGTTTAAAACCGTTGAAACAATAACCGCGATACCTACCAGTCCCGGCGCACCGTCATTCCTGCAATAATTCTGCAGCCCCATAGATAGACCGGAAGGAATAATAAAAATAGAATACCAAAACAAGTAATCGACCGACAATTGATGAAATGTTTCATTTGCTCCCAGCAAAGTACAGAGCTCGTCAGCCCCAAATACCCCGACAACGCTGAGAATCACCGTGGCCGCAGCCAGAAGTACGAATCCGTTTCGAAATACTTTGTTTGTCCCATCCGTATCTCCCCGTCCAAGGTCAACGGCAAAAATTGTAACTCCGCCGATATTAATCAGCATAAAAAGCGCGGCGACAATCATTGTAAAAGGCAACACAAGATTGGCGGCCCCCAATCTATTTGTCCAACACCTCTGCCGACAAAAATGCCGTCTACAACTGTAAACAGAAAAAAACATACATTGCTTAACATGGTCGGCACTACATATTTAATGACTTTTTTTGTTCTTAAACTTGACATAATTCAGCTTATTTCTCCTTTTCTAATTAATATAAAAGCCCGGTTATGTTTCAAAAGTTTTTCTTTCAAAACGATAACCGGGCGCACCCGACATCTTCTTCTCGACCATGAAATCCCGACTGTGATTTCGTGCATTCCGATGCACGGTCCTCCGATGACAATTATTTTGTTTTATAGCGCGATTCAATTTCCTGACGGAGCATCTGATTCATTCGGTTCAGGGTATTTACCAGCGCCCTGTGCTCCTCTGATGTTAAAGTCCCCCACACCTTCTCTTCGATTTCCTGTGTGACATCCAGATATTTTCTGGAAAAAGTATCCCCTTCCTCTGTCAAAACTATCTGGCGGATTCTCTGATTATTTTCAAGAATTATCAGCTTAATAATGCCTTTCATCATTTGTGACTATACTACAGTCTGGACTGAATATCAAACAAAAAAGGTGCTTTACCCGATTTTCTCAGGTAAAACACCTTTTTAAAATTCCATCCGTTTCGGAATGAACCGACGGGCAAACTTACCTTCACCTCTGGTTTTCACATAAAAATAACCAATCACCGAAAAGACGACTGCTCCAATAAAATTGACAAACAAATCTTTCATCGTATCCAACAGTCCAATATCCAAATATCCTTGTATTCCCAAATCCTGTCCATTGACCACCGTACTCTGAATATTGTCGATACGAATCATCTGATTCAAGCCTTCCGGATTCAGCAACACCGAATTAATACTTGTTACAATAGTATCCTTCTGCATGTCCATATGGAAAAATAAATCCATAGCACATTCAAAAAATTCCCACAAAACACCAATCGTCATTGAAAAACAAAAGGCGACCAGCGCCATAAAAAAGGGCGATAACTGGAAAGAGAATTTCCTATTCCGGTTTAAAATATCCACCATGGAAAACCCGATGGCTGCGGCCAGAAATCCATTCAATGTGTGCAACATCGTATCCCAGAACGGAAAACGTACATAAAAAGACCTGATTTCTCCGAGAATCTCCGCCGAATATATAAAAAGTAATATGATAACTTCCAGCGTATCCGGCACATCAATGTGATAGTTTTTTTCCACAAAACTGGGAATCGTGAACAAAATCAACGTCAATATGCATAAAAAGAAATTTTCATAATTACCGTTAAAGAACTGGGCAACGGCTACCAAAATGACCGAAATACGCAGCAGCATGTAAACCACAAAAAGTTTTTTATGTTCAGCAATATACTGTTTCATACTATTTCTTCGCATCAATCACCGACTCCAAAATCTGTATTTTCAAACAGAACTTCCACCGACGGATCATTCACAAGCCATTTGTATTCTTCAGCAAACCATCGAATCAGCTCCGGGTCTTTCTTCACATCCGTCGTATTATCCGTATACACATTTATTGTACCCAGTTTAAAATATTTTTTCAGGATTTCGATATCTCTGGCAATCATTTCCTTTGTCTGACCTTTAATACCGACCATCAGACAAGGCGAATCAAAATAAGCCGCAACCTCTTCCGGTTCTTTAAAATCCGCATGCTTATTTAAATAGTTCTCCCGAAAATCATTGTCAAAGGTTTCTACACCGATTTTATACACTATAGGAATCTTAAAATACTCCCGCATTTCATCCAGACGTTTCCGATACATCCAGTGACTTTCAAAAAACAGCTTTTTTATGCCGCACTTTTCAATAACTTTTTTAATATCCTGAAGGGTTTCCTCCGGCAGATCAAAACAACTGGCCGAATCAATGACTTCCAGCACCCCGAATTCACCGGTGACATTGGAAAGGACTTCTCGGTTCAGCTTTACCATCTCAGGGATATTTTTCGAATTATCATCGATATAATCGCAAAAACGACACTTTCCCCAGGCACATGGTCTGGCTTTCAACAAAACAATTTCTCTTTGATTTTTATTCGTAATCCGGCTATAACGATCCATTTCTTCCTCCCCGAATTTTCATCTTCATCTCCGGTGTCAGCACCTTTAAGGCAGCGGACACCAATAAAACGGCGACCAGCTTATCCGCATAATCGGTCAGTACCTGAACAAGAAAGCAGCTCAAAGTCAGATTCATTCCCAGATTACTCATCAAAACGACCAGATAGGAGGATCCTGATGACGTAATCCCTCCGAAAAGAAATGCTGTAATCGCCGCACTGGCAATGGACGTCGGCAGGGATACGGCCAAACTGCCCATCGGAAGCCTAATGCCTTCCAGCCATTTTGTCCGAAACATCATCCCAGCCATCAGTCCGGTTAAAATCTGTACCGGGGCATAATATAAGGAATAGATATCAAAGGTAATACCACTGATGAGGCTCCCCAGAACCCCTGTAGTCACACCGTAAACCGGTCCTAACAAAGCGCCGGATAATACGGTGCCGATGGAATCCAGATAAATCGGAAGTCTCAGATTCAGGGCAATAAAAGCCCCCACGATATTTAATACAATTCCCAGTGCAACCATACACTGTTTTAATGTCGTAAAATTTCTTCCGTCACTCATCCAAGGATTCCCTCCCCTCTGCTGCCAAACAGGGCTGTCATAAACTGGCGCATAAAACGCCGGGAATCCACTTGTGTCAAAATATGGCTATTCGCTTCCTTTTTCCAGAAGCCTTTCTCATCAACAATGCTCTGGCCAACAGATAAGCCCTCTGTCTCAACCGTCGTATAGGCATCAATGCCGGAACACAAATTTTTATCTAAAAAATATCCAACGGCCAGCGGGTCATTGATGACACAGCCGTCAATACCTTCCTGTTTCTTATGAAAATCCACATAAAAACGGGTAATCTTCACGATAAAATTGGCTTTCGGGTCATCCATACTCTCAAGCCCTCGAATCATCTCCGGCGTCAATACAATCTGCCGGGTCACATCCAGACCGACCATCTCCACTGTCCGGTTTAAATGTTCAAAAACATACCTGGCAGCTTCCGGGTCTACCCAGTAGTTAAACTCAGCCACCGGCGAACAATTTCCAAAGCTCTTAAAATTACCGCCCATGGACACAAACTGTTCCAGATTACCAAAAACCTCCGGCTTATACTCCAAAGCCATGGCGATATTTGTCAACGGCCCAATGGCAATGATGGAAAGCGGCCCTTCTGACAGTGCTTTTACAATAAATCCCATGCCATCTGGACATTCGGCAGTTCCATGTTGCCTGGACATCTCTAAATGGTCATAGGGCCATTCGCTTTCCGGAACCAGCGGGAGTCCCGTTTCTCCCAATCCATCCATACCGTGGGTATCCTGTGCTGTCACCAGAGGTCGCTTCAGAGGAGCTACTGCTCCGGCATACACCGGAACATCATTCCGTCCCATCAGACGACATACTTTTCTGGCATTTTCCACACCCATATCTGTCGGCACATTGCCGCAGACCACCGTAATTCCAATCACATCCAATTCCGGCGAAGACAGTGCATACATCAATGCCAAACTGTCATCAATGCCCGGATCACAATCAATAATCACTCGTTTTTTCATATTCATTCTCCTATCCTTACAGATTCTTGGTTTTTTATCCTGGGAAGTTTACGAACCAGTCCAGGGAAAATTCCCTGATTTTATGAATAACTGGATTAGTATATCATATTTAAGAAAATGTGACAAGTATAAACAAATGATGTATAATAAAAACTGCAAAACAATCAGGAGATGAATTTTATGTATCGAAAAGGAACCTTAAAAGATTGTAAAGAAGTCTATGATTTAATCTGTGAAATGGAAAGTTCTCCGCTTTCATATGATTACTTTTATGAAATATATAAAAAGCAAATAGATGATGCTCATTTTTATTGTCTTGTCTGCGAATACAACAATCACCTCATTGGTGTTTTGAATCTGCGTTTTGAAGAGCAGCTTCATCATGCCGCATATATTGCAGAGGCATTAGAATTCGCCATTCATCCGTCTTACAGAAAAAAAGGTATCGGAAAAGAAATGCTGTCAACAGCCTGTAAACTTGCCAAAGAGGCCGGATGCATCCAGCTTGAATTGGACTGTAATCAGCTTCGGACAGATACCCACCGTTTTTATTTAAGGGAAGGCATGAACAATTCCCATTTTAAATTTACCAAAACTCTGACAAATACTGATGGAGGTGCCGCCTTATGAAAATAAAACAAATCCTTACAGCCATTGCCCTGACTTTGTGCATTCTTTCGGCTGCCGTTGTCTTTACCCTCAATTTCCGGCCTTTGTATTACATGGACATTCACCATTTTCAGCTTTCGGAAAATACCGGATATTCAGAAGAAGAAATCCGGGAAAACTATGACACTCTCATCGATTATAATTCGGTTTTCTGTCGGGAAGAGCTTGAATTTCCGACCCTCACCATGTCTGAGGAAGGCCGGATTCACTTTGTGGAAGTGAAACGGATATTCGTATTTATCCAGGCTGTTCTTCTCCCGTTAAGTCTGATTGGAAGTATTATTGGCATTTTAAGCATAAAAAAACAGAAGCCAGCTTATCTCAAGCTGACTTCCATATTAACACTGGCTCTCCCTGCTGTTCTCGGCGCACTCATCGCCATAAACTGGGACCAGTTCTTTGTTCTGTTTCATAAATTATTTTTTAATAATGACTACTGGATTTTCGACGCGGCCACAGACCCGATCATCCTGTTGCTGCCCGACGGATTTTTCATGCACTGTGCATTAATGATTCTGGCACTTATCGTTATTGCCAGCCTTTTATGTCTGGTCATTTACCGAAAAATCAGTCGCCGCTAATATACCCGGAAAATCAAGCGCAGGCTTGTAAATACAAACACAGTCAGGGCCACAACTCCAACCGTCAAAAGAATCTGATTTCTGCCGTGGAAAAGATCTGTTTTAAGCAGATATTTTTCACGGTAACGGATATAGCCCGCAATATGTTTCAAATTCAGAACCACTGTTGCAATGGTAAGAACCAGACTGGCCCACCAAAGGACCAACTGGGTCACGCCCGCCACATTGGTCGTTTCTCCTCTTGACTTAACATTGATAATAGAGTCCCGTGTTGTACAAGTCAATGTATTTCCTTCGGTCACCATATCCGCATGACCGCCCTCTTCAAAGGCAGCCACATAACTCTTTGGATATTCCATTCGATATACGATACCATCGCTCACAACAGCGCTTCCAAGAAACTTCTCCAGATTAATATGATCTTCATACACATAAGAGCGAATTTTTAACTGTTTTTTTCCAGACTTCCCGCCGGTAAGCGTACTTGTCAGTGCCTCTTCATTTGCCGAACCATCCAGAAATTTTGTCGTCTTCAATGATAAATCTTCCGGACTTCCCGCCGGAATATGAACTGTATACGCTTTCATTCCGTTAATATCAGCCGATTCCAGCGTCATGTCCCCATCCATACGGGCCCGAAGCTTGCTTTCAAAATTTTCTCCGGTCAAAGCTGCCTGCTCCGAATCAAAGAAAAAGCTCATTGTCCGTTCCAATGCCGTCTCACTGCTGATATTTGTCCCAATTTCAATTTTTTGTATATCAATTGCATAGGTCAAACTGATCTTCACTTTATCTGAAGGCCCAACAGTCATATAAACACTGGTATACTTATCATCATTATCAAAGGAATAATTTTTCAAAAATCCTGTAACAGACTGACAGTCATTAAAAGAATACTCGGAACTGGTCTTCAGCAGATAAACAAGTTCCGTTCCCTCTTTGGCAAAATCCAGGAAATAGGAACCGTCCAGATATATGGTGATTTCCTCATGGGCCCGGAATGGGTCGGATTCATCTCCTGTCTCCACCACTTCGAACTCGCAGTTTTTCGTCTGCAGCACTGAGTTTAACTGAGAAATCAATGTCTCTGTATTGTAGGCACTGAAACCAATCGTATATACCCGCTGCTCATTGACATTATTCACTTCATAAACGCCGCCGTCCGGCATCAATTTTTTTATCGCTGTATCCATATCATCGCCCATATCATAATAAACATCCTGATTGACGATAAAATTTACAGCCACTTTATAAGAACCATCATCATTCATGGTCATCTCCACAGACAAACTGTCAAAGGCATGGGATTCCATTTTTTCCACATGAATCATGGCCTCCGTCTCAATGGTCTCTCCATCATAAATGACCCTTGTATCCCCGTTCTGGAAAATGTCTGACAGCTCCATGTCCTCGAACTGGCTGTTTTTGTCCTTGAGCGCATCTAAAAGCCAGCCGAACAGGTCCTGAGAGGTAAAATTTTCCTGGAGCATGTACCCCTCTTTAAAAATGGAATTAGACGCATCAAAATAAATTCCCGGCGTTTTTCCAAGAATCTGACCAATCTTATTTGTATAGTCTGACAGGTTGGCAAATTCCAGTGTCATGGTAATCAATACACCATTATTGACTTCCTCCGCAGAACAAAGGAGAGTCGATGGACATTTTTCTGTGACCATTCCCTGCAGTTCATCCAGATTCCCATTAAAAGCCTGGCGAAAAACACTTTCAGAAACCACGGCCGACATTTCTCTCTGACCTTTAAACTTACTGCTTACTTCGAGAGTGGTGTCAATGCTCATTTTGTTATTCCCGACGCAGCCGCAGAGCAGCCACATCATCAGACAGAGCAATCCTGCCAGTAACCATTTCTTCTTGTCTTTTGCGCCCATATGATGCCTCCTTAATCTTGTTCCACGTGATTCAAATGCCGACGCAGCATATCCAATGCTTTCTTCACAGAAATTTCTCTGACTTTCTGACGGTCTCCGTTCATATGATAAGATTCTACCCAGACTTTACCATCAATACAGCATCCGATATATACCAGGCCGACCGGCTTTTCTTCTGTACCGCCATCTGGTCCGGCAATGCCTGTCACTGAGATTGCCGCTCTGGCACCGGCAGCCTTTGCAGCCCCCTTTGCCATTTCCGCTGCACAAGCCTCGCTGACAGCTCCTTCTTTTTTCAGCGTCTTTTTCTTAACGCCCAGGATTTTTTGTTTTGATTCATTAGAATAGGTAATGTAACCTTCGTTAAATACTTCCGAAGCCCCCGGCACATTGATAAGGGTTGAGGCCACCAAGCCTCCGGTACAGGACTCAGCCGTAGCCACCGTCATCTTTTTCCGCTTCAAAAGACCGACCACATGCTGTTCCAGCGTTTCACTCTCTCTGGTTGTATATACTTTATCTCCAAAACGGCTCTTCAATTCCTTGACAATCGGCTTAATGCTCTTCCGGGCTGCTTTGGAATCATTGCCGCTGGCCGTAATTCTCAAATGAACCTCTCCGCCTTTGGCGTAAGTCGCAATGGTCGGATTGGTCTGAGCTTCGATCAGGTCAGACACCGCATCTGCTACCCGGCTCTCTCCCATTCCGCAGATTTTGACCGTCTTAGAACAGATAACCTGATGATCTAACCCGGCCAGGAAAGGCGCGATGCTCTCTTCAAACATCATTTTCAACTCTTCCGGCGGTCCCGGCATGAGAATAATATACTTTGTATCATCCACAGGCACGATCATTCCCGGCGCCGTACCATTATGATTTTCCACAATCTCAGCACCTTCAATGACCATAGCCTGGCGCCAGTTATTACTGGAAGGCCGTTTAGAACCCATACGTTCAAAATATGCCTGAATCTGCTGGTGAATCTCCGGCACTTCCTTCATTTCCCGGCCAAGGACCTTCGCCACTGTCTCACGGGTAATATCATCCTCTGTTGGTCCCAGTCCTCCGCTCAAAAGCACGATATCTGAACGGCTCAGAGCTGTGCGGATAGCTTCGGATAAACGTCCTTCATTATCACCTACCGTTACCTGATAATAATTGGTCAGTCCCAATACGGCACATTCTTCCGCCAGATACCGGGCATTGGTATTTGTAATATTCCCGAGAAGAATCTCGGTTCCCACAGATACGAATTCAATAATCATTACATTTCGCCTCCAAGTACCTCTTTGTTCTTCACAAGATAGTCAATCAGAGAGATAATCGTCAGTATAAGTGATGCGTAGACTAAAATCTGTTCCAATGGATATACCCATGATGCACCAAAGAAAATTCCTCCGAAATTCGGAATCATAAAAATAATCGTTACCATCGTTACCGCTGTTTTAATCTTTCCCCAGTAACCGGCTGCAATAACCTTACCGCCTTCGGCCGCCACCAGACGAAAACCGCTGATGATAAATTCACGGCTGATAATAATAAGAACGATCCATGCCGGAACCCGGTCTACTTCCACAAAACAAATGAGGGCTGATGCCACCAGGAGCTTGTCAGCCAGAGGGTCCATAAATTTACCAAAATTGGTAACAAGATTATATTTTCTTGCAATCTTTCCATCCAGCATATCCGTCAGGCTGGCAAGAATAAAAAGAATATCTGCAATATATACTTTCCCCGTCAGATAAAAAAATACAAAGAAGGGAATCATGATAACTCTGAGCACAGTCAATTTATTCGGTAAATTCATAGATCACATCTCCTGTCAAATCATATTCATCGGCGCCGGTCACCTCAGCAGTCACAAAATCTCCGGAAATAATTTCTTCCTCCGCATTCAAAAAGATATAGCCATCCACTTCCGGAGCGTCCCGATAGGTCCTTCCCACATAAATGCCTTCCTCCGGTATACGTCCTTCAACAAGAACTTCCAGTGTCCTTCCCGTCATGGCCGCCGTTTTCTCTGCTGACACCTGCTGCTGCAGGAGCATAAGCTCATCTCTCCGGCTCTCTTTGAGTTCTTCCGGCACCTGGCCCTCCATCTTTTCCGCCGGAGTTCCCTCCTCCGGTGAATAAGTAAAGACGCCTAAACGGTCAAATTTCATTTTTTGAATAAAAGATTTTAAATCTTCATGATCACTTTCTGTTTCTCCCGGAAATCCAGTGATCAAAGTTGTTCTCAAAGCAATGTCTGGTATCTCTCTCCGAAGCTTTCCAATGACAGCTTCCAGTTCACTCCGAGAAGTCCTCCGTCCCATACGTTTCAGAATAGTATCGCTGCTATGCTGAATCGGCATATCCAGATAATGACAGATTTTCGGTTCCGTCCGGATAACTTCGATCAGCTCGTCCGTAATCTCTTCCGGATAGCAGTACAACAGACGAATCCATTGGATTCCCTCCACTTTGCACAACTCTCTCAGAAGAACATGAAGACGTTTCTCACCGTAAATATCCTTTCCCCAGGTCGTTGTTTCCTGGGCAACAATATTCAGCTCTTTTACACCGGAGGCTGCCAGCTGCCGGGCATCCTCCAGTACATAATCCATCGGAACACTCCGGTAATTTCCCCGAAGTTTTGGAATAATACAGTAAGTGCAGTGTTTATCACAGCCTTCACCAATCTTGAGATAACTGCTGTAACCGCCCGTCGTCATCACCCTGCGGGTTTCCACAAGGGGCAGCCGGTCCGTCGATTCAAAGGCCTGGACCCGCTCTCCTGCCAGACTCTGATCGATAACCTCACAGATGGCATCATAAGCAGTCGTTCCGACCACTGCATCCACCTCAGGCAGCTCCGTAAGAATCTCTTCCCGGTACTTTTCAGCCAGACATCCGGTCACAATGAGCAGGCGGCAGACACCTGTGTTTTTTAATTCTGCCATTTCCAGTATGGTCTGAACACTTTCCTCACGGGCATCATGAATAAAGCTGCATGTATTGACGACCACGACCTCTGCCTGTGCTTCATCATTGGTAATCTCATGGCCCCTATCCCGTAAAAGCCCAAGCATTACCTCCGAATCCACCAGATTTTTATCGCAGCCCAGTGAAACAAATAAAATTTTCATTATTCAATCTCCATTTCAGCCGCCTGCACACAATTGTACATGAGCATAGCAATCGTCATCGGTCCCACGCCGCCGGGAACTGGTGTGATCGCAGAAACATGTGGAAATACGTCATCATAATCCACATCGCCGCACAGCTTATTGTTTTCATTGCGGTGGATACCTACGTCAATAACAACCGCACCTTCTTTAATATACTCGTGGTTGAAAAATTTAGGTTTGCCGATAGCTGCCACTAAAATATCCGCCCGTTTACAAACCTCTTTTAAATTTTTTGTATGAGAATGACACACGGTCACCGTACCATTCTCTCTGAGAAGAAGCAGAGCCATCGGTTTTCCAACGATGTTACTCCGTCCGACAATGACACATTCCTTGCCGTCAATCTCGATACCGCTGCGTTTTAAAAGCTGGATAATACCGGCCGGTGTACAGGAAACAAAGCCCGGTTGTCCGATACTTAAAGCTCCCACACTCTGAGGATGGAAACCGTCTACATCTTTGGCCGGAACAATAGCTTTAATGATTTTGTCTTCATTAATCTGCTTCGGCAAAGGAAGCTGAACAAGAATTCCATGAACATCTCTGCTCTGATTGAGCTGTTCCACCAGCGAGAGCAGTTCTTCTTCCGTCGTATCCTCCGGCAGCTCATAAGCCAGAGAACGGATTCCGATATAGGCGCAGGATTTCTTTTTATTTCCCACATAGACTGTAGATGCCGGGTCATTACCCACTTGAATGACAGCCAAAGTAATTTCTTTTCCCTCAGCCTTTAATGCGGTTACTTTTTCCTTTAATTCATCCTTAATCTCAGCAGAAATCTTTTTTCCGTCAATTATCTGTGTCATTGTCTGTCTTTCCTCCCAAATTAGAATAATCCAACAATATTTCCGTTATCGTCCACGTCAATGGCCTCGGCCGCAGGAACTTTCGGAAGTCCAGGCATGGTCATGATCGTTCCTGTGATGGCTACAACAAAGCCCGCACCGGCACTGACATAAACCTCACGGATATTTACTGTAAATCCGGTTGGACGTCCCAGTTTCTTTGGATCATCAGACAAAGAATACTGGTTCTTTGCCATACAGACCGGAAGATTTCCCATACCCATAGCTTCGATACGTGCCAATGCTTTTTCTGCCGCTGCAGAATATGTCACGCCATCCGCGCCGTAGATTTCTTTGGATACGGTTTCAATTTTCTGTTTCAGTGTATATTCATCCGGATAAAGCACTTTAAAGTTGCTTTCTTTATTTTCCAGAATATCCAGCACTTTATTTGCCAGTTCAACACCGCCCTGGCCTCCGTGTTCCCATACTTCAGCTAAAGCAAATTCGCAGCCTCGGGATTCACAGAAATCCTTAATATAAGCCAGTTCTTCTTCCGAATCGGTCACATATTTATTTAAAGTAACGACAATCGGTACACCATATTTCTGAAGATTTTCAATGTGTTTCTCCAGGTTGACAATACCTTTTTTGAGTGCTTCCATATTTTTCTCAGGAAGGTCTTTCTTTGCCACACCGCCGTTGTATTTCATAGCTTTTACTGTGGATACAAGAACAACAGCCGATGGGGTCAGACCCGCTTTACGGCATTTGATATCAAAGAACTTTTCAGCACCCAGATCAGCGCCAAATCCTGCCTCTGTGATAACGATATCGGCCATTTTCAAAGCCATCTTTGTAGCACGCACACTATTGCAGCCATGAGCAATATTTGCGAATGGTCCGCCGTGAACGATGGCTGGTGTATGCTCCAATGTCTGGATCATGTTCGGTTTGATGGCATCTTTCAAAAGTGCTGCCATAGAACCTACAGCTTTCAAATCCTTTGCTGTGACTGGTTCGCCATCATAATTATAGGCAACAATGATCCGTCCAAGCATTTCTTTTAAGTCATTTAAGTCATTGGCAAGACAGAGAATAGCCATAATTTCAGAAGCAACGGAAATAACGAAGTGATCCTCGCGGACTACACCGTCTGCTTTTGCACCAAGACCGACAACGATGTTACGAAGTGCCCGGTCATTCATGTCCACACAACGTTTCCATACAATCTGATTTGTATCAATTCTCAGTGCATTCCCCTGATGGATATGGTTGTCCAGCATGGCTGCCAAAAGGTTGTTAGCCGATGTAATGGCATGGAAATCACCTGTAAAGTGAAGGTTCAGCTCTTCCATCGGAATCAACTGAGCATATCCGCCGCCGGCTGCGCCGCCTTTAATACCGAAGCATGGTCCAAGGGATGGCTCACGAAGGGCCAACACAGCTTTTTTATTTAAAACACCCATAGCTTCACCAAGACCAACACTGATGGTTGTCTTACCTTCTCCGGCTGGTGTCGGATTTACTGCAGTCACAAGCACTAACTTTCCATCCGGACGGTCTTTAATCTTTTCCCAGAGTTCATCGGAAAATTTGGCTTTATACTTGCCGTAAAATTCCAGATCATCTTCCTGGATGTCCAGTCTGGCAGCTACATTTTTGATCGGTTCCATTTTTGTTTCCTGTGCAATCTGAATATCAGTTTTCATTTTCTCTTCCTCCCGCCTATAAAGACTCTTCAACATAGTTTTCAAATTCCTCCGGAGACATCAAAACCTTTCTCGGTTTTGTGCCTTCCTCAGGTCCAACCACTCCGGCCTCGTAGAGCTGGTCCATAATTCTGGCCGCCCGGTTAAACCCAATTTTAAATACGCGCTGGAGCATCCCTATAGATGCTTTATCCTTTTCAATGATGAACTTACCGGCTTCAACAAAATAGACATCCCTCTCACTATTTCCCGGTGTGTCCGCAGGACCTGCACTGGTAATCTTTGAGGTGATCTCATCATTATAGTTCACCTGGTCATTCTGACTTTCCCGAAGGAAGGCCACCACATCATTGACTTCTTTATCTGAAACAAAGGCGCCCTGCACACGCAGCGGTTTCTGATATCCCGAAGGATAAAAGAGCATATCCCCTTTTCCAAGAAGTTTTTCCGCACCGCCCATATCGATGATGGTTCTGGAATCCACACTGGAAGATACGGAAAAGGCAATTCTCGAAGGGATATTCGCCTTAATCAGACCGGTAATAACATTTACTGAAGGCCGCTGTGTGGCAATAACAAGATGAATGCCACAGGCCCTCGCAAGCTGTGCCAAACGGCAGATGGCGTCTTCCACTTCTCCCGGAGCCACCATCATCAAATCTGCAAGCTCGTCTACAATAATGACGATCTGAGGCAGTTTCGGATAATCCGGACTGGCAAATTCCGCCTGGGATACCTTTTCATTATATCCCTTCAAATCCCGGACATTCAGTTCCGCAAACTTCTTATAACGGTCGGTCATCTCCATGACTGCCCAATTCAGAGCCCCGGCTGCCTTTTTCGGGTCGGTGACTACCGGAATCAGCAGATGAGGAATCCCGTTATAAACACTCAGTTCTACCACCTTCGGGTCCACCATGATCAGACGGACATCCTCCGGTTTTGCTTTATAAATAATACTCATGATCAATGTATTGATACATACGGATTTACCCGAGCCAGTCGCTCCGGCAATCAGCAAATGGGGCATCTTTGCAATATCTGCAAGAATGACCTTGCCGCCGATATCCCGACCAGCTGCAAAAGCAATGGCGGATTTACTGTTCTGAAATTCTCTGCTCTCCAGCAGATCTCTCAGCATAACCGTCGTATTTTCTTTATTCGGCACCTCGATACCGATGGCCGCTTTTCCAGGGATCGGCGCTTCGATTCGTATATCAGCCACCGCCAGATTTAGCTTAATATCGTCTGACAAGCTGACGATCTTGCTGACCTTAACGCCCTGTTCCGGCTGAAGTTCATAACGGGTAACGCTTGGCCCGCAGCTTACATTCGTAATCTGCACCTTCACACCAAAGCTTTCCAAAGTGGATTTTAATTTCGCCGCTGTCTGACGTAATTGTTCATCGGTATTGCCTCCATTGTTTCTCTCACCGCGCACTAAAAGGGATAACGACGGAAATACATATTCCGGCTTTTGTTCCAGAGCGGTTTCAATATCCACCGCCGTCGCCTGTTTTTCTGCTTCACTTGGTCCGGACGCCTTTGCGGCTTCTGCCTTCGCTGCTGCTTTGGCTGCCGCCGTCGCCGTAGGTACGACCCGGGCTGCCGATGACAACGAGCCTCCGGATACAGTTTTCCCGGACGCTCCCGAAGATGAGTTTCCTGAGGCTGATGCTGTTCCCGCTGTCCCAGCCTGCTCCGGCACTGTAGCTTCTTCCTCCAAAACACCAAAATCATCATCGATATCAATATCAATCGGACGCAAATCGCCTTCCGGCACAATAAAGGAATTTTTCTTTTCTTGCTCTATTGGCTGAATCGGCTCCATATGATTTACCGGAATCACATCTTCTTCTTTCCTCGGAAGAATGATTTCCTCTGTAATATCATCAACAGCCGGGATTTTTGCCGCGGCACTCAGATCAAAATTTAAATCCTTCTTCTCAAACTTCTCACGAACTTCTTCAAAGGTCACATTCCTGTTTCCGCCACTGCCTCTGGTTTCTTCGGCCTCTTTTGCCTCTTTATGAGCTTCCTTTTCTTTTTTCTTCAAAGCCCTCTGCTCTTTATGATGCTTCGATGCATTTGAATATGCTTTTTTACCTTTTTTGCTCAACGGAATAAAAATCGTTTTCTGCGTAACCAGCACAATAGAAATCAAAATCAAAACAATGACAACGACATAACAGCCCACAGTGCCAAGCAGAGGATGGAGTACCTTGACAACCGCACCTCCGATCAATCCGCCGCCATTATGTCCAGCCGCACTGTCCTTATAGGCCTGCAATACTTTCGCTGCGGCATCGTATGGTTCCGTTATGATATGTACCAGAATCGTCAGGAAAAGATAACAAAAAATGGATGCAATCAATTTGATTTTCGCAATCCGGTTTGAACGATTGGCAACAAAAAATGAAATTCCAAAGAAAACTACAAATGGAAAGAAATAAGCCATAAAACCAAACAATCCGAAAGTAACGCCTGAAATCGCCTGTCCCAACTTGCCGCACAGATTAAAATTACTCAACACCAGTAAGATACTCAGCGCAAGTATGGAAAGGACAACAACTTCATCCCGGATACCGGCCTGCTGCTGCTTTTCTTCCGGCGTTAATTCTATTTTTTTCTCAGCAGATGTTTTCTTTTTTGTTGTTGTCTTACGTCCGGATGTGGCTTTTTTCGCTCTTCCGGTTGTTTTCTGCTGTTTTCCAGCCATCCAAAATTCCTCCTAAATCCAAAATTTTAAAATTCCTGAATAGAGTACGAAAGCGAAATGTCCCCTGACATTTCGCAATTGCACCTTACATCTCTCAATCAATTATTTAATAATGAAAAAATGGAAAACTAAAGAAATCACACCAACAACTGCACAGTAATATGCAAAGTAACTGAATTTCTTATTGCTCACCACATACATCATCACCCGGATACAGATGTATCCGACAACACCGGCTACGATCATACCGATCACATAATACAAAATATTATCGCCGCCAGACATTGCATCTCCCAAATGACGCAATTCCAGCAGATTCGCTCCGAGAATCGCAGGCAAAGAAGCGATAAAGGAATATTTTACTGCGAAATTTCTATCAAACCCAAGAGCCAGACAAGCCGAAATCGTAGAACCAGAACGGGAAATTCCAGGAAGTACGGCAACTCCCTGAGCCACACCAATCACTGCCGCATCTTTATAAGAAGATTTTTTTACTTTTTTCTTGCCGCCCGGCAGAGAACCCACAATGAGCAATACAATGGCATTGACCACCAGACAGATTCCCGGAATCAACAGCGAATTCGATGCCGAAGCCACCACACTATTCAAAACAATCCCTATAATCCCCGTAGGAATCGTTGTCACAAGAATCAGCAGGACAAATTTACGATAGGCATTGGTTACAATACGGCGGTAACTGCTGTTGCCATGCTGAAACCGATTTCCGAAAAATGTTTTCAAATTCATAAAGGCATCCACTAACAAATGAATACCTTCTATAAACAATTTGCTGATATCCTTCCAAAAAACAATACATACGGCCACCAATGTTCCTAAATGAAGCATGACTTCAAAAAGCATCCCCGTATCTGTATTTACTTTAAATATGTACTGAAATATAGCTAAATGTCCAGAACTGCTCACCGGTAAAAATTCGGTAATTCCCTGAATCAGTCCCATCAAAATGGCTTCTAAAAGGCTCATAAATTTTTCCTCCGTCAATTTCACTCAATTATTTTTATCATACTACATATTAAAGCCTTTGTCAAAACGATAGTTATTTTTCATTATTTTGTACGGGGAATTCAGGTCATTCCTCCTAAACTCCCCAATATCACTGTACTATTTTCCTGATTGAATCATGGATTTTAAATGATAAAGCGCCTGCGAAATACCGCCGACTTCATCAATCAATCCGGCTTCCACAGCCTCCCGGCCCACGAGAATTGTCCCCAGATCCTTTGTAAGCTCCGTATTATCCATCATCATATTTTCCAGAGTTTCCTGGTTCGTGCGGCTATGTTCCGCAATAAACCCGGTAATCCGGTCCTGAACCCGCTTAAAATAGGCATAACTCTGAGGTGCCCCGATCACCATGCCTCCCATCCGTACCGGATGAATCAGCAATGTACCGGATTCTACAATAAAAGAATAGTCTGTTGAAACCGCCAGCGGCACACCAATAGAATGGGAACCGCCAAGCACCAGAGATACCGTCGGCTTACTTAAACTTGCGATCATCTCCGCAATAGCAAGACCCGCATCCACATCACCGCCCTGAGTATTCAAGAGTACCAGCAGCCCTTCCAGCTCATCATCATCTTCAAAAGCCGCCAGTCTCGGCAAAACATGATCATACCGGGTCGCCTTATTTTGATTCGGCGCCGCCTCATGTCCCTCAATCTCCCCAATGATTGACAACAGAAGAATTCTTTTCTTTTCATTGTTGTTATCCAACACAACCTGGCCGTTTTCACGGAGCTTTTCATCCTTTTCCTGATCCATCACATTTTCCGCCTTCCTATTTATACTTTTATAGCATAGTATTTATCAAAAACAGGAAAAAATACACGCTTATCATTCCTTCCATCTGCTGGTAAATCATGCTATGATACATATATACATTTTTTTACAGGAGGTCACCTTTATGTTTCGACAAATCCATGAAAATCCGGATATATATACCATACCCGTTGTTCTTCCCAACAACCCGCTGAAAAATCTGAACTGTTATATCATCAAAACACCAGACGAAAATCTGGTCATAGACACCGGCTTCAATCAGCCGGAGTGCCTGGAAGCTTTAAGTAACGGTTTAAAAGAACTTGAAATCGATATGGATCGAACGACTCTTTTTCTGACACACCTTCACTCAGACCACATCGGTCTGACCAACCATATTGCCACAGACAAAACCCGGATTCTTATCAGCAGCGTAGACTATGATTATTTAAAAACACAGCATGATGAAAATTTCTGGCCATGGATGGAAGAAAAATTTTATAGAGAAGGGCTTTCCAGAGACTTAATCGAATTGCAGCGAAAAGTCAATCCAGCCCGGGCCTATGCCCCCGAATATCTCTTTGATGCGGAAACCGTGTCCGATAATGATGTCTTTCAGATTGGAGGCTTTACTCTTCGTTGTCTTTGGACACCGGGACACACACCGGGACATACCTGTCTCTATATGGAAAAAGAAAAAATTTTATTCTGCGGCGATCACATTTTATTTGATATTACACCAAATATCACTATGTGGCGCGGAGTTGAGGATTCTCTTGGAAATTATCTGGAAAGTCTGAAAAAAATTAAAGCTCTGGACATCAGTCTGGCGCTCCCGGCCCACAGAAAAAATGATATGGATGTCTATGACCGCATCCGCCAGATTGAAGAACATCATGACCGACGCATTAATCAGACTCTTTCCATCATTCGAGAAGAACCGGGTCTGAATGCCTGCCAGATCGGCGCCCGAATGACCTGGTCCATGCGCGGCAAAAACTGGGAGGAATTTCCTATTCAGCAAAAATGGTTCGCTATCGGTGAAACCATTTCCCATCTGGACTATCTGCTGAAACGTGGACTGATTACCCGACATGATGAAAATGAAATCATTTACTATACGGGCTGATCTGATTATGATATAATATAAACATAAATATAATTCGACAGGAGGGTTGTCTATGAACGTTAAAAAAGAAACTCTTTGCTATGTCCCTATTTTCTGTCTGATTGCCGGTATGATCTCCACTCGGGTATTATTAATGTGGGAAATTCGGCTTTTTGCTTCTAAAAACCTGGGTAACAATTCAACTTATGTCTATACGAGTCGTTTCCTTATGTTTTTTGGAATCAATTTAATTCTTATCCTTATCGCTGGTTTTTTTGTTTTTCGTAAAATATCCAGAAAAGATTTGTTCTTTTCTGCCCTGTTTATGGCAGTTGTCCAATTAATATTTCTTTTCATTGAGATAGGGCCTGGTTACCTATCAAATACCGTATTTTACTGTCTTTCAAGCTGGTGTACCTTTTTTTCTGAACTTACTCATGAAAAATTTGCCAGCGAGCTCATCGGTAATGTAATACAATGTTTCATGCCATTTATCTTCGTTTTGTTTGGAAAAAGAAAAGAAGGCAGTTCGTAATGAACTGCCTTCTTAGTTTAAATCTAATCAAATATTTTTTTCGATTCTGGCCAGGATTTCATACGAAACCACTGGGTATAAATTTTTTTCAATCCAAGCCTCTCATACATCAAAAAAGCTCCTGTATTGCCCTGACGCACCTGCAAATGGGCCTGTGTTGCCCCCATCTTTTTCCCTTTGGAAATAATCTGGCTGCAGATTTTCATGGCCAGCCCGCGACGCCGATAATCCGGATGAACATGGATGGCGTAAAGACCTATATAATGCCGTTCCAAAACACCAAGTCCTGTACCAATTACTTTTCCATGATGACGTATTTTTACACATACCATCGGCAAACGAATACGCTGAAAAATCTTTTTTTGGGTCTTTTCCATCGATGGATATGGAATATCAATCAACTGATTCACACTCTCCAGCCACTCATCGTCCATCTGACTCATTGTAATCATCTCATAATCATCGTCCGGCCGCTTCAATTGGGGGACTTTCCAATCTTCCAGAGAACAATAAAGTACATCGACATATTTAACATTTTCATAGCCTCTTGCTTCCAGAAGATCATCCAATGCTTTTGGAACAGCCGCCGTCATTTTGTAAATTGCGGGTAAAAGTAATTCCCGATACTGATTTTCACAGTAAACAACTTTTTCCTCCAAATCGTAGTTGGAATGATAAAATGGATAAATACAATTGGCCCGATAAGTATAACCGCCAGAAAAATTTAAAATCCATCCATCATAGATTTCCCTTTCCACAGCTGGAAAAGCATTTATTAAAATCTCTTCAATCTCTCCGATTCGACTCTGTTCCACAAAAGGTGCCTCCCCGATTATACAATTTTCATCGGACTAAAATATGCAATATAAAGCCAAATGGCCCAATGGACTAATGTCAACACAACGACAAGTATACGCCACTTTGGTGTTACTGGATTTTTAAAAAATAGGCTCAGGAAAATTCCAAAGGGCGGCATTAATACACACATACAAAGAATAAACCAAAGTCTGGTATAAAATTTACCTTCCAAAAAATTCGCCCCTTTCGTATAAACTTAATTAAAACTTGAATATTTATTATAGCATTATAACAAATATATGTAAAGTAATTCCATTTTCTTCATTACATACATTATGGTATGCCCGAATGGATATGCTATATCTGAGGTGATTAAAATGATAGAAAACAGCGAACTTCCAATTGGTTTCACCATGGAACTGGCCCAGCACTCTGATGTGCTGAATCAATTTGCCCAATTATCGAAAGATGAACAAAATTCCGTCATCGAAGGCGCCCGACAGGTCAAATCCCACGATGAAATGAGAAATTATGTAGAAACACTTTTTAAATAATAACAAAAAATCCTTAAATTACTGTATCTATCAATAATTTAAGGATTTTTAATATTTAGCAGGGGAAGAGGGATTCGAACCCCCATGAACGGTTTTGGAGACCGCAATACTGCCATTGTATGATTCCCCTAAATGACAAAAAGCGAGTACATATGTATTCGCTCCATATGCCTTCAAAACTACATACTGAAAACTTCTTACATCGTCTCTTTTCCTTACCTTCCAACCAGCCTTCTGGTCATGCCCTCGACCGATTAGTGACAGTCAGCTCCATGCATTGCTGCACTTCCACCTCTGCCCTATCTACCTCGTCGTCTTCAAGGGGTCTTACTAGCTTCCGCTATGGGAGAACTCATCTTGAGGGGGGCTTCACGCTTAGATGCCTTCAGCGTTTATCCCTTCCAAACTTGGCTACTCTGCCATGCACTTGGTAATACAACAGATCCACCAGAGGTTCGTCCATCCCGGTCCTCTCGTACTAAGGACAGCTCCTCTCAATTCTCCTACGCCCACGCCGGATAGGGACCGAACTGTCTCACGACGTTCTGAACCCAGCTCGCGTACCGCTTTAATGGGCGAACAGCCCAACCCTTGGGACCTACTTCAGCCCCAGGATGCGATGAG